>Ga0265293_10011707_pt1 | contig 11850 bp, 8 predicted proteins | sample Munlanlewell138R_FD_192505 | JGI IMG/M metagenome (GOLD analysis project Ga0265293, IMG submission 192505) | Leachate microbial communities from a municipal landfill in Southern Ontario, Canada - Leachate well 138R | ecosystem: Engineered > Solid waste > Landfill > Unclassified | place: Canada... | reverse complement strand
AACTTACCCTCACCTCTAAAGTTTATAATAGTGTTTATAAAGAACATATTATGTATAATGGAATTTGTTGGGAAAAATTTGATAATTAAGGTGATTAATTAAATGCAAGCAATTATTTTAGCAGCAGGAATGGGTAAAAGACTAAAAGGTCTTACTTCTGATAAAACAAAGTGTATGGTTGAGGTAAATGGAATTACCTTAATAGAGAGAGTTATTAGACAATTAGAGAAATTTAACTTATCTAAAATAGTAATAGTAACTGGCTATGAAGCTCAAAAATTAGTTGAATTTGTAAATTCATTAGAATCTACCATTCCAATTGAGTATGTAGATAACCCAGATTACTCCACAACAAACAATATTTACTCTCTTTTTCTTGCCAAAAACTTTTTAGTAAAAGAAGACACTTTGCTATTAGAATCAGATCTAATATTTGAAGATGATGTATTAGCTACTTTAATAAATGATCCTAATGAAAACTTAGCTTTAGTTGCTAAATATGAGAGTTGGATGGATGGAACAGTTGTTACTTTAAATAAAGATGATTTTATAATTGATTTTCTTGGTAAAGATCAGTTTGATTTTGACGATGTCGATTCTTATTATAAAACAGTAAATATCTATAAATTTTCTAAAGAATTTTCTAAAAGTAACTACGTCCCATTTTTGGATGCTTATTGTAAAGCACTAGGACATAACGAGTATTACGAACAAGTTTTAAAAGTTATATCTATAGTTAATAACCCAATTATTAAAGCTAAAAGATTGAATACCCAAAAATGGTACGAAATTGATGATGCACAAGATTTAGATATTGCTTCAAGCTTGTTTAAAGAACCTATTGAAGATAAGTTAGTAGCTTTAACACAACGGTATGGAGGGTATTGGCGCTACCCTCAAATGATAGACTTTTGTTATTTAGTTAATCCTTATTTTCCACCAGAAAAAATGTATGCTGAACTTAGTGCAAATTTAAAAAGATTAGTTACTGACTACCCCTCTAGTCAAAAGGTTCAATCAATTTTAGCTGCCAATTATTTTGAAATAGAAGAAAAGCAAATTGCTGTTGGTAATGGTGCTGCAGAATTAATTAAATCATTACTTGGTTACTTAAAAGGTAATTATGGAGTAATTAGACCAACTTTTGAAGAGTATCCAAATAGACTTGATAAAGACAGAATAGTCACTTACACAGTTGATAATCCAAACTTTAGTTACAATGGGGACTCTATCATTTCCTTCTTTGATGGCAAAAACATAAATAACTTAGTTCTTATAAACCCTGATAACCCTAGTGGGAATTATTTAGGAAAAGAAGATGTTCTAAAACTTCTAGATTGGACAAAATCAAAAAATATTAAACTAATTTTAGATGAATCATTTATAGACTTTGCTGATAACGGCTTTGAAGAAAGCTTATTAGATCAAACTATTATTGAAGACAATCCCCATCTAATAGTTATTAAAAGTATCTCTAAATCATACGGAGTTCCTGGTTTCAGATTAGGAGTTTTATGCAGTAGCGATCTAGTTTTAGTTGATTACATAAAAAAGGATATTGCAATTTGGAACATAAATTCATTTGGAGAATTCTTCCTTCAAATAGCCCATAAATATAAATCCAGTTACATAAAAGCAATAAAGGATTTCAAAAAATCTAAAGCTAGCTTTATTGATAATTTGAAAGAGCTCGAATTTCTAAGAGTTATTCCAACTCAAGCTAACTATGTAATGTGTGAAGTTCTCGAACCTTTTAGTGCTAAACAAATTAGTTCTTACCTTCTTGATAAACACAATATCTTAATAAGAGATTTAACTGATAAAAATGGAATTAGAGGGCAGTATTTACGTATAGCAGTTAAAAAGGACGAAGAAAATACTTTACTAATTAGTGCTTTAAAGCAACTTAAGTAACCCGAAAGAATGTTAGGGTTTACTGTTTAATATTAAAGGTGATAAAGTTACGTCTATTATAATATTGCGAGAGATTAGGAGTTCTTATGCTTTTAGTTTTGTATAATATTTTTATAAAGCCAATAGAAATATTAATAGAATTTGTTTTTGTGTTTTTTCTAAAGCCATTTAATAATGTTGGTTTATCAATTATTGGGGTAAGTGTTTTTATTAGCTTAATCACTCTACCTCTATACCATATTGCAGAAAAAATTCAAAACAAAGAGCGCAATCAACGCCTGCTTTTAAAACCAGGAATTGATAGAATTAAAGCAACATTCAAGGGTGATGAGCAATACATGATTCTCAATACCTTTTATAAGCAAAACAACTATCACCCTATTTATGCTCTTAGAAACTCATTAAGCCTATTAATTCAAATCCCGTTTTTCATTGCTGCTTACCAGTTTTTGTCACATCTTACTATACTTAAAGGGCAAAGTTTTTTATTTATCTCTGATTTGGGTGTAAGTGATTCTTTTGCATCTTTAGGACCAGTAACTATCAATATTCTTCCTATATTGATGACGTTGATAAATTTAGGCTCAGCTATAGTCTACACTAAAGGCTTTCCTCTAAGAGATAGAATCCAAACTTTTGGAATCCCAATAGTATTTTTACTTTTATTATATAACTCTCCTGCTGGATTAGTATTTTATTGGACCTTGAATAATATTTTCTCATTGATAAAAAACATTGTATACAAAAGCAAAAAGCCCCTTTTTATTTTATACTTATTAGCTTTAGTTGGTACTTCTACCTTTGTAATATTCACCTTAATTAAAAGAAAAGAAATTGACTTTATAAAACAGTTAATTTTACTTTTAGGGGTTATATTTGTTGCTAGTGTCCCTATATTAATAAAAATGTTTAACTATATTGTTAATTTAGTACTTACTCCTACAAATATGAAGACAAAAACTAAAAATAAACTTTTTTCTCTTTCTGTTATTAGTTTATTTTTGATAGGCGGAGTTGTTATACCTATTAATTTAATTTCTTCCTCACCAATTGAATTCTCCTTTATTGAAAATGTTGCTCATCCACTAACCTACCTAATTCACACTGGATCTGTGTTTTTTGGTTTAATGGTGGTCTGGCCCATTATTATTTATTTTATCTCTTCTAATAAAGTTAAAACATTATTGTCTCTTTTAATGCCTATCGTTGTATTTACTAGTGTCATAAACACATTTATATTTGCAGGGAGTTACGGTGATATAGACAGTTTTTTGATTTTTGAAAATTCTTTTTTACTAAATCCTAATATTTTACAAACTATTGTCCCAATAATAATATTTTCTTTAGTAATATTAATTATTATTCTGTTCACTATTAAGAATGCTCAGCAAATATTAGCTAATTTACTAATCATTGTTATTATAACATCTTTGTTTAGTAGTACAGTTGCATACTTTAGAGTTAATAAAGAATTTAATGCTTATTCAAAAATTATCAACTTGGATAAAGCCTCTAGTGATAATTTTAACAATCCTATCAAACCTCTTATCAATCTAAGTAGTGAAGCAAAAAATGTAGTAGTCATTTTCCTAGATCGAGCCATAAGTTCTTTTTTCCCCATAATAATAGATCAATTTCCTTATCTTAAAGAAACATATAAAGGATTTACATATTACCCAAATACTCTTTCGCTAGGCATGTATACAATTTCAGGAGGCCCCCCAATAATGGGAGGATATGAATATAGCCCTGAAATGACTAACAAAAGGGATAAAAAAAAATTAGCTGATAAACACAATGAAGCAACTTTAGTATTGCCTGTCCTTTTTTCAGAATTAGGTTATAGAGCGTCTGTATTCAATCCACCACTCCCTAATTATTCTTGGACTGGAGATCTTTCTGTCTTTGACCCCTATGAAAACATAAATGCCTATGAGACAAAATTTAAAATGGTTGATCGTTATAAATCTGAACATAAAGATGATTTTGATTCTTCATTAATAGACCTGAATGAAATTATTTATAACAGGTTCCCTAGATATGTTTTTTTAAAAATGTCTATTCCAGTTTTAAGACCTCTAATATACGATGAAGGTAACTATTATTTGGCAACTAACAAATCTCCATTCTTAGAAAAACTAGACATTTTCTTAAGTCATTATACAGACTTATATTATTTACCTGAATTAACAAAAGTTGATGATGGCAAATCCTCTTTCATATTTTTTGACAATGAAACTCCTCACCGACCAGTTTACTTACAGGCCCCAGAATATAAACCAACAACAAATTTGACAAATACTTATAGCCCGTTACAAAATAATGCGCTATTTGGAACCTATGAGGAAGAAGTGTACCATGTGAATGTAGCATCTATTTTCGCAATAGGTAAATGGTTAGATTATTTGAAAGAACAAGGGGCCTATGATAACACAAGAATTATAATTGTGGCTGATCATGGAGACTACTTGTCTACCATCCCATTTGAAAGCTTTACACAAAGTAAATGGCGTGCTAGGTATCATCCGCTATTCTTGGTTAAAGATTTTGGAAGCCAAGAATTTAATATAGATGAAACATTTATGACTAATGCTGACGTCCCAATCATAGCAGCTGATGGTATTATTAACCCTCTTGTAAATCCATTCACAAAAGAAAATATGATTGACTGGGTTGATAAGGATAATGTGAAAGTTTTCAAAACCCCATGGCATATTAATGATAATAAAGGGAACAAGTTCCAATATGACCCTAAACTAAGTTTTACAGTGAAGGATAATATATTTGTTGAGTCTAACTGGGAATCTTTAGAGAATTAAAGGATTAAATAACTATGTTAATTTTATACATTGATCCAGGTACTGGAAGCATGCTCTTTTCTGTTGCTATTGGATTAGTAGCTATAGTCTACTTTGTTTTTAAAACATTGCTAATAAAGCTAAAATTTATTTTCACTGGAGGGAAAGGTAGTGCATCTAAAGGTCGCTACCCTTTAGTTATCTATTCTGAAGGTAAAAAGTATTGGAATATATTTAAGCCTATCTTAGATGCATTAGAAGATAGAGAATTTCCCACTGTCTTTTATACTTCGTCCAAAGATGATCCAATTTTTGAGCAAACCTATAAACATATAAATAGCGAGTTTATTGGTGAAGGAAATAAAGCTTTTATGAAGCTAAACTTCCTTGAAGCAGATGTTTGTTTAATGACAACCCCAGCTTTGGATGTTTTTCAATTAAAAAGGTCTAAAGGGGTAAAACACTATTCTCATATTTTACATGCTGTTACAGATGCAACTACCTATAGATTGTATGGCTTAGATTACTTTGATTCTGTTTTATTAACAGGAGAATTTCAAAAGAAGGATTTAAGATTATTAGAACAACAGAGAAATACTAAAGAGAAGGAACTAGTAGTAGTTGGCTCCACTTACTTAGATGTTTTAAAAGATAAAGTTAAATCTTTAAATAAAGACAAAAGTTCAAAGTTTACAGTGCTAGTAGCTCCCTCTTGGGGCAGTGGTGGAATTTTAAGTAGGTATGGTTCATCTTTATTGGACAAGTTAGTTGAAACAGGTTTTCATATTATAGTTAGGCCCCACCCCCAATCCAAAGACTCAGAAAAGGGCATATTAACTAAACTTGAAAATAGATATGAAGAAAGAACAAATTTTGAGTGGGATTATGATGCTGAAAACTTAAAATCTCTTAGTAGAGCAGATATTATGATCTCTGATTTTTCTGGTGTTATTTTTGACTATTCATTCTTATTTGATAAACCATTCTTATATGTAAATAATGATTTTGATCATCGACCTTATGACTCGTACGATTTGCCCCATCTTCCTTGGATATTTAGAGTTTTGCCTGAAATAGGGATTGAGTTAAAAGAAGAGCAATTTAGTAATATTAAAGAAGTAATAATAAGTGCTTCAGAAAGCTCTACTTTAAAAGAGAATAGAGATAAAGCTAAAGAGATTGCTTGGCAATATATTGGTGAAAGTGGAGAGAGGTGTACTGTATTTTTAGTCGAAAAAATTAAGGAACTTAATTACTAATAGTCAAACTTAGATGCTATTATATTGATTGTTGAACTATATTTTTATATCATGACTGTCATGTTAGGTTTAAAAGAAAATTTGAAAAGATTTATTTTTTTATCAATAGGTTACTCTATTACCATATTTACAAAGCTATTTTCACCCTTAGTACTGAAGAGTTCTAATTCTTCAATTCGAAATGTTTTTTCGTTTATATTTTTTGCACAAGGTAAATTCTTCTCAAAAGCAAAAAGAATACAATTAGCACTAATAAGTTTCAAAAAGTCTAGAGACATTGTTAATTGCTCTATTGTCAATAATAGGATAGTTTTCATAGCGTTTTATGGGAAAAGCTATTCTTGTTCACCAAAAGCAATTTATGAAGAGATATTAGATGATGATAGGTTCAAAGACTTTAAATTTATGTGGTTGTTTAAAGAGCCTAGCAAATATGCACACCTAACAAAAGAACCTCGGACAACAGTAGGTATTTATGGGCATTGGAGGGGATTGCAATACTTTAGAGAAGCTAAATATATAGTTACAAACTTTAGAACTAAACTGGAACTTATAAAATCACCAGAACAGGTATTATTGCAATGTTGGCACGGTACGCCATTAAAAAAGCTTGGCTTAGATATAAAAACTCCTATGATAGGAGCAAGATCAGAAATAGATGAAATGTATTTTACCTATGTGGTAGAAGGAAAAAAAATTGATTATTTCCTATCTCCATCGAAGTATGCTACAGAAAAATTTATATCTTCTTTTGGTTTAAATGTGGATGGGAATAAAATAATTGAAGAAGGATATCCAAGAAACGATTATTTGAAAACCTATCCAAAAAAAGATATAACAAAAATAAAGAACAAATTAAACATTCCTAATAGTAAAAAGGTTATTTTATATGCTCCAACCTGGCGAGATGATCAACATAAAGTTGGTAGAGGATTCCAATTTAAGTTGAATGTTAATTTAGATTTTTTGTGTAAGCACCTTTCAAAAAACTATGTATTATTATTAAGAACACACCAATTAGTTAGTAATGAATTGCAACTATCTGCCTATTCAGACTTTGTTTATGATGTTACAGATGTAGATGACATTAATGAACTTTATATCATCAGCGATATTCTTGTAACAGACTATTCAAGTGTGTTTTTTGACTTTGCAAACCTTAGGCGACCAATAGTTTTTTACATGCCCGATTTCGATAACTATAAAAATAATTTGAGAGACTTTTATTTACCAATTGAGGCGCTACCTGGCGAAATTACTAAAACAGAATCTGAACTTGTTAATGCATTAGAAAATTTAAAGAAAAACAAGGATAATATTCAATCTAGGTTAATAGAGTTTAACAAAGATTTTAATTATCTAGACGATGGAAATGCTGCGAAAAGGGTGATAGAAAAAGTATTTTTCCAATAAGGTAGATGTGAATTTTAATTAAATCTTATTGACTTCTTTATATATTTTATAATTTTTTTGCTAGAGTCTCCCTCTATAAAATCATATTTAATGGGAATAATATCCTCTTTTCTTCTCAGTATACTTATCACTTCATCCCAATTTTTAACAACTTCACCTATAGCGTCCTCTGAGAAATCCCCATAAACACCTACATCCTCATTTAAATAAAAGTCTAAATCTGGAGTCAAAAGTATAATTTTTCGTCCTGTTATTTTGAAATCAAACATTACACTCGAATAATCAGTGATTAAAATATCTGTTTTGTTAAAGATATCAAACACATTAGGAAATTCATTTGACCCAACAAATTTAATATTCTCATTTTCTATATTTTCATTTTTTAATCTCATAACAGGGTGAGGTCTAACTAAAAGTAGGTAGTTGTTCTCTACTAAGAAGTTAGAAAACTCATTAAATCCCTCAACACTAAATGGGTCGTACTGTATTTCATTGTAAAATCTAAGCGTTGGCATAAACGATATAACTAAATCATACCTTTCCACTATCTCATTTAATTTTTTATTTTGTTCTTTTGAGTAATAGGCATCCCACCTAGGATATCCAAAAGGCAAAACCTCTTTTGCTGTTGGAAATGCACTTTGAAATCTAGTTTGTGCTAATTCATCAGCACAAAACACTAAATCATACTTTCTCTTTAATGGGAAAATATAAGGACCATATCTATCGACAAAGGTAGTGAAAAAGCCCATACGATTTGCTTGTAAATCAACACCCTGATGTTTTAGTGGAGTTCCATGAGTTAACATCATTAACTTTGATCCACCACAAAAATAGGTGTTAGTATCACTTCCATCATGTGTTACAACGTGTACTTTAGCTCTCATAGATAATAAAGAGCCTTTTAAACTATAGCTTTTGTAGGCTTTAAAACCCTTCGACCTAACCTCATCAACTATCGTATTATCTTTTGAGAGCCAAATAGCTACAATTTCTGGGTGGTTTAAATTAACATATTCGAACAAATATTTTGAATTGTCAGCATAACGGTATCCTAACCACTCCCCAAAAACCCATAAATGTTTATTTTTAGGAACTAAGAAAGTGAGAAAGTATATGGGAATACCAATTAGTTCCTTTAAAAGCTTCTTTAGGTAATAAGTAGGTTTTATCATAATTAAAAATTTATTCCATTCTTAATTTTGGTTGTACTGACTTCAGGCGTTCTAGAAAGGTATAAGACCTCACAGTAATCTTTTAAAAAATCAAACTTACCTTTCCAGTCATCCCCCATAACAAATTTGTCAATATGGAATAATTTTATATCATCAACTTTTTGTTCCCAACTAACTTCGGGAATTACTAGATCTACATACCTAATTGCTTCTAAAAGCATCTTTCTTTTCTCATAACTAAAAAAACATTTTTTTCCTTTATTAGCATTGAAGTCATCAGTAGAGAGAGCTACTATCAGATAGTCGCCCTCTTTCTTAGCCCTTTTTAACAAATTGATATGGCCGTAATGCAATAAATCAAACGTCCCGTATGTTATTATTCTTTTCATTTTCTCCCTCTTATTTATTGCCATTAGTTTTTAAATATTTAACCCTTCAAATTTGTTTTATATCTTTTATTTTCAATTAGGATATTCCTAAGTTTCTAATAGCTGATAATTTAAGTCAAAACCATATTTAACCGAAGCATTTTAATAAATACTATTTCAGAGTCATCAATTTATTATACCTCAAGATAATAGTGAAAACATTCTTTATAAAATTCCCACAATTATGCATAATAAAAATTTTACAGAAATAGTATAATTAATCAACTTCAGATACCTTTTATTATAGACAAATTATAACTTACCTACCATATAGTTTTTCTTGTTTATGCTTATTTGCCAACATATGCATATTTTTGATGATACGGACAGTAGTTACTGAAAGCTGCGGACATTTGTTGGGCCAAATTTTCTAAAATATTACCATACTAAGGAACAGTTGTGTTGAGTTAATTTATAGTTCTCTTTTTCCTCTAAATTATTGTTTTCATTGCTTCTCAATGATGGTCCTTTTAATTCAATATTATAACTATTGTGAACGATTTTATACATAATGGCTTCATCATTAGTCAAATCTTTAACACTTCAATCCATTTATTAAGTGGGAGTTGATTAGTACTATTAGAGGTTTTTGTTTTACTTTTACCTTTATTCATTGTACTCTATATACAAATATCCATTAGTTTAAATGGACATTTTGTTTTGTGGTTTAATCATAATTATTATTCTTTGTAATTATGAAATTAACAATTATTAATAGGGAGATGGAGATTTAAAATGTTAAAAAAGAGTGTGCTTTTATTGTTCGTAGTTTTTTTAGTTTTTTCGATTGTTAGCTGTGATAATGGACAGGTAATACATCCAAAAAAAGAAGTAAATATTATGGCTACACTTGGTACTTTACCCACGCTGTATGCTGGTTTAATTGCACTTGATAGCCCTTTGACCACTTATATGTGGTACTCCAGGGGCGACACCTTTTCTGGCACAGAAAGCATGCCAGATAAAATCAAATTATCTAAAAATATTGGTTCAGATTTTAGTGTCAAGATTCAGGATGAATTTGTTGATATAATACATGAAGAGTTATCTAAAAATCCAAACGTTTTTTTTAACTTATTCTGTGATGATTTGAGAGTTCAATTTGCAATTACTGTAATGGATAAAGCAGGATTAGACGAAAATCAGTATTCTGTAACTTTACTTTCTGATGGAACTGGATCATATGATTTATTTAGCAGTAGATATTATAGTAGTGAGACAGGCTTTACAAACTATCTAGAAGATTATAACTCATGGCTTGATGCTAAAAGCAATCCATCAGGTGTGTCTGTTAGTGCGACAACACAACTAAAAAACAGCATGTATCCATTTGCTACAAAATACAAAAAAGATCAACATGAGTATAATTATTTTCTTCAGTGGCCAGAAGCTCTACAATCCCAAAACACTGATATTGAATTAATTATGCAAGAAAGTTTGTTGCATAAAAATGGCATTGTAAAAATGACACCGCAGACCTTGTTTGATAACTTGTCTGAATCCAACAAGCTTTTATTTCAATCTATGGTTGGGCTAGGAGGAGAATCTAAAGTTGAGTATGATGGATATTTTAAGTCAGAGAAGCCTGCTTTAATAATCTCAGGAACAAGTATTGGTGGTGAAGGTAGTAAAGACGATTTTGAAAGAGTAGTTAATGAGATTTTAGGAGATTACAACTCTTATAACGTATTTTTCAAGCCTCACCCTAGATTTGACCCAAATAACCCATCAGATGCTGAATATGATTATTTGACTGATAAAAAGGATTTTTTAGAAACAAACGAAATTACTATTTTAAAAGCAATGATGCCAATGGAATCTCTTTTATTCATATATTCTGATGTTAAAATAGGAGGGTATAGTAGTAGCTTATACATGTCTGCAAAAAAAGAACAACTTGAGTTCTTTATTGTTAATAACATAGATGAATTATCAGATCCACTACCATTCTTATACGCCCAAGGTCTCTTTGGAGCTGTAAAAACTTATGATAAAACTAAGTAAGTCACAATACTTACTGCTCAAAGTTAGACCTTTAGATTAGTATTTGTAAGCCGTTTCAATTATTTGAAATGGCTTATTTACTAGCAATCGTGAATAATCATTTTAAGTCTTTTAATATTTTTTCAAGTATCTATAATGAATGCATATTTAATTTGATTTAAATGCGTAGTGGGAATACCGTATAATAGATTCTTGATTTTAGTGCTTGAGAAATATTTGGTTCTAGGCAGGGAGCGAACTTCACAAATTTTAGATAGATTATCCAATTCACCTCCCCAATCGTAACCAATAGCAAATTCATCAATTTTGTATTTTTTTATATCATCAACTTCTTGCTTCCAATTATTTGCACATTCTTGCCACATGCGGACACGATTCCTGAAATACGCGGACTTTAAAAGCTAGTTTTGTTGAATTACGCGGACAGTGGTAAGCGTCAAATGACATCCTTACAATTATCTTACACTGAAACGACGTCGTTTCAATGTAAGTTTTCTACCTTTTACCCCTAAGAATGTAGGGCTCTGTCCTATTTGGATCTGGTTTTGCTAAAGCTCTTTGAGCTTTGAGAGAGGCAATTTCAATTTGATCTATGTTCCAGGGCAGTAGAGAGTCCCAATCTTGTGTAGTTTTGCACCCTGGTCCTTTTGCAAAGCAGTACCAAAGGTAATCATAAACATTAAGGGAGTTTGCTTTTGCTGTCTCTATTAAACTGTAATAAAGAGCAGAAGAGGCAGCACCATTAACAGTATTAGAGAATAGCCAATTCTTCCTCCCTATCGTAAATGGCCTTATGGCCAATTCAGCGTAATTGTTATGTGGCGAAGCCTCATAACAATCTACATAAGCAACCAAAGAG
>Ga0265293_10011704_pt1 | contig 11852 bp, 11 predicted proteins | sample Munlanlewell138R_FD_192505 | JGI IMG/M metagenome (GOLD analysis project Ga0265293, IMG submission 192505) | Leachate microbial communities from a municipal landfill in Southern Ontario, Canada - Leachate well 138R | ecosystem: Engineered > Solid waste > Landfill > Unclassified | place: Canada... | reverse complement strand
CGCCGCGAAAGGACGGGTTGAGTTCCAAAAAATCGGCCAGATTTTCATAAGTGTCGAGCCAGCCAGAAGGATTAAAGGCTTCTGTACAGTGTGGATGCATATGCAGCTCAAGCATGGGTCTGGCACCGCGACAGCGGCCATACACGAGCATGAAACGGATGGCCTGATGCCAGCCGTCAGCGACAAGCAGAGAGCGGGGAATCCCGGCATAGGGCGTGGCCAATTCCGCGCCGAAGGGAATAAGGCGGTGACGCAGTATGGCGAGATCTTTCCGGAAGGGATCATTGCCAAGAGAGAAATAATCGTCGTGCCTGTCAGCAAGGTTGGCCCGTATGCGTGCTATTTGCTGTTTATACAGCGCCGGAAACTGCCCGGGCAGCGACCAGGGCACATCGGAGAGCCTGAACTTGTCCAGCAGGCTGCGACAAAGAAAGCGGTTAAGGACAAATGCGGCGGCAGGGTCCTGGTCTGCAATATTTTTTTCTGTCGCCACGAGCTCTGAGGGGAGGGCGGAGTAGCCGCATCCGGAAACTGGGCCTGCCAGTTGACAATAGGCCTGGGGAGAGAGAATCGTCATGTATATCACGCCTGCTGCAAACTTCTTTAAGCATAGCGTGTTATGAACGATGCCGCATAGACAATGATACGGGCAGATGCTAGAAAGGAGTATTCCTGAGTAAGAGTAACTGGCAATGAACAATGCTTACCGTCGTTATATTGAAACAGGAAAGGCCATCGCGAAGGTGAACTCTACATCGTCGCTGTATGAAATATTCAGACTTTTTCTGCATAGGCTGGTTACAGGTTATGGATCCGATCATTATGTGACCTACTCTCTATTTAAAAAGCCTCTTAGTTTTAAGGGCTGGCGGGAATATGTGGATAAGAAGGATTTCTGTAAAATGCTTTTTATTCATAATAAAAAGTCCAACTTCGGGGTGCTGGAGGATAAGGTAGTGTTTGCCCAGCAGTGTGTCGAAAAGCAGCTTCCTCATCCGGGAATCCATTTTACCATTGGCTATCCCTACCAGAATACTCTGTTTCCAAATCATTGTGGCAAAGAGGTCATTGTCGCTTTTGCCGATATTGGCGATGGCGATTACATCATCAAGTCTTGTGATGGATCCTACGGGATCAATCTCTGGTCTGTGACAAAAACTGGGATGGGATTTTTTGTTCACAATGACCACTCGCTCATTAGTGCAGCTGAACTTGCAAAGAAATTAGAGGTAAGTAGGGAGTGTTACCTGGTTCAGGACAAAATAAAAGTGGCGCAAAATCTGCACAGTATTATGCCGGGCAGGGCCTGTGGCGGCTTTCGTATCAATAGCTTCTTGAATGTAGATGGTTCGATTGCCATACGTTATGTGTTGGCAAAGCTGACGGCAATAGGATTAGTCAGTGACAACTTTTCTGGTGGTAGCTCCGGAAATATGTTAGCCACGATCGATATAGATACGCAACGTATTTGCCGGGTAATAAGAAAATTCAACGATGGTCTGCTCCATGAAATTACCCACCATCCGGATACGGGTACAGATCTTCGCAATTATCATTTTCCAAATTTTGACGAGGTACTGGCATTGGCACAGCGCTGTGCGCAGGCCTTTGCTCAAGTTCCCGCTGTGGGGTGGGATATTGTGCTGACCGACCGCGGTGCGGTAGTGCTCGAAGGTAACCCCATGTTCGACCCCATTGGGCCGCAACTGTGTGCCAACCGGGGGGTAAGGAATATTATTCCGAAGTTGATGGAGTGACAGCCAAAGGAACTGTAAGCCAGAAGTTGGTGGAGTTGTATTTGAACTATGAATGATCCGATGGAAAAGCGGGCTGCTGATCCAGCCACTCAGAAACCGCCGGACTGTGTCTCGCGATGGCCAGAATGCGGTCAATCATCTCGCCGGACAGCTCTTCTTGCCAGCGGCTGGCCGCTGCCAGCGGGTCCTTGAAGATGCTGTAATAGTGGTCTTTTTGAGAGGAAACTGTCTGCTGTAAAAATCGTTCAGTTTCGTGTGTCCACTTTAAACCGCTAAAGAAGAACAAGGCTTTAAAGCCGGCTTCAGGGTCTCGACATAGATCGTCATACCAGACTACCCGGCAGTTGGGCGACGTTTCTATCTGAGTACGCGCCCAATCTTGAAACAGTAACCAGCGCCAGGTGATGCGCTCTTCGCGAGCCATGTTCTTATAATCTTCATCGGAAAAACTGTAGACCCGTTCAGCCAATATTGCCAAGTCCGGCGGCAGCCCCTTGCGTAGTCTCTGTTCTCCGCCGCCAAAGCGTTTCTCGGTGGTACCGCGCAATTGAGATGAGACATATCCACAGGGGTGACGCAAAATCAATACTGCTTTTGCCGCAGGGTGAGCGTGCACCAGAGCGCCGAGTCGCCCCAACCCGCTCACAGACTTCCAAACAAGAGAGAGGTTAGGATCTCCACTGTATTTCGCCGGATTATAAATCGGCAAATATACTGAGGCTTTCGCTGCTATTCGTGCCCCCGCGATGCTGAGCCACTGCAACTGACGACGCACTGGGCCAGCATAGCTCTTGAGATGCAAAGGCAGTTTGCCGCATATACGATGGTGGCTCATGGCATGAAGTTGTCTTGAATAGGCTTGCAGCGGCGCAGCATATCGTTCGTACTCTTCTTGTCCGATAAGAAAGGGAATATCGACAAGAGGATAGACAGCATCCGGCTCGTGTCGATACAGGGTGTCTGGGTGACTGTCGAATACCTTGCCGATCCAGGTGGTACCGGATCGAGGTTGTCCAAACAGAAGAATCAGGTTTCTTCTCGCATTCATTGTCCGATGTGTCCTCAAGTGGTCGGTGCTGAGTCTTGCGTGTCGTCGTGGTTTCCAGTGATCAACGGATAAGCCGACAGATTTATTTGCTCGTGCAAACTCAGGGTACTCCTTGATCTGAGAAGTTCGGTAACGCAGTGCCATCCTCTCCCTTAGCATAACACCTTCCTTCCGTGGGCCTTTGAGTTTAGCTGATCAGCAAGAATAAATCTGTCTCCTTTTGCAGCTCTTTTGCCGCTGAGTAGGGAGCAGGTGTCGGTGGGGAATAAGACGGAGGCTACGATCAATAATCGGTACCTACTAGACACAGGATTCCCAACGAATTAGTCTGGGTGTGCGTTCCTTTACTATCAGGATCTTTCCATGATTAAGCAGGAATTTATCTTTATTGCAGGCCTTCATCGGAGTGGTACCTCTCTACTTCACGAAATACTGCGGGAACACCCGGATATCAGCGGGATAGTGGATTCTCCTGCCAAAGAATACGAGGATGAGGGGCAATTCTTGCAATCGGTATACCCTGTTGGTGGCGTCTTTGGTGGCCCTGGAAAATTCGCCTTTGCCCCTGAAGCGCATATGACGGAGAGCCACCCGCTGGCAACCAGGGAGAATGCGGAGCATATTTTTCAGGACTGGAGCCGTTACTGGGACGTGACACGGCGTTATCTGATTGAAAAGTCACCGCCTAACCTGGTTCGCACACGATTTCTGCAGGCTCTGTTTCCAAACAGCAAGTTCATCGTGGTGCTTCGCCACCCTGTTCCGGTGGCCTACGCAACAATCAAATGGAGCAAGTCTAATATTCCCGAGCTGATTGAGCACTGGTTAGTGGCGCATGAACGTTATCGTGCGGACATGTCTGCTTTGAACTCTGTGCTTACTCTTCGCTACGAGCAATTTATCAGGCGGCCGCAGGTAGTCTTGGACAAGATTTATCAATTTCTTGGCCTGGAAAGGAGTAATCTGGAGAGAGTGATCAGCCAGGAAATCAATGCCAACTACTTCCAGCGGTGGCATAAGGATAGACGTCGATTTGTAAGCCGATAATGCGCAATATTCCGAGTGAACTTGAACGGCGGGTCATTGCAATGGGCTATAGCTTGGAGGATGTGGCGAACCTTCCGGAGACAGGCTGGTCGATCTAGGGACACGCGGAAGTCAGGTGATCATCAGAGCTACTGGGTCTTTTGTTCAGCCCGCTCAGCCTGTATCACCAGTGCCGAGCTGGCAATTGGCGAAACCTGGTCTCGTACTGTGAAATGCGCTTCAAGTTCCATGGGCACGGCCATCCCACATTTCCGTTGATAAGAGAATGTGATGGCGGCAGTGCTGGGATTGGATCAAGTTGTTGCGGGCTGTCTGGAAGGTCTGCTTGGCCTGGGTGAGTAGAGCTTCTGGTAGGTTGATCTCGGGGTAGCCTCGTTGTGTCTTGAGGATTTTTCCCTGGCCTATAGAGTCGGAGGAGTCGCCGACCTTTTCTGCTCCGGTCAAAGGTTGTACGGCGTAATCCTCACGAAGCGGATATCTCAGGCCGACGAAATCTGTCAGCGTTGACAGAGTCTGTTCCGGGTTGCTGCGCAAGGCGTCCGCATCCATGTATAAAAAGTCTACGGGGTTCTTCTGGGCTAGTTGTTGCAGTGATGCGAGTCTGCCCACGTAGTAGTTGGTGGCGCCCTCGGCTGTTGCGAATTCGTGCTCGGGCTCAACCCGGCGGTAAAGACTGATAATGCTTGGTATCGTGCGTTCCGGGGCCCGCAGAGCAAAGATGATCTTCGCGTGCTGAAACAGTGACAGGTTTATGGCGTGATCATCATGTAGAATTTTATCGAACATGAACCGGGCACCGTTTTTGGGCGCGTGCCTGGAAAAATATAGTAGCTTTTGTCGTACTAGACTTTTCCAGCTGTAATAGCCCATGTGGAGTTCGTAATAGCCTTCCACTTCAGGGTTACTGCCAAAAATATGACCGAGCAGGCTAGTGTTGGCCCGCATATGGCTGAGCATCACTATATTCCCGTAGGGGCGGAGAATCCCAGGGTGCCTCAGCAGGGTGATTAGTAGACGCGAATCTTGCATTGTTCGGCTCCTGAAATCTGCTCGCAGACGGAGCAGCGGACAATAAAAATATCATATGATATTTTACGACTGGCTGTCTCGGCATAATGGTCTTGAAACTATACTGCGACTGCCCTGAAATTGATGTACTGCCTGAGTAGCCAGAGTGAGAGCTTTGGCCACACCATCGTCCAGGCGTCCACGGTCTTCAGCAGCAAAAGGAGCAAGAACTAGCTGTTTTGCTCTGGCTCTAGTTTCCGTCGCACGAACCCCAACCCTTAAACGCAGGGCTGAATAGGTTCCCAATGCCAACAACACCGACTTGACACCATTATGACCAGCGGAGCTGCCGTCGGATTTGATGCGTGCGTCACCTATTTTTAGGTCCATTTCGTCATGAACTATGATGCAGTTTTCCGGGTGTCCGTTTTGTTCCAGCAGGAACTGGCGAACCGGCTCTCCGCTGAAGTTCATTTGCGTTGATGGTTTGAAAAGAGTCACAGGGTTGCCCGGTGAAATATCCCCTGATGCCATTGTCCCTTGCGAGCACTCCTGCCAGCATGCGCCCATTCGCTTGGCCAGGGTATCGACCACCCTGTAGCCAATATTGTGAGGAGTATTCTCATACTCTAAGCCTGGATTGCCAAGACCAATGATAACGATTGGCTTGTCCTGGCGCTTACCCCATAGGCTGCTAGCCTCGCCAAGGGTCTTAGTCAGCACTGAGCTGCTAGCCGAACGGTGTTTCCCTCGATCATACGGCTCATAAAGTTTTGGGCATTGCTCGCAAAACTCTCTCAAGCCGCAGTCATCTCTCCAGCACTGCACTGGTTTATAACGGTCATACAGCAATCGGCTCAGGTGGTCGGCCTTGGTGGACCCCTTTAATAGCACCAGATCGCCCGATCGTAATTCTTGCTTTAGAAACCGAGCAGCATCAACGGAGCGCTCGAACCCCATAAGGGAACAATCATCGGGATGACGTCGTGCTCGAAGAGCTCGATGCGCATTAGGCCCGACAAACACCGTCAGGTCAGCCACTTCCATAACTCTCCTGGCAACCTGTTTATACTTCACCGAATCACTAGCGGAAAAGTCCGAAAGAGTTCCGATAACCGCTACCTTTCGTTTGGCAACTGCGTGGTGAAGAAAGTCAATCGGAGCCTGAAGAGTCCATTCAGGTGCTTTCCAATCGTCACGTATGAATACGACTCCGTCATCACCATTAACAATCTGCATGCGACTTGTAGTAGGCTCGACTTTGGCGATCCCTTTTATGGCTTGTTCCAGAGATAGATTCAGAGCAACGGCAACACCAAGAGCACACAACACGGACAGTGCCAGATGCTCACCGTGAAAATTAGTTGTGACCAGATATCTTTTCTCGTTGTGCTCAACAACGAGTGAAAGAGGTGCTGGCCAATTGGATTTGGCATCGATCAAGCGAACCGTAGCCTCAGCTGACCGGCCTACCCATACTTTACGGTTAGTCCATTCTTCACCGATTTGCTTTACCTTGGCGTCATCCATGTTGAGAACAGCTACACCATCATTGGGCAGCAAGCTAACAATTTTTTTCTTTTCACTGGCAATATTTTCGACACCACCAAATGCTTTGTAATGGTCTCGTCCAATACTGGTTAATACGCCAATGGAAGGCCTGACAATTTTCATTGAATAATCCAGAGCCCCTGGAGGAGTTCCCGACATTTCTATTGCAAAATACTGATGAAAGCGCCTCAAGTTTAATAATGCAGCTACAACTCCGAGAGGTGTATTTGTAGAGCTATGCGTGCCACCACAGACGCCAAACTCTGATAACATGCCTTTGCAGATATCCTTGGTAGTTGTTTTTCCAACACTACCTGTTACCCCAATGAAAGTTGTTTTAAATGCCAATCGCCTATTAATCCAGGCAAGTGGATATCCAAAAAGACGCGGCGAGAGATAATTTCTTGACTTATATAGGTCAATAATTCTAGCTCTTATCGGGTTAAATATTTTCAACATTTTTTGTTAATCCATCAATATTTATAAATCTATACTGATATCATCGTTTATGGCTTTTAAAAAATCGTGAGAAAAGTTCTTCATGGCAACGATCAAAAATGATAGCTGAGGTTGGGTCGGGCTCGACGTTCAGTTCAATAATGACCGGGCCATTTTCACTAAATGCGACATCCACGCCGGCAAAAGTAATGCACGGAAAGGCCATCACCGCTTTCTGTGCTAGGAGCAGGGCGTCCTGCCAATAGGGCAGGGCGCGACCACTGATTTGCTCGCCGCTGTCTGCATGGCAGTGATAGGTTTCGTTATAAATATCCTTGCTCATACCCTCGCCGATAACACCGGACACGAGGTCGAGACGAAAGATCTGGGCACCTCTGCTGGTATTGTCGACAAGGCTGCCGCGGCGACCGACACGGAGGAAGGCGTCGATAACCCAGGACTCGCCCTCGCTGCAGGCTGCCCACACGCGCACCGTATTGACGCTCGATGGGTTCAAGGCGGTCAGCAACGGGTGCTGATGGACATATTCTTCGATAATATAGCTTTGCCCCTTGGGAACCTGTAACACTTTTTCCACAACGTCGTGAAGGGTAAGTATCTCTCCTGAATCGAGCACGCGGAGTCTTATATCACCGTCTCGGATCACCTGCGCGGCGTGAAAACCCTGGCCGCCAAAGCCTTCCACCAGCTTGAAGCACAGCTTCTCGGTGGTGGAGTGTTCCATCAGCAGCTCGCCCAGCTGGTGGGCATTGTTCAGTTTCTTCCCTGATCGACTGAGGCCGTACTGATGATGAAGATGACCCAGAAAGGTTGCGGTAGGTAAGTGAACCAGGCTTAGAATAGCTTTTTCAGAGAGCTTGTTCTGAGAGAGCTTTTGATACGCAGGTGGGTTTATCGTAGAGATAAAACGGCGGAATTTTTTATAGGGCCAGAATCCCGTTTTGAAGCTCCATGGCAGCTCAGAGCGCCACAAGCGTGCGCTGTGGTAATAGCCAGGCCCCAAGCCATACACCAGCTTTAGAATCACCATCTCTGCAAGCTGCCGCGCTACTCCCAATTGGCCCTGCCGCGCTCTTTTCAGTGTCTGGCGCGCGATACCATCAAAAGTCGAGGGCGACTTTATCTTGGTAGGGGAGGTTGCTTCGAGTATTTCTTCCATCGCTTGCCACTCATCTGTTATAGAGGGTGCGAAGGCGGCGCACCAGTTCCATAAAGCCACTCATCTCCGCTTCGAACTCCAGTTCTGATACATCCTGGCCGTCGAGAATCCTCGGTAAGGCATACCTAGCACTGCTTCCATCCACAAGACCAATATCTGTGGTCGTGGCCGATATCAGCCGATTTTTCTCAAGAGTTGGCCACATGTTTTGGGAGTAATGACCACTCGGGTAGCAAAAATGCTGAGGTACTTTACCTGTGAGCTGCTGAATATGTTCGCTATTGATGATAATTTCCTGCGCCAGGCTACTCTCGCCTCGATGGGTTGTGCGGTGATGGTGAGTGTGGCATTCAAAGGAGATTCCACGCGCTGCGGCATCCCTCACTTCGTCCGGGTTCATCAAATGAAACCAGCGTTTGACCAGCAGTTTTTCGTGATCAATCCCGAGTTCTCTGCACAATAATTGTAGAAATCCCTGCCGCTCCCAATCGCTGGACAGTCCTTTGGCTGTATCGAGCGCTGCCATAAAAGCATCTTGTCGTGCAGCCTCTGTTTTAAGGTAGAAGGGACCAAACTGATATTGGGGCAGGTGCACGGTGCCTATGTTTCTGTTCTCGACCACATGAAAGCAGTACTGCAATGCAACATCGATAACCGGGTTCTGATTCAGGCAGTAGTACGTCGTCAGATAGACCGTCGCTGGATAATTGTATTGTTCGAGAACCGGCAGCATCACCGACCAGGTGCCGTGCCAGCCATCATCAATAGTGATGGCGGTAGCACAAGGTGGGTGATCGCCGTCTGGGTTTGTAAGGGCGGACAGGGGGACGATGGGATATTGCCATTGTGCCAACAGCGCCATGCGTCTGGAAAATGTAGCAGCACTCATATAGAGAAAGTTGCCAAATTTGCCGTCACCGAGCCAGATGCCGTGGTAAGCGAGGATGCGTGCTTTGTCTTTGGTCAGTTGTCTTGCCAGGGCAAACAGGCCGCTGTATTTGGCGAGCAGTAGCAATTTAGTTTTGGCAGCCTCGCGAGTCCTCGCCTGCGGCGGGACGCGAGGGCGCGCTTGCGGTGCTGGGCTGAACAAGCGCAGAGCACTGATCACAGCTGGATCCTCAGCCATTGGCAATAATAGACGACTTTCATGATCGGCTGGCCGCTAAGAAGTGATTGTCGAGGTGTGGAACCGGCATATCATTCGGTGACTGTGGCGGAAATGAGCGGTGTAACCATGCACTTGCGGCGTCGAAGAGCCGTTCTTGTGCCGTCAGCGTTGCAAACACTTGGTCGCCACCCTGAATATCGATGCGCTCGTGGTTATCTTTGCTGTAAGTAGCGCGCCATTCCGGGCTCGAAGTTATCAGTACGTCGAATTCATCGCTGCGCAAAAAACTGTCGCCCATCAGGAACAGCACCTTGCCGTCAAAGTGTTTCAGTCCGATCAGCAGTTCATCAATAAAACTGACATTGTCGCCATCTGACGCTGTTTGCTGTGATTTGTTAAGGCCGCTGCCGATCTTCTTGCTGAGCATTTGTCTACCCTGTGAAAGATAGTCACGAATCGAGTAGTCGCCATGAATCAGCTTGCGCCAGAAGGCCATTTTAGTGAGGCTCGACACATAATGGTTGCGCGTCGCTTTGGCGGTTATTGACGGGGAATTAACAAACGGGTTGCAGGCGATAATGCCGACCACCGCCGGGATCTTGTGGGCATGAGTCAGGGCTGCGGTGGCAGCGCTGCAACCACCCCAGAGAACGATGTCAGTTATCCAGGGCGATCGCCTGCGGAATTCGTCGACGGCGGCGGCAATGTCGTCCTCAATATAGAGAAAGCCACGGTAGGAGCCCTCGCTATCGCCGATGCCACGATGATCGAAGCGCATCATGGTGATACCTTCGGTGGCGAGACGACGGCCCAGGCGCAGCAACTGTCGCCCCACACCGCCGCGGTATTGCGGCCCATCTGCCACCAGAGAGAGTACGCCGATTCGGCGGTTGTGATCGCCTTCGTGGATGAAGCCGATTAACTCGTCTCCCTTGCAAGAGAAGGCAAAGGCTGTCTCCCTTGCTGTTTGGTATGTCTGCTTCACAGCGCCAGCTCCCTGGTTTTCTGCAGTAAGTCATCGCAGTTGCCGCGTTTGTGCAACTGCCATACGGGATCGCCCGTGAAAGTGGTTGCAGCGACCTGTATACCCTTTTGTTGCAGACCAGAAATGGCGCGGGTACTTTTGGCACCGAGCTCGGTATCTTCTTCGGCACTGTGTTCGAGCCAGAAAATAGAGAGGCTTTCGTCAAGTGTCTCCGGTTGGCTAAATGACGTCATCTCAAGCTTGTCGAGATCGGTCATCAGGGTGCCACCGAGGCGGTAGCCGCCCACATCCAGTGAATGGCCAGCTGCAAGTTGCAGTTTCATGTCGGTGGTGGTTTCTGATTTTTCCTGGTTTTTTACCAGGGTAGCGGTACGTTGCCGCAACAATTGGGTAAGGAAGGTACTGCCGGATACGATGGGTTGCCACAGCAATAGTTTGTGTATTCTTCCCGGAGTGATGGTTGAAAAATCCATGGCAAGCAGTGCACCCAAGCGAAAACCCCAGAGCAGGATCGGGCAGTGATGACGCCGCAGAAGTTGCTCCAGTAGATGATTGATGTTGTCACGCCACACCGCCAGGGTTGTATTGCAGAGATCCCCCGGGCTTTCGCCGGTACCGTGATAGTCCAGAATTGCGCTGGATATTCCCTGGTGGGAAAACCAGCGCGCTTGCGCGGCGGCCAGTGAGCGGCAGCGATTCATCTCTTCGCCAAAGGGGGGCAAATACACAATGTGTGCACGCGGTGTGTGCGCAGGCATAAAGTGCAGAAAAAACGCGGGGTGATCCCGATCGACAAATCCGGCCGTCGTTTCGATAGCGGGTGCGTTCATGCGTGGGCCATTTTGGTGTCGATGAAATCCGCCAGGGTGCCGACGGTTTCGAACAGTTCGCTGGTCAGCTCGTGGTCCGCGATTTCGCAGTCGAGCCTTTCTTCGATCTCGACAATCAGGGTGGTAATCGTGAGCGAGTTGAATTCGGGGAAACCGCCCAAGAGGGCAGTCTCTCGTGACAGAGGTTCACTCGGGCTGAGTTGCAGGCAGGCCCGCAGAAGCTTGGTGGTGAGATCGAGAGCATTCACGGTATTGACTCCTCGTGATTGTGTTATTTCCAGTGTCCTGCTTGTTCCAGTTTGCGTTTCAGCCCAGGTAAGGCGATGCCCTGGCTATAAGCCTTGACCGCGTAGCGGTGGGATTCGCCGTAGTTTCCCTGATCGAAATGGACCAGCCCGATGTTGTAGAGTAGGTTGGTGTCATTGGGTGCCAGCTCTTCCGCGAATTGATATTTTTGCAGTGACTGATCCAGTTTGCCGAGTCGATGCAAGTACAGGCCGTACAGCATGTGGGGCACAGGATCTCGCGGACTGAAGTGGATGGCGCGCTGCAGGAAGCATTCCGCCGGGTAGCGGCGCCGCAATGCTTCATCGCTGGTGGAGAGGCTGAATCTCACTGCGGAATACAACGCCCGGTGGTGGTTGGGAAATCTGACCAGTGTGTATCTGACGTCGCCCATGGCGTTTTGGGTGGTTTCACCGCGTACTAGTTGTTCAACCTGTGGTGTGAAGTGGCGTCTTTCGACCACCGGTAACTTGTCCTTGTGAACCAGATAGTCATAGGGCCCAAAGTTTCCAGCGCTCGGGCCTTGACAGGCTGCGCCGTGCAGTGACTCACCGAGCCATGGGGCACTGCTGTCGCTGGCAAGGGCAGTACAGAAGAAACATAACAACAATACGC
>Ga0265293_10011702_pt1 | contig 11852 bp, 13 predicted proteins | sample Munlanlewell138R_FD_192505 | JGI IMG/M metagenome (GOLD analysis project Ga0265293, IMG submission 192505) | Leachate microbial communities from a municipal landfill in Southern Ontario, Canada - Leachate well 138R | ecosystem: Engineered > Solid waste > Landfill > Unclassified | place: Canada... | reverse complement strand
CTCAAAAAGCTTTTGATCCGGTTCGCTGGGAGGAGCTCCATCGCAAAGATAGCCCCGTTCAGCCCGGAGACTTAATTGTATTAGGTTTTGATGGCGCGCAGTTTGACGATTCTACTGGCCTTGTTGCCACGCATGTGGAAACAGGCTATCAGTTTATGCTTGGTGCATGGGAAAAACCTTTTGGTGTAGAAGAATGGCAGGTGCCGGCAGGAGAAGTTGATGCAGCTGTTGCGGCTGCATTTGCAGAATATGAGGTTTGGCGCATGTATGCAGATCCACCCTACTGGCAGAGCTGGATCGCCAAGTGGGCCGGTGAGTACGGCACTGAGAAAGTAATCGAATGGTGGACAAACCGCCGTAGACAGATGAGCTATGCTTTAGAGGGATTCAACACAGCAATGACAGACGGCACTCTTTCGCATGACGGAAGCGATGTTGTGGCCCGGCATATTGCGAACTCTTATAAACATGAGCTACCACAGCGGGATGAGGAAGGAAAAAGGCTCTGGCTTATCCGTAAGGAGAGGGCTGATTCGCCAAATAAAATTGACCTGGCGATGGCCTCTGTGCTGTCATGGGAAGCAAGAACAGATGCCATTGCTGCAGGAGCAACCGGCAAATCAGTTTACGAAACCCGCGGTGTGCGGTAAGGAGGGGATCTATTGTTTGAACGAATAAAACGATTTACCTATGCATTACGGTCGGCGATATCAACCCTATCCAATCCACAGCGCTGGTTTGTTGAAATGTTTGGCGGTGGGCAAGAATCAAAGGCCGGTGCCCGGGTAAATGAAAAAACAGCTGCCCAGGTTGTCGCTGTTTTTGCCTGCATCCGGCTTTTGGGGCAGGTCTTGGCATCCTTGCCGCTCCATACTTACCGACGCACCGCAGAAGGAAAAGAAAAGGCCCGGGATCATCCGCTATATTTTGTACTCCATACTCTTTGGAATAAAGAATGCACATCCTATACTGGCCGGCTAATTATGATGGTCAACCTGCTGCTGACCGGTAATGCTTATGCAGAGATTGTTAGGAATAGGGCGGGGGACGTTATTGAACTATGGCCGATACCGTCTAACCGGGTGATGCCGCGCCGCAATTCAAGAACTCAAGAGATATTTTACGAAGTCTACACCATGGACGGTAAAACCAGGTTGCTTTACCAGGAACAAATACTGCATATCCAGTGGGTTGGCGCAGGTAATTTTGATTCATTTAAGCCGGTCGTTTTGGCTAGGGAAGCCATTGGCCTGAGCCTGGCTGCTGAAGAATTCGGCAGCAGGTTTTTTTCTGAAGGCGCCAATGCTTCGGGTATTGCAGAATACCCGGGGAAGCTATCTGACGAAGCTTATGCACGATTTAAGAAAACATTTAACGAAAAATATACCGGTTTATCTAAAGGCCAGCGGGTAATGTTCCTGGAACAGGGTTTGAAATTTACAAAGCTTACAATTAATCCGAACGAGGCCCAGGCACTGGAAACCCGGCGTCATCAAACTGAAGAAATCGCCCGGTTCTATGGTGTACCTCTTCACCTGCTCCAAGAGCATACGAAGAGCACATCATGGGGGACGGGTCTTGAGGAAATGAACATAGGCTTTGTCATATTCTCCCTCCGGCCCTATCTTGTGTGTTGGGAACAAGAGTTTACACGGTCAATTTATCTTTCTAGTGAGCGCCGAACTTATTATTCGGAGTTTAGTGTCGAGGGTTTGTTGCGAGGCGACTCCAAGGCCCGGGCAGAATTTTATACCGCCATGTTTAACATCGGTGTTTACAGTCAGAACGACATCCGGGCGAAAGAGAACGACAACCCGTTTGAAGGCGGCAACAAGCATTATGTCCCGCTGAATATGGTAGCGATAGAGGACGGGGGCACTGCGGCTGCGGGTGATGGTCCTGGTAATGGCCGTTCCCATCCACCAGATCAGCAGAGAGCAAAAAAACAAACCGGTTATGCCAAAACAAAATTAAAAGCCGCTGAGAACTACAGGCGGCTTTTTAAAGATGCTGCCGTGCGCGTGGTTAAACGTGAAAAAAGCCAGATCATGGACAAGGCCCGTAAAACTTTAACAGAGCGGAACCAGTCTGATTTTATCGCGTGGCTCGAGGAATATTATCGCAATGCTCCCGGGTGGATGAAAAGAACGCTTATGCCTGCGCTTTTAACGTATACAGAAACTATCCAGGCTCTAGCTGCCAAAGAGGTAAACGCCAAGGCCGGCATGACACCAGAACTTGAAAAATGGATGGATGGCTACGCCGATATCTGGGCGCGGGACTATACCAAATCCAGCATGAACCAGCTTCTTGATGTGCTTAGACGGGCCAACGAAGAAGGGTTGGAGGTCCTGGCTGAGATAGAGACCCGATTGGATGAATGGGAAGAAAAACGGCCCGGCAAGGTAGCCATGAACGAAACAATTGCGGCTGCGGGCGTTATTAGCAAATTTATTTATTCTGCTGCCGGCATCCGCTATCTGCGCTGGGTCAATACCGGCAGTTCGCCTTGCCCCTATTGCCAGGAGCTGAATGGCAAAGTAGTGGGCATCGATCAGCCGTTTCTGGCGGTTGGCGATCGCCTTGATTCTGATGATGGTACCATGAATATCAAATCACCGACGCTGACACCACCGCTACATGCAGGCTGCCAGTGTCAAATAGTACCCGACTAAGGAGGTATAATTTATGTCTGAACTTCAAATGCGCATCTTTCCCGCCGAAGGATTGGAAATTCGCGCTGAACAAGAAGGCAAGGTAAAAAAAGTTACTGGTTATGGCATCGTCTACAACCGGGAAGCCCGTATTTGGGGTGATATGTATGAAGTTATCCGCCCTGGTGCCGCAACAAAAGTGCTTGCGGGAAAACCTGATATTAAGTGCGCACTGAATCATAACCGAATGTATCTTTTTGGCAGGACAAAATCTGGTACTGCTATTATTACGGAGGACAGCAAAGGCGTCCGGTATGAAGCCACGCCGCCCGATGCCCAGTGGGCCAGAGACGCAATAGCCAGCATTGAGAGGGGCGACATTGACGGCTCCTCTTTTACTTTTAGGGTGGAACCCCAGCATGAAAAAATTACTAGGCGCAAAGATGGTACTTATTTGCGGGAGGTTATCGAAATATCCCGCATTGGCGAAATGGGACCTGTCACCGCCCCGGCCTATGTTGATACTACAGCTGAAGCCCGGGCCAAAGAGGAATATGATTCTTTGACCGCCCGCCTGCGGACGCAGGATGAGACGGATGAGATAGCAGAGATACAGCGGACGCTTGATCTGCGAAGGAAGCATCTTGAATTGAAAGCAAAAATGTGATGAAAGGATGATGAAGTATGGAACGAGTTCTCGAAATGAGAAAAAAGCGGGCCGGGTTAATCCATGCTGCTCGTGCTATGCTGGATAAAACAGAAGAGGAAAAGCGGGCCTTTACCGCTGAAGAAGAAGAGCAGTATAACCGCATAGACGAAGAAATTGACAAGCTGGAAACAAACGCCAACCGGCTGGAAAAACAGATCGAGCGGGAGCGCGCTCTAGGTGAACCCGGCGCCCCGCCTGCTGGCGGAAACTCAAGCCAAGGGGCATCGGGTTCCGGCGAACCGAATGAACGGCGCACTCTGGCCGAGGCATTGCAAGATCGCAGTATTGATAACATCCGGGATACCGAAGAATACCGGGAAGCGTTTGATCGCTGGCTGCGTGACGGTAACTCTGCATTAACCGCAGATGAATACCGGGCCATGCAGGTCGACAACGACGAGGGCGGCGGGTATCTTGTGACTCCCCAACAAATGTCTTTGCAGCTTTTAAAGGAGGTGGACGATCAAGCGGTTATCCGCCAGTTTGCTACGGTCCATCAACTAAAAACCGCTAAAAGCCTGGGTGCGCCTTCTCTTGATGAAGATTTTGATGATGCAGACTGGGTTGCTGAATTGGCAGTTGGTGATGAGGATGAACTTGGATTTGGAAAGCGGGAACTTAGGCCGCATCCGTTGTCCAAGCTTGTCAAGGTTTCTAATACCCTGTTGAGAATCGGGCAACTTGGACCGGAAGCGTTAGTTCGCCAAAGGCTGTCCCATAAGTTCGGCATAACTCAGGAAAAGGCGTATTTGACCGGCGATGGCAACCAAAAGCCCTTGGGCGTGTTCACGGCATCTGCTCAGGGTATTTCTACAGCCCGTGACGTGGCGACTGGCAACACGGCAACCAAACTCATGCCGGACAACCTGATTGACTGCAAATACGAACTGAAGGGCGCTTATCATACCCGTGCCCGTTGGATCTTCCACCGCTATGTTCTGAGAGAGATCCGCAAGATGAAAAACGGTGATGGGCAGTATATCTGGCAACCGGGGATCAGCGGTGGCACTCCGGACCGTATCCTGGAGCTGCCCTACACTCTGAGCGAGTATGCTCCGCGCACCATGACCGCTAACTTGTATGTTGGCATCCTGGGCGACTTCAAATACTACTGGATTGTTGATGCGCTTGACATGCAGATCCAGCGGTTGGTAGAACTGTTTGCCCTCACCAATCAAACCGGATTTATTGGCCGTTATGAGGGCGATGGTATGCCGGTGTTGGAAGAGGCATTTGTAAGGGTGAAGATGGGAGCTTAATTGCTCCCATCTTTGTTTTAAAATCTAACAGGAGGTAACCTGATATGAACTTAAGCAGTGAAGTTAAAATTCAAAGATGCAAGGGCTATCATGATACCGAAGAAACCCATGACGTAACCGGGGATGATGTAGATATCACCAATTACGACGGAGTACTGTTTTTCGCATATATTGCCAAGAAGACAGTTACTACAAGCAAAAATACATTAAAAATCTACCAAAAAGATGCTGACGGTAATTATACGGCATTAAGCGGTGCGGTTGCCGAGTGCACAGTTGATGGGCAAGTTGTAGCTGTTGACGTTTACCGTCCTCTGGAATCGCAAGGCAGTGTCTTACGTGCGGTGATAGATATCGACACAGCATCCAAGACAGGCGATTTGTACGCGGCGCTTTACAATGGACGGATCAAGCCGGAAGATTTTGCCGACGTGGTTACTCTGGCAATCAGCCCTGAAGTGACATCGTAATGCTCTGGGGAGTGGGGGCGGGGCAACCCGCTCTCCCTATCAAAAATAAGGAGTTGAAATTTAAATGGGATACACTACTAAAAATTACCGCAAACAAGGCGGCGATGAATGGGTTGTTGGCGGGAAGTTGACTGTTGGTGGGGAGGTGGATATTGAATCAGGTGGTGCTTTAAAGATTGCAGGAGCACAAGTGACGTCAAGCGCCGCTGCGCTTGACGCTGCAGCTGGATTCATCGACGTTCTCGAAGTGACGCCGGAACAATTAAATGTCGGACTGGCCCTTATTGGTGTGATGGTTGGCGGCTATGCAGCAGCAGACCATGAAGACGATACCAGCGAAGCTGCCATTGAGGTGCTACCGGCTAACGGCGAAGGTGATGGCAACAGGGCTATTCTTGTCATAGTAAAATGTACAGAAACTCTGGCGGCTGACGGGAACCTGCCAATATTTGAACTTGGAGACGGTGCTACAAGTAATGCATTTGGGAAAATAGGGCATGGTGGCGCACCGGCGACATTTGCAAAAGGGGCCATAGCTGTTTTTGCTGGAACCCTAACTGAGCAAAGGCCGGTTGAAATAACCGTAACCGATGGCGCTACTGGTAATCAGGCCGGGGCTATTCAGGTATTTGTCATTGCCCTTCCTGCTGCAACGGAATAGAAGGTGATTACATGAGAGAGGAAACTGCAATGAGGCCGGGGGAACCTGAAAGAGCGGTCAAGCCTCTCCCGGTTAAGCGCAAGCCACGAAAGAACAGAGGTGTTATAAATGGCTCATATAGAGATAACACAGATACAAAGATTCATCGGTGACGGCTCAGACAAGCCAACAACGGGCGTTCCCCCCGGTTCTATTTATTATGAAACGGGCGATTCAATAACAAAGTATCGTTATGATGGTACGAACTGGATTCCGGAAGAAGCAGTGATTGGCGGTGATTAAATGACGGTAACAGCAGCATACGCAACGGCGGAACAGTACAAAAACACTATAGGGATAACTGATATTGACGTTGGCACTGATAACGGCGATGGCGAAGAGACCAGCGATACGAAACGGGATAAAGAAATCCTTGATGATTTGACAGCCATATCCCGCTATATTGACGGGCGCCTGGGCCGATTTTTCAGCAAAGACGAAGAACCAGTCAGCCGGATTTATGTTCCTGAAGAAAATATCCCGACGCTTTGGGTTGATGATATGGCCGCTTATCCTGTTATCGTCAAGCTTGACACCGGCTATAACAGACAATTCGAGCTAATACTTGATCCTGCTGATTATGAACTTCTGCCTTATAACGCAGATAAAGGACCGGAGCCGGGTCCTTTTTATCAGATACAGCTCCTAAACTCTATTTTTTATTCCGGTGTGCGTGTCGAAGTGACGGCACAGTTCGGCTGGCCGGAGATACCCCTAGCTGTCCAGCGGGCGACTATCCACCTGACAGCAATACTACGCTTGGAGTCGCCTCGGGCGACAAGGCGAATATCAGAGCTGAGCGAAGTCATTGAAACATCGCGGGATGCACAGTTCATAGTCAAGCAGCTGATTGAACAATACAAGGTGTGGCGTGTATGAGCGACGTAATTATTGAAGTTGAAGGCGTAGAGGAATTGCAGGCCAGGCTTTCCGACCTCCGGCTGGTTGGAGAGCCGCTTGCAACTCTTATGGATGAAGCATCGGCTGCTGGCCGTAAGGCGGCAGAGTTGGGCATTGATGGTGGATTAGGCATCGCGGTCCGCAGCATCAACAGAGAAGTTAAGCCAATGGAAGCCAGAGTTTACACAGCCATGGCCAAAGAGCGGGCGATGTCCATTGAAGTGGGACGTTCCCCGGGTGTATCGCCCAGGGACATACTACCTCAGATCATTCGCTGGAAAGAAGCTGTGGGGCATCCAGACCCGGCGATTACAATTGCAAAAGAAATCAGCCGCAAGGGTTCCAAGGGGAAACATTTTATACAGAAGGCCAGGGAAGCAGTTGCAAAAGACCTGCCACAACTAGTGAGGAAAATGGGCGGCCAAGTTGAGGAAAAATGGAGGCAAGGCGAATGAACTTTAATACTTTTTGGGCCAAGCTTGCAGCGCTGGAGAAAAAAATACAAATTACATCGCCGGTTAAGCTGGTCGTTAAAAATGCTTACTGGGGCGCTCCACCACAAGCTTTATCGGCATTACCAATTATTATAAACGCACTATCCGAAACGGAACGCACCCTGGGCTTTGGCAGCAGGGATCAGCGGCTAAGGCTTAGCGTACAACTCCTTGCCGCACGAGCAACGGTGGAAGATGAACGCTCCAGCCAGATCGCCACAGCTTTTTGGTTTGCGGCAAAAGACGTTTTTGATCAGGATACGACCATTGGCAGCACAGTATCTTTTTCAACCTTGCGGGGCGGTGAGCCTACCGTGCCGGTGATTCTTACTCATGCGGGGCAAGCTTACATCGGGTTTAATGCTTTTCTGGAAATGCATGATGTTGAGGCATTTGAATTTTAGGGGGTGGCGACGATCGCCAGATACGGATCTGACAAAGTGGGTTTTTTGCTGATAGATGGTTTTGATGTTTTAGGGGTTACTACTCAAATTGAGGATAATTTAGAGGCGCTTTTGGAGGAAACAACTGTATTAGGCGACAGCTGGGCAAAACAGGTAGCAACAGGTGTAAAGCAAGCAAGCATCGCGCAGGAAGGGTATTATGATGATGCCGCGGGCAGCTCCAATGATGCTCTTTGCGGCAGTGCTGGCCTTTCCCGTCTTTTGTGCTACGGCTTGCAAGGAAACATTATCGGAAAACATTTTATAGGCTATTCAGGCGCGATGCAAACAAATTTTACTCGCATAGTCAGCAGGGGAAACCTACACCGCGCAAATGCAAACTACAAGGGTAACGGGGAAGTGGAAGAGGGTGTTATTTTGCATCCTCATATAGAAAGGCTCGCTGACGGGGATACAGAAGGAACCCCTACGGATAATAGTGTAGCTACCAATGATGGTGGAACAGCTTACCTGCAGCTATCCAAACTGGTTTTAGGTGGATATGATAATGTCGCCGTTAAAATCCGCCAGTCTGATGACGGCATTAGTTGGGATGACCTGGCGGCCTTTACAATAGCTGAAAACGCCCCGGCCAAAGAGCGGAAAAGTGTCACAGGAGCAGTTAAGCGGTATCTTGCTGTTTCCTGGGCTTTTGCGGGGACTGGCTCCGGCCCCTTAGTTAAGTTTATGGTGGGGTTTGTAAGGAACTAATTTTAGGAGGTGCGTAAATAAATGCCCAAATACGGAAGTGTGGATTTGACGATTAAAATTGATAATGATTTAGGCGCAGCGAAGGACTTAAGCTCTTATATCGATACAATCAACGAATTTACGGTTGAGGCTTTGCTGCAAGAGGGGCATGCCTTTGGTGACGAATGGGTTAAGCAGTTGTTTACCGGTGTTAAGCGCGGGAATGCGCTCACTGTTGAAGGCTTTTATGATGATACAGCAACTGACGGGCCGGATGCTATTCTAAATGCGATCGGGGATACCCGTGGGGTGGAAATCACCTGGGGCGGGAGCAAAAAATCAACCTTTGATGCTATCATTACGAGCTATTCCCGTCGCCCGGTCCGGGGAGAGCTGACTCGTTTTTCCTGCACATTAACACCGGCCGGAGAAGTATTAGAAGTTTAAAACTAGGAGGATTGGTAACATGGCATTAGTCACAGGTGTTACAAAAAAAGTTGAAATCCCCCATGAGCCTGGAAAGTGGATGGAGCTAAAACGATTGTCCTGGCGCCAGCTGGAGGCTGCCGCAGAAATTCAGACCGACATTTTGTTTGAGCGGATAAAAAAAATGGGCAGCGATATTGTTGCCGCGTTTCAAAAAGCTGGTAAAGAACAGGAAATAGACCCGCTTACAAAATATGATCGTGGGGCAGTTCTCCAGTCAGGAATAGTAAAGTGGAGCTATGATGCTAAGGTAAACGAAGCAAATATAGATTCGCTGGACGAAGAAACTGCTGAATGGGCCTTTCGGGAAATTTTATCCCTAAATAACCCAAGGACAGAAGAAGAACAAAAAAACGTCTAATTGCCCTCCACTTAGCCCTGGAGGGCAATTCTAACATTCCTGTTCCTTTTGAGTGGATTATTTCACGCATATGTGAAGAGTTCCATTGTCTGCCGTCTGTGGCAGAAAAAGAACTGCTTGACGATCCCAAGCAGATGGCCCTGGATATCCTGGAGTTGCGCGCTTACGCAAGGGCCAAAGAAATACTGGACAATGCGAAACGCTCTGAAGACGTGCCTGACAACCCGATGATTGATCGGGTTTTTTTAATTCAGCATGAAATATTGGAGCGCAAGAAGGCCGGAGAAACAAGCGGGGAGGAGTGATGCCCGGTGAACGCAGCTGATTTGGTTGTAAGAATTACAGCTGATATAGCAAAGTTTCAAAAAGAAATGGAAAAAGGCCAGACTACCATTGACAAAGTCGCCGGGCAAATGGCCAAATACGGCAAAACTATGACTCTTGCCGTTAGCGCCCCCCTTGTTGGCGCAGGCACAGCCGCCGCTAAATTCGCAATAGACTATGAAAGCGCTTTTGCCGGGGTCAGGAAAACAACAGATGCGACAGAAGAAGAGCTTTCTGCGCTCTCCAAAGGCATTCGGGAAATGGCGCTGGAGCTTCCGGCCAGCGCTGTTGAAATTGCGGGTGTCGCTGAGGCAGCCGGACAGTTGGGGATTCAGACTGATGCTATTTTAGGCTTTACGCGCACAATGGTTGATCTCGGCGAATCCTCGAACCTGAGCGCGACAGAGGCCGCTACTGCCCTAGCGCGGCTGGCGAATATCACGCAGATGCCGCAAGATCAATTCGATCGCTTGGGATCAACGGTAGTAGCATTAGGGAATAGCCTGGCTACAACTGAATCGGAAATTGTGGACATGGCCTTGGGGCTTGCCGGGGCCGGCAAACAGGTAGGCATGACAGAGGCTCAAATACTTGCTTTTGCCGGGTCTTTATCATCTGTTGGTATCGAGGCCCAGGCCGGCGGCTCTTCCTTTTCCCGGCTCATGGTGCAGATGCAGCTGGCCGTGGAAACTGGCAGCGACGCCCTGGATGACTTTGCTGCAGTTGCCGGGATGAGCGCAGCACAATTTGAACAAGCCTTCAGGGAAGATGCCGCGGGCGCAATCATAGCTTTTATAAACGGCCTGGGAACTGCAGAACAGCGCGGCTTATCCGCTATAAAAGTTTTAGACGATATGGGCATAACAGAAGTCAGGCTGCGGGACGCCTTGTTGCGCGCATCCGGCGCCGGGGATCTTTTTTCGCAATCTATTGCAACCGGCACAAAGGCGTGGGAAGAAAACACGGCTTTAGCTAATGAAGCTGCCCAGCGTTATGCCACGACGGCATCGCAGCTGGCAATACTAAAAAACAATATCATCGAAGTGGCTATACAGCTGGGGGAAGTGCTGTTGCCCTATATTCAGCAAGCCACTGACTGGTTGCGAGAGCTCATCCAGCGGTTTCAAGAACTCAGCCCCCAACAGAAAGATAATATTGTCAAGTGGGGGCTCATTGTTGCAGCTATCGGGCCAATGTTAATAATAGGGGCCAAATTAATCGCTTTGATCAAAGACATTATTAAGGCAAAAGCTTATTTGACTACTACGGCTATTCCCAAGTTGATAGAAGCATTGCAGGCACTTTGGGCAACAATGCTGGCCAACCCTATCCTTGCAATTATTGCAGCCATAGGACTGCTCGTTGCCGCTGGGATATGGCTTTATAAAAACTGGGATGAAGTAAAAGCAAAGCTCCTGGCGACGTGGGAGCTGATCGCTGCTGCTGCCGAGGCCGTTTCTATCCGCACACAGCAGGCATGGTTTGATCTGCAGCACCGCATTGGCGAGGCTGTGGTGGCTATTTTAGATGCGATCGCCCCGCTGATTGAATGGCTGCCGGACAGTATTTCCGGGGGTTTTAAGCAGATGCGTGAAGCTGCAGAGCAACAGTTGGGAGTGATTAACGATAAACTTGGTGAGCTTTCCGGCAGGGCCGAAGAAAACTCTAAACGCGTACAGTCTGCCTTCGACGGGATAACGCAGGCCGCCAAAAGGACACGGGAGGCGCTTGAATACACGCCGGACTTGCACGGCTGGGACGTCTCAGGCGCGACGCAGCTGGGCGCGAAACAGCGCGCTTCAACTCAGCAGATGGTGTACAGCCCCGGTGTCGGGTGGCACCAGCCGCCTTCTTTCCAAGGCGGGGGCGTAGTGCCTGGGCCGATCGGCTCACCACAGCTTATCATGGCTCACGGCGGGGAGATAGTCTCGCCTGCTGGAAGTGGCGGCGCAGGCGTTGGAAGCATTAGCATAAATGTAACCGGGAACTATATTGCCAGCGATTACGACATCGACGAAATTGGTGAAAGGCTGGTAGAGAAAATCCGTAGCCGAATAAGAATATAGGGGTGCGTGTGATGGCTGGGAATGTAATTATTATTACGATTGCGGGGCAGGAATACAAGCCGCAGGCGGGTACTTTCAGCATCAGGGATCGCATCGAAGAGCGCACAACTGCTTCGTTTGCGATTGATGACCCTGAAGGTAAAAAGGAATTTAGAAAAGGCCAGCCAGCAGAGATAAAGCACAACGACGAGATCGTATTCGGCGGCGTGATCGACAAGGCACATTATAAAGTTTTGGACAACAAAAAATACAAGCGGCACAATATTGCCTGCATTAATTACCACTACGCCGCAGAC
>Ga0265293_10011701_pt1 | contig 11853 bp, 9 predicted proteins | sample Munlanlewell138R_FD_192505 | JGI IMG/M metagenome (GOLD analysis project Ga0265293, IMG submission 192505) | Leachate microbial communities from a municipal landfill in Southern Ontario, Canada - Leachate well 138R | ecosystem: Engineered > Solid waste > Landfill > Unclassified | place: Canada... | reverse complement strand
CGGCGGCCCGGGTCTGCTGCTCAAGCTCAAGCACGCGGTGTTCGACCGGCTGGTGTACCACAAGCTGCGGGCCGCGCTCGGCGGCGACTGCCGCGCGGCCATCTCCGGCGGCGCGCCGCTGGGGGCGCGGCTGTGCCACTTCTATCGCGGCGTCGGCCTGACCATCTACGAGGGTTACGGACTGACCGAGACCAGCGCGGCCATCGCCGTCAACCAGGTCGGCGACATGAAGGTCGGGACCGTCGGAAAGTTGTTGCCGGGCAATAGCTTTCGCCTCGGGGAGGACAGCGAGCTGCTGGTCCGCGGCGGCGTGGTGTTCCAGGGCTACTGGAAGAACGACGAGGCCACCAACGACGCCGTGCGCGACGGCTGGTTCCACACCGGCGATCTCGGCGAGGTCGACGCCGACGGTTTCATCAAGATCGTGGGCCGCAAGAAGGAGATCATCGTCACCGCCGGCGGCAAGAACGTCGCCCCCGCGGTCCTCGAGGACGAACTGCGCGCGCACCCGCTGATCAGCCAGGCGATGGCGGTCGGCGATGCGCAGCCGTTCATCGGCGCGCTGATCACCATCGACCCCGAGGCCTTCGAGGGCTGGAAGCAGCGGCACGGCAAGCAGGCCGAGGCCACCGTCGCCGACCTGGCAGTCGACCCGGATTTGCTGGCCGAGGTGGAGCAGGCGATCAAGGTGGCCAACGGGCACGTCTCGCACGCCGAGAGCATCCGCAAGTTCCGCATCCTGCCGGTCGACTTCACCGAGGACACCGGCGAACTCACGCCGACCATGAAGGTCAAGCGCAAGGTCATCGCGGAGAAGTTCGCCGAGGAGATCGAGGCGATCTACCGCAAGGACTGATCGCTCAGCCGGCCAGCAACCCGCTGAGCCGGCCGGCCAGCACGTCCCAGCGCCAGTTCGCCAGCACCCAGTCCCGCCCGGCCGCGCCCAGCTCGGCCGCGCGGGCCGGGTCGGCGAGCAGGGCGCCGACCGCCGTGGCGATCTCGTCGACGCGACGCCCGTCGACCACGGTCCCGGTCTCGCCGTCGCGCACGGTTTCCGGGGCGCCGCCGGAGTTCCCGGCGACCACGGGCACGCCGCTGGCGGAGGCCTCGAGGAACACGATGCCCAGGCCCTCGACGTCCAGGCCGGCCCCGCGGGTGCGGCACGGCATCGCGAACACATCGCCGACGGCATGGTGGGCGGCCAGTTCCTCGGCGGGCACCCCGGCGGTGAACACCACGTGGTCGGTGACGTCGTGCTCGGCGGCCAGCTTGCGCAGGGTCGGCAGGTAGGGCCCGCCGCCGACGATCACCAGCGCGGCGCCGTCGACGCGTTGCCGGATCCGCGGCAGCGCGCGGATCAGCATGTCCTGGCCCTTGCGCGGGACCAGCCGCGACACGCAGACGACGGTCGGGCGCTCCCCCAGCCCGTACCGGCGGCGTAATTCGGTGCGCGCGGCCGGGTCCGGCCGGAAGCGGTCGGTGTCCACCCCGGGCGGGACGTGCTCCATCGCGGCGTGCGATCCGAACGCCGAGGCGAAGCGGCCCCGGGTGTAGCGGCTGACGTAGGTGATGATGTCGGCGCCGTCGCCGATGCGCCGCAGCGCCGACCGCGCGACCGGCAGCATCGACCAGCCCACCTCGTGGCCGTGCGTGCTGGCCAGCACCCGGGTGGCCCCGGCCCGGCGGGCCCGGCCGGCCAGCAGCGCCAGCGGCGCGGCGGCACCGAACCAGACGGTCTCGATGTCGTGGCGTTCGATCAGCCCCCGCATCCGGGCCTCGACCGAGGGCTCGGGCAGCATCAGCGTGGTGGGGTGGCGCACCACCCGGTAACCGGCGGCGTCGGCGGCGGTGTCGAACGCCTCGGCGCCCTTCCATTTCGGCGCGTACACCGTGATGTCGTGGTCGCCCGAGGTCGCGAGCCGACCCACCAGTTCCTCCAGGTACGACTGGATGCCGCCGCGGCGGGGTGGAAAGTCATTGGTCACCAGCAGGATTCGACTCATGGTGTGCCGATGCTAGCGCGGCCCGGCCGACCACTGCCGCCACTGCTGCAGGAGCGCGGCGGGTTCGGCGCCGGTGATCTCGTGCAGCGCGTCCTCGGCGGGCACGCGGTCGGGTCCGGCCGCGCGCCGGTAGAGCTCGCGCAGCGCCGCGGGGCCGTGCCGGTCGGCCAGGAACCGCGCGAACAGCCAGGCGCGGTCGTAGGCCCGCGACAGTTCGGGCTCCGGACGGTCGAAGTCGGTGTCGGCGGGCAGCGCCGACGGCATCGGGGACGGTGTCGTGCCCGACGGCGCGGGGCGGGCGACGTAGTCGGCGACGCCCTCGGTGAGCCAGCGCGGCGCGTCGGCGGCGGTGTCGGTGCGCGCGGCGTAGTGAAACAGCTCGTGGGCCAGCACGATTCGCAATGCCGCATCGCTCATCCGGTGGGCGTCGGGGCCCAGCACGATGCGTTGGCCGGTGGCCACCCGCCGATCGAGGTCGACGTCGTCGGCGACCGCGACCGCGGCCATCCCGGCGGGGGCGGCCGGCGCGGCCGCGGCGAACTGCGTCGGCGAATCGGTGGCCACCACGGTGATCTCGCGGTTCCAGTCGGTACCCCAGAAGCCCTCGACGCGCGCGGTGGCCTCGCCGAGTTCGGCCGCCACCCGGTCGAGCAGCGCATCGGTGTCGGCGCCGCCGAGGCTGAGCAGGGTGACGGTGCGGCCGTCCCCGACGATCAGCTCCGCGGGCGCGGCGCTCGGTGGCGCACTCGACGGTGCGGACGCGTCGGGCCGTAGCAGCACCGCGGACACGGCGACCGCGGCGATGGCGATCAGGGCGAAAACCGGCGCGCGCCACCCGGACCGGGACTCGGCCGGCTCAGTATCGGCGGGCTCGGTGACGGCGGGCTCAGTAACGGCGGGCTCAGTAACGGCGCGCGTTGTAGAACGGTCCGGCGCCGTCCAACGGCACCACCTTGACCGGCACACCGTAGGTGGAGGCGTGCACCACCATGCCGTCGCCGACGTAAATGCTGGTGTGCGAGGCGTCCGAGTAGGTATTCACCACGTCGCCGGGCTGCAGTTGATCCCGCGACACCGGGGTGCCGCCGCGGGCCAGCGCCTGGCTGGAGTGCGGCAGCGAGATGCCGGCCTGCTGGAACGCCCACATCACAAGCCCCGAGCAGTCGAAGGCGCTCGGTCCCGAACCGCCCCAGGAGTACGGCGATCCGACACGGGTCAGCGCGGCCTGGACCGCGATGGCGCCCTGCGGGGATCCGCCACCCGGCGCGGGCACCACGGCGGCCTCCGGCGGCGGCGCGATGTCGCCGGCCGGGATGCCTTCCGGACCCTGCGCCAGGATCTCCGGTCCGGGCGCGGCGGCCGGCGGGACCGGGCCCGGGTCCGCCAGCGCGACCCGCTGATCCGGGGTCAGGGTGTTGTACTGCGAGCGGACCACGGCGATCTTGAGTTGCAGCTCGCTCTGCTTGGACTGCAGATCGGCGCGCACGGCGGCGGCCTGCTCCGCGGCGGTCTTCGCCTCGGCGGCGGAGTGCACGGAGGCGGCCTCGGCGGCCTTGGCCTGCTCGCTGACGCTGCGGTAGTTGGCCATCTGCGAGGACATCTCGTTGGCCATCACCCGCTGCACGGCCATCTTGTCGATCAGGCCCTGCGGCGACTCGGCGGTCAGGATGGCGTTGAAGCCGGAGGTCCGGCCACCCATGTAGGTGGCGGCGGCGAACTTGTCGACCCCGGCCTGATAGGTCGACAGCTGCGCCCGGGCGGCCTCGACGGCGGCGCGGTCGGCGGCCAGCTTCTGCTCGGCGGCGGCCTGGACCTCGAGCTTCTCGGTGAGGTCGAGCTGCGCGGCGTGCATGGCCTCGGTGGTCTGTTCGGCCTCGCGGGAAAGTTCGGTCAACTTTGCCAGGGCATCTTCTTGCGGGTCCGCATACACCGCCGAGGCGAATGCCCCGCTCAGCACGGTCAACACGGCAATCAGGCAGATTGCGGTCCGTTTGAGGGGTCGGTTGATGATGCGATCGGTCCAGAGCGTGCCGTCGATCCTCAAGATTCGCGTCCTTAAACTGCTTACAACTGTCTGCGTTGTTGCCGTTGCCGCGTCGCCCCCGACCGCGTTAGGTCTCAAATAGGTTACGAAACGATATCGGCGTTGTCCAACAGAAGTTGCCAATCTAGCAGGAGTTACAGGCCGGGCGCCCACTGGCACGCCCACCCCGCGGCCTCCGCCGAACGTGAATCAGGCCACACCGTGGTGCGGGCCGCGCCGCACCGGCACCAACCGCAGCCGCGGCGCCATCCCCGCCTCCGCGAGCACCTCCAGCGCCGCCCGCTCATCGGCCAGCAACTCATCCGGCACCCCGAGCAACACGCTGACCACGCAGTCCCGGCAGCCCGGCCCGCGCACAGCACAGTCGTCGCAGTCGATGACCACGGGGTCCGCAGCATCGGAGCGCCCCTCCTGGTCGTGGTCGAGGTCGTGATCGTGGTCGAGGTCGTGGCTGTGGTCGTGATCGCCTCCGCCGCGCCGTACCGGCAGCTTCCCTATCTCCGTCATGCCGCGTCCCATCTCTCGTTTCCGCCGTGGCGGCTGGCTGTAGCCGGACGCTAACCGAGGGCACCGACAACCCGCCCCGGCGCGCGTCGGCGCGGCAAATGTCCGCCCCGGGCTCTAACGTATTCGAACATGCGTTCGTCGGATGGGGGGCAGCTGAGTTTCGCGGACTTCGACCCGTCCGCGGACCTCTCCCTGCGCGACACCACCTTCGTGGTCGTGGACCTCGAGACCACCGGGGGACGCGCCGCCCCGAAACATCCGGGCGGGGCGTGCGATGCGATCACCGAGATCGGCGCGGTGAAGGTGCGCGGCGGCGAGGTGCTCGGCGAATTTGCCACACTTGTCGATCCGCGTCGATCCATCCCGCCGCAGATCGTCCATCTGACCGGCATCACCACCGCGATGGTGCGCGCCGCACCGACCATCGAGGCGGTGCTGCCGATGTTCCTGGAGTTCGCGCGCGGCGCGGTGCTCGTGGCCCACAACGCCGGTTTCGACATGGGATTCCTGCGCGCGGCCGCCGCGCAGTGCGACATCGCGTGGCCGCGTCCGCCGGTGTTGTGCACGGTGCGGTTGGCCCGCCGGGTGCTCACCCGCGACGAGGCGCCCAGCGTCCGGCTCGCCGATCTCGCCCGTCTGCTGGGCGCGGCCACCACCCCGACGCACCGGGCCCTCGACGACGCGCGCGCCACGGTCGACGTCCTGCACCGCCTGATCGAGCGCGTGGGCAACCAGGGCGTACGCACGTATCCGGCGCTGCGTTCGTATCTGCCCGACGTCACCCCCGCCCAACGGGCCAAGCGCGGGCTGGCCACCCAGTTGCCCCGCGCCCCCGGCGTCTACCTGTTCCGCGGCCCGTCGGCCGAGGTGCTCTACGTCGGCACGGCCACCGATCTGCGGCGCCGGGTCGGCCAGTACTTCAACGGCTCGGACTCGCGGGCGCGGATGCGGGAGATGGTCGCGCTGTCCGAGGCCGTGGACCATGTCGAATGCGCGCACGCGCTGGAGGCCGGGGTGCGTGAGCTGCGGCTGCTCGCCGCGCACGCCCCGCCGTTCAACCGGCGCTCCAAGTTCCCGCAGCGCTGGTGGTGGGTGGCGCTGTCGGACGAGGCGTTCGCCCGCTTCGTGGTGGTCCGCCGGCCGCGGCACCCGGGCGCGCTCGGGCCGTTCCGGTCCCGCGCCGACGCCGCGCAGACCGCGGCGCTGCTGGCCCGGTTCGCCGGCGTGCGCACCTGCACCACCCGCCTGGGCCGCTCGGCCCGCCACGGCCCGTCCTGCCCGGAACGCGAGCTGTCCCCGTGCCCGGCGCCCCGCGACATCTCCGCGGCCGACTACGCGCCCGTGGCGGCGCGGGCCGCGGACATCTTGGCCGGCGCCGACAACGCGCCGCTGGTCGCGGCGGTGGCCGAGGTGGACGCGCTGGCCCGCCGCGGCCGCTACGAGAACGCCGCGCGACTGCGCGATCACACTGCCCTGGCCATCGAGACCGCCTGGCGCGGGCAACGCCTGGCCTCGCTGGTGGCCATCGACGAGCTGGTGGCCGCGGCGCCGGACGGGGCCGGCGGCTGGCAGCTGGCGGTCGTGCGCCGCGGTCAGTTGGCCGCGGCGGGCACCGCGCGGCGCGGGGTCCCGCCGATGCCGGTGGTGGCGGCCCTGTGCGCCGGCGCGCAGACCATTCTCAGCGAGCCGGCCCCGCTGGGCGGCGCGCTGGTCGAGGAGACCGCGCTGATCGCGCGGTGGCTGACGACGCCGGGCACCCGGATCGTGCGCACCAGCCAGGGTTGGACGTCCTCGCGGCACGGCGCGGGCCGGTTGGCCGGGTGGGCGGCCGCCGCCCGGTCGGCGCGGCTGGCCGCCGAGCAGCACCGCGACGCGGACGCCGATCGGGACCCGCCCCGGCGGGGCGCGCTCAGTTCGGTGCTGCGAGCTTCTGGCTGAGCTGCACCCACTTGGCGAGCAGCTGTTCGGCCGCCCCGGAGTCGATCGCCTCGGTCGCCCGGGCCAGGCCGGACTCCCACGACGGCAGCCAGTCCGCGCCCGACGAGAGGCCGGCGTGGGCCACCATCGCACCGGCGGCGTTGAGGACCACCGCGTCGCGCACCGCACCCGCGGCGCCGGCGAACACCGACCGCGCGACTTCCGCGTTGTAGGCGGCGTCGCCCCCGCGAAGCTCCGAGAGCTGCGCACGCTTGAAACCGAAGCCGGCCGGGTCGAAGGTCAGCCGGTCGATGGTCCCGGCCTGCACCCGCCAGATCGTCGAGGTCGTGGTCGTGGTGAGTTCGTCGAGGCCGTCGTCCCCGTGCACCACCAGGACGCTGCTGCGCCGGGTGGCGAACACGCCGGCCATCACCTCGGCCAGATCCCCGAACGCGCACCCGATCAGGCCCGCGCGCGGCGAACCCGGGTTCGTCAGGGGGCCCAACAGGTTGAACACCGTCGGGACGCCGATCTCGCGTCGCGGCCCGCCGGAATGTCGGAACGACGGGTGGAACTTGGCCGCGAAGCAGAACCCGATGCCGAGTTCGGCGATGCAGCGCGCCACCTCGTTGGGTCCCAGGTCGATGCGCACCCCGAGCGCCTCGAGGGTGTCCGCGCCGCCGGACAGCGACGACGCCGCGCGGTTGCCGTGCTTGACCACGGGCACGCCGCAGGCCGCCACGACGATCGCGGCCATGGTGGACAGGTTCACGGTGTGCGCACCGTCGCCGCCGGTGCCGACGATGTCGACCGCCTCGATGCCGGTCTGGGCGGTCGGCAGGTGCACGGCGTGCGCCAGCATCACCTCGGCCAACTCGTTGACCTCCGCGGAGGTCGGGCGCTTCATCTTCATGGCGACCCCGAACGCGGCGATCTGCGCGGGCGTGGCCACCCCGGTCATGATCTGTTCCATCGCCCAACCGGCCTCGCCGGGGGCCAGCGGTTGCAGTTCGGTCAGGCGGCCCAGGATCGTCGGCCAGGCGGGAGCGGCGGATTCCGGCCGCGCGGCGGTGTCAGTCACAACCCCGATATTCCCACGTCGCGGCTCGCCCGGGGCATCTGGGAGGGCGACACTTGGGCCCAAATGCATCCCCGGGTGGAGTTCGACAACTACAAAGCGTCATACTTCTAGGCGTGACGAGTGCTGTGGGTACCTCTGGGACTGCAATCACGTCGCGCGTGCATTCGCTGAACAGGCCAAACATGGTCAGTGTCGGCACCATCGTGTGGCTTTCCAGTGAGCTGATGTTTTTCGCTGGACTGTTCGCGATGTACTTCGTCGCGCGCGCACAAGCCGGCGGCGAGTGGCCGCCGCCCCCGACCGAGTTGAACCTCGCGTTGGCCGTACCGGTGACGCTGGTGCTGATCGCATCGTCGTTCACCTGTCAGATGGGCGTGTTCGCCGCCGAGCGCGGCGACGTCTTCGGGCTGCGTCGGTGGTACTTCATCACCCTGCTGATGGGCACGTTCTTCGTCCTCGGGCAGGGCTACGAGTACATCCACCTGGTGCAGCACGGGACGACGATCCCCGGTAGCGCATACGGCTCGGTCTTCTACATCACCACCGGCTTCCACGGCCTGCACGTCATCGGCGGTCTGGTCGCCTTCGTGCTGCTGCTCGTACGCACCACGATGAGCAAGTTCACGCCGGCGCAGGCCACCGCGGCGATCGTTGTGTCCTACTACTGGCACTTCGTCGACATCGTCTGGATTGCGCTGTTCGCCACGATCTACTTCGTCCGATAGTTCACGCGGCCATGAACAGGAGAGCTCGGTTGAATATCTCGCGCTTGATCGGATCGGCCAACGGTGACCGGTCCCGGCGGCGGTGGCGCCGTCGTCTGACGGCCGGGACGTTGCTGCTGATCGCCTTGGCACTGGCGGGCGGTCTGGCCGCCGTGCTGACGCCCAAGCCCCAGGTGGCGGTCGCCGACGAATCGCAGTCGGCACTGATCCGCACCGGCAAGCAGCTCTACGAAACGTCGTGCATCAGCTGCCACGGCGCCAACCTGCAGGGCGTGCACGACCGCGGCCCCAGCCTGGTCGGCGTCGGCGAGGCGGCCGTCTGGTTCCAGGTCTCCACCGGACGCATGCCGGCGATGAGCCTGCATCAGCAGGCGCCGGAGAAGCCGGTGAACTTCGACGAGCATCAGACCGACGCGCTGGGCGCCTACATCCAGGCCAACGGCGGCGGCCCCATGGTGGTCCGCGACGCCAACGGTGAGATCGCCCAGGAGTCGCTGACGCACGGCAACCTCGCGCGCGGCGGTGACCTCTTCCGGCTCAACTGCGCCTCGTGCCACAACTTCACCGGCCAGGGCGGCGCGCTGTCGTCCGGCAAGTACGCGCCGGCACTCGGTGACGCCAATCCTCAGGTGATCTACACCGCGATGCTCACCGGGCCGCAGAACATGCCGAAGTTCTCCGACCGGCAGCTGACCCCCGAAGAGAAGACGGACATCATCAGCTACGTCCGCAACGTCTCTGAGGCCAAGAGCCCCGGCGGATACGGCCTGGGTGGGCTGGGGCCCACGTCTGAAGGAATGGTGATCTGGATCCTCGGCATCACCGTGATGATCGGAATCACAATGTGGATCGGGGCAAGGGCATGACCGACAACCAGAGTGCGAAACCGACCGACGAACAGTTGGCGGCGATGTCGCGAGAAGAGCTGCTCGCACTCGGCGGCAAGCAAGACGGTGTCGACATCGTCTTCAAGGAGCCCCGCTGGCCCATCGAGGGCACGCGGGCCGAGAAGCGCGCCGAGCGCTCGGTGGCCGGCTGGCTGCTGTTCGGTGGGCTGTGCGGCCTGGCCCTGCTGCTGGTATTCCTGTTCTGGCCTTGGGAATTCGATCCGGACAGCTGGTGGTACGCCCTGGCCACGCCGATGTACGGCCTGACCTTCGGGCTGTCGATCCTGGCGATCGGCATCGGCGCGGTGCTCTTCCAGAAGAAGTTCATCCCGCAGGAGATCACCATCCAGGACCGTCACGACGGCGCGTCCTCGGAGTTCGACCGCAAGACCATCGTCGCCAACCTGACCGACGCCCTCGAGGGGTCGACGATCAAGCGGCGCAAGATCATCGGCGCCTCGATGGGCCTGGGTCTGGGCGCCTTCGGGCTCGGCACGCTGGTGGCCTTCGCGGGCGGGTTGATCAAGAACCCGTGGAAGCCCGTCGTCCCGACGGCCGAGGGCAAGAAGGCGGTGCTGTGGACCTCCGGGTGGACCCCGCGCTATCACGGCGAGACCATCTACCTCGCCCGGGCGACCGGCGACAGCCACTCCCCGTTCGTGAAGATGCGTCCCGAGGACATCGACGCGGGCGGCATGGAAACCGTGTTCCCGCTGCGTGATTCCGACGGCGACGGCACCACCGTCGATTCGCATCACAAGCTGACCGCGATCCAGATGGGCGTCCGCAACCCGGTCATGCTCATCCGCATCAAGTCGCAGGACATGAGCCGCGTGGTCAAGCGGCAGGGCCAGGAGAGCTTCAACTTCGGTGACCTGTTCGCCTACACGAAGGTGTGCTCGCACCTGGGCTGCCCGTCGTCGCTGTACGAGCAGCAGAGCTACCGCATCCTGTGCCCGTGCCACCAGTCGCAGTTCGACGCGCTGGAGTTCGCCCGCCCGACGTTCGGTCCGGCCGCACGTGCGCTGGCGCAGCTGCCCATCACGATCAACACCGAGGGCTACCTGGTGGCCAATGGTGACTTCATCGAACCTGTCGGTCCGGCCTTCTGGGAGCGCAAATCATGAGTCCGAAACTCGGCGAGGTAATGGCCAAACAGGGCGACGCGATCGACTCTCGCTATCACCCCTCGGCGGCTGTCCGGCGCGGCATCCTCAACAAGGTCTTCCCCACGCACTGGTCGTTCCTGTTGGGCGAGATCGCGCTGTACAGCTTCATCGTCCTGCTGATCACCGGCGTCTACCTGACGCTGTTCTTCGACCCGTCCATGGCGCACGTCGTCTACGACGGCGTGTACCAGCCGTTGCGCGGCGTCGAGATGTCCCGCGCCTACGAGACGGCGCTGAACATCAGCTTCGAGGTCCGCGGCGGCTTGTTCGTCCGGCAGATCCACCACTGGGCCGCGCTGCTGTTCGCCGCGTCGATCATGGTGCACCTGGCGCGCATCTTCTTCACCGGTGCGTTCCGCCGGCCGCGTGAGGCCAACTGGGTGATCGGCTCGCTGCTGCTGATCCTGGCGATGTTCGAGGGCTTCTTCGGCTACACGCTGCCCGACGAACTGCTGTCCGGCACCGGCCTGCGCGCCTCGTTCTCCTCGATCACCCTGGGCATGCCGGTGATCGGCACCTGGCTGCACTGGGCGCTGTTCGGCGGTGACTTCCCGGGCGAGATCATCATCCCGCGGATGTACGCGCTGCACATCCTGCTGCTGCCCGGCATCATGCTGGCGCTCATCGGCGCCCACATGGCCCTGGTGTGGTTCCAGAAGCACACCCAGTTCCCCGGCCCCGGCCGCACCGAGAAGAACGTCGTCGGCGTGCGCGTCATGCCGGTGTTCGCGGTGAAGTCCGGTGCGTTCTTCGCGATGACCGTCGGTGTTCTGGGCCTGATGGGCGGCTTGCTGCAGATCAACCCGATCTGGAACCTCGGTCCCTACCGGCCGTCGCAGATCTCCGCGGGTAGCCAGCCCGACTTCTACATGATGTGGACCGAGGGTCTGGCACGTATCTTCCCGAACTGGGAGCTCTACCCGGGCAACTACACCATCCCGGCCTCCACCTGGGTGGCCCTGGGCATGGGCCTGGTGTTCGGGCTGCTGATCGTATGGCCGTACCTGGAGAAGAAGTTCACCGGCGACAACGCGCACCACAACCTGTTGCAGCGGCCGCGGGACGCTCCGGTGCGCACCGGCATCGGCGCGATGGCCATCGCGCTGTACATGGTGCTGACCTTCTCGGCGATGAACGACCCCATCGCGCTGAAGTTCCACATCTCGCTGAACGCGACGACGTGGATCGGGCGCATCGGCGCGGTGGTGCTGCCGCCGCTGATCTTCTTCATCGCCTACCGGTGGGCCATCGCCCTGCAGCGCAGCGACCGCGAGGTGCTCGAGCACGGCATCGAGACCGGCATCATCAAGCGGCTGCCGCACGGTGCCTACATCGAGCTGCACCAGCCGCTGGGCCCCGTCGACGAGCACGGTCATCCGATCCCGCTCGAGTACCAGGGTGCGGCACTGCCGAAGAAGATGAACAAGCTGGGCTCGGCCGGCGAACCGGGTTCGGGCAGCTTCCTGAGACCGGATCCGCTCGAAGAGGATCGGGCGCTCGGCGAGGCCGCCCACGCCGCG
>Ga0265293_10011700_pt1 | contig 11854 bp, 11 predicted proteins | sample Munlanlewell138R_FD_192505 | JGI IMG/M metagenome (GOLD analysis project Ga0265293, IMG submission 192505) | Leachate microbial communities from a municipal landfill in Southern Ontario, Canada - Leachate well 138R | ecosystem: Engineered > Solid waste > Landfill > Unclassified | place: Canada... | reverse complement strand
CTCCATGGTGAGGTAATAAGTGTTTTATAATAATAAAAGTACTAACCCCAAAAGGTTAGTGCTTATGCTTAAATATTATAATAAATTGCGCTTGTGTATCCATTAAACTGATGTTACAGAACTTCACGGTATGCCAAGAAAGAAAGGGAATAAATAATAAAACTATTTACTTTTTCCTTTTTAATTAATTTTCTCAGTGATAGTTGTTACAACTTTATTTCGCTCTTCATCATTAATACTGTTCCAATATATTTCGAATAAAGCACCTAATCCTGGTAAAACCTTCTCTTCTTTAATGCTTATGGCATCAACAATTGTGCTCTTTACATCATCAAATGAAGAATTATTTAAATTATTTTTTACAGATTGACGGATATCGATATTCATTTTATTCTTGTCTCCTTTTATTTTTTGATATTATTTTCCCCTATAAAATGGTATACTATACATATAAAAAGTTAATGAAGGAGTCATTATGAATTTTTTAGAATTAGCAAAAAAATACCAAGAAGATTTAATTAAAGATTTACAAGGATTATTAGCATATGAGAGTGTCTTAATAGAAAATCCTAATTCAAAAGAAGCGCCTTTTGGGAAAGGAATTTATGATAGCCTTAATTATGTTTTGGCGTTGGGGGAAAAATATGGTTTTAAAATAGAGAATATTGATAATGTTGCGGGGCATATTGAATATGGCGAGGGTGATGATATCATTGGTATATTAGTTCATGTTGATGTTGTGCCTGCTGATGGTGAGTGGTTATATCCTCCCTTTGCAGGAACAATTGTTAATGAAAAGATTTATGGGCGTGGAGCTGTTGATGATAAGGGTCCAACAATATGTAGTTTGTATGCTTTAAGGATGTTGAAAGATTTAAATATTAAATTGAATAAAAGGGTTCGTTTGATTATTGGTACAGATGAAGAAAGTAAATGGCGAGGAATATCAAGATATTTTGAAAAATGTCCAATGCCTAGTTTTGGTTTTTCACCAGATGCTGATTTTCCATTAATATATGGAGAAAAAGGGATTCTGCATCTTGAAATTATTGACAATTCAAAAACGGATATTACCTTTTTAGGGGGAAATCGTTTTAATGTTGTTCCACATCAAGCAATAGCAACAATGAATAAAGAATGTAATAACTATGAAGATTATCTTAGTAATAATAATTTAAAAGGAAAGTATAAAGAAAATGAGTTTTTATTGCAAGGGAAAAGTGCCCATGCATTAGAACCTGATTTAGGAGTAAATGCTGTTGTTAAGCTAGCAAAATTTTTAAGTCAATATACTAATAATAATCTAATTAAGTTTGTAAATGCTGTTTTAGATGATTCAAGATTAAAAGGAGTTTCTTTGGATTTTTCTGATTATGAAATGGGTGATTTAACTTGTAATTTAGGAATTCTTAAAATAGAAAATGATAAAGGAAAAGCTTGTCTTGATTTTCGTTATCCAATTCGTTGGAATAAAGAATTATTCTTAGTGAAATTTAAGGATTTAGTTGAATCTTATAAACTAGAGTTAAATATTGTAGAAGATAAAAATGTTCATTATATTAATAAAGAAGATCCTAATATTAAACAGTTACATCAAGCTTATATTAAATATACCAATGATGAAACAACACCATTAAAAACTATTGGCGGAGGAACCTATGCCCGTGCCCTAGCAAAGGGAGTTGCCTTTGGAATTGGTTTCCCTGGTCGTGAGGATGTTGTGCATCAAGCAAATGAATATATTTATATTGAGGATTTAATTACTGCACTTGCTATATATGCTGATGCTATCTTTCAATTAGGACGTTAGAAATGAGATTGCGAAAGATTAAAGATGCAAATATTAAGATGAAGCAGTTTTCTGAATTTATTGTTTTAGAACCTAATCTTCATCAAGGCAAATGGAAAGAAGTTTTTAAAAATGAAAATAAGATTTTCTTAGAAATTGGAATGGGAAAAGGACAATTTATTCGCCAAAATGCAAATCAGGAATCAAATATTAATTTTATAGGTTGTGAAGTCTCGGAAAGCATAATGCTAAGAGCATTAAGAAAGCATCATAAAGAATTAAAAAATATCAAATATATTAATTGTGATGCTCTTGATTTAGATAAGGTTTTTATGCATCAGGAAATATCTAAAATATATTTAAATTTTAGTGATCCATGGCCTAAAAATCGTCACGAAAAGCGGCGATTGACATCTAAAATATATTTAGATATATATAGATTGATTTTAACAGAAAATGGTGAAATAGAATTAAAAACTGATAATAGAGTTTTTTTTGAATATTGCTTGGTCCAGTTTAATAATTACAATTTTAAGTTTCTTGATGTAATATTAGATTTACATAAAGATGGAGATAAGGATATTCTTACAACGGAATATGAAGATAAATATAAAGAAAAGGGCAATAAAATATATTATTTGAAGGTGAAAAAATGAGTGTAAAAAACAGAATGAAAATATATGAAGATTTAGTTAACTTAAATGGTATCTCTGGTCATGAACGTGGTGTAAGAAAGTATTTATTACAAGAGATAAAGAAATATACCGATAATATTGTTGTAGATAAGTTAGGAAGTGTTTTTGGAGTATTATCTAATAAAGAGCAACCAGTAATAATGATAGCTGGTCATATGGATGAAGTTGGAGCGATTGTATCTAGCATAACGGAATCAGGTTTTATAAAGATGATTCCGATTGGTGGCATTAATCCTGAAATTATGTTATCACAAAATTTACTAATAACTATTAATGATCAAAAAGTGATTAAAGGTGTGGTTGGGGCAATTCCACCTCATATTAATCGAGGAGGAGGTAATACTTCACCCCAACAACTTCAATTTGAAAACTTACTTTTAGATATTGGTGCAGATTCTAGAGAACACGCTAAAGAAATGGGTGTTGAAGTTGGCCAAATGATTACATTTGAAAATAATTATTATATAACTGAGGATGGAAAGAAAGTAGTATCTAAGGCTTGGGATAATCGTTTTGGTTGCGGAATGGCCCTGGAAATATTGAAAGAAGCAAAATCATTAAATCATCCAAATACTTTGGTTTTAGGTGCTACTGTTCAAGAGGAAGTAGGTTTGCGAGGAGCTTTTACTTCTAGTTGGGCTGTTAAGCCAGACTTATTTATAGCAGTTGATGTTTCACCAGTTGGGGACTTTTTAAACAAGGATAATCCTCGGGCTTATGGTAAATTAGGCGCTGGTTTCCTAGTTAGGTTTTATGACCCACGAACTCTTTTACCACAAAAGATGAAGGTATATCTTGAGGATCTAGCAAAACGAAATAATATTCCTTATCAACAATTTTTATCAATGGGAGGAACAGATGCGGGTGCTGCCCAATATGCTGGTAGTGGTGCGTTAGCAATTACTATTGGTTTGCCAGGAAGATATATTCATTCTACAGCAGCAATGATTCATGTTGATGATATTGAAGCAGTTCGAAAGATGCTTTTGGCCTTAATCGTTGATTTTGATAAGGAAAAATTACAGGAAATGAAGAATGCTTAAATGTTATTTAGGATCATTAAATAGCACAAAATTAAATGCAACAAAAGAAGTATTTAAAGAGTATAATGTTATTGGTATTGCTGTTGATAGTGGGGTTTCTAAACAACCATTTTCTGATGGAGAAACACTTAAGGGTGCATTAAATCGAGCAAAAGGGTTACCCAAAGATGGCTTGCGTATTGGATTAGAGGCTGGTTTATCTGAACATTTTGAATCTTTATTTCTAATTAACTGGGGTGTATTAATAGACCAAGAAGATAATATATATTATGCAGGTGGGACAAGAATTCCACTTCCGCAAAATATCCATAAATTATTATTAAATAAAGAAAAGGAATTAAGTAATATAATGGATGAATTACTAGGTACTTCTAACATTAATGAAAAAGAAGGAGCAATTGGCTATTTGACCAATTTGCAAGTTAAGAGGAAGGATATCTTTGTTCATATTAATAAACTTTTATATGGACAATATTTAAAACAAAAAAGAAAAGAGGAGGTTTAATAAATATAAAAGATTAATATATTAATTTTTTATATTTATAGTATAGAAAAAATGAAGGGTTTAATTATTTTAGGGAATTATTTTGAAGATACCGAAGCAATAACGACAATTAATATTTTACGAAGAGCAAAAATATCTTTAGATGTTGTGGCTGTTGGTGATAATTTATTGGTAAAGACTCAAACTGGATTACAGGTAAAAGCGGATTATTTATTAAATGATATTAATATTGATAATTATAGCTTTTTAGTAATACCAGGGGGCAAAGCAGTATATGAAGTATTAGGAAAAGAAAAAAGTGTTTTAAAAACTATTGATAAATTTGTGAATGAAAACAAATTAATTGCGGCAATTTGTGCAGCGCCATCACTTATCGGTGAAAGATGCCATTTCAAGAATCATGAATTTACTTGTTTTCCAACTTGCGAAAAGGGGATTAAAGAAGGAAAGTATTTACCTAAAAAGAGTGTAATAAGGAGTGGTAATTTTATAACAGGAAAAGCAATGGGTTATACTAGTGAATTTGCTTATGAGATAGTGGAATATTTATTAGGTAAAAAGGAAAGACAAATAGTTGAGAAAAAATGTAAAGGAGAGCTGTAAGAAAAATCTTACAGTTTTCCATATAGGAAGCATATAATAAAATGAAGGGGCAAAATATGAAAGTTAATATTGTTTTTGAAGGAGGAGGTATAAAGGGAATAGCTTATTTAGGAGTACTTAAGTTTTTAGAGGAAAGAGGAATTCAAATTGCAAAGATTGGTGGAACAAGTATTGGTGCTATAATGGCTTCGCTAGTTGCTGTAGGTTATAACTCACAAGAATTAGAAGCAATTATTGATAACTTTGATTATTCAGTTCTTAAGTATTTTGAAAAAGAAAAGACAACAGAACGAATTCTAAATTCTCTTAAAGGAGCAGGTATTTATTCCTTACAGGATTTTGAAGCCTATATGGAAAAGCTTTTGGAAAGAAAGAATAAAACAAAATTCCTGGATTTAAAAGTAGGAGAAGATTATCGTTTAAAAATAGTTGTAGCAGAGTGGACAAAAAAAGAAAAAATGATAATTCCTAATGATTTAAAAAAGATAAACATTAATGCAGATACATTCCCAATTGCAAAAGCAGCAACAATGTCAGCAAGTATTCCATTGTTTTATCGTTATTATAAAATAAATGAATATCGATTTTTAGATGGTGGTGTTGTCAGTAATTTTCCTTTAGATTTATTTTCTAAAAGTAAAAATCCAACTTGGGGGTTTTGTGTAAATTTAAAGCCATTAGATCAGATGAAGCTAATCAAAATGTTTAGAAAAAAGATTTTTAAGATTGATGATGATTTAGAATACAATAATTATGAGATAATCAATATTAATACATTTAAGATTAAAGCTACAAATTATCGTGGCGGTTTAGCCATCAAAGAACAATTAATCCATTCTGGTTATGAAAGTACTAAAAGATTTTTTTATAAAAACATCCTTAATAAAGGATGACAACTTTTATTATTTTCTTGAAGAAAACTTACTTTTATGTTAAAATAACAATAAGAATTATGTTTTGTAGAGAGTGGTGAAGGCAATGGACAATAAGACAGAAAATGATCTAATACAAAATAAAACAGCACAATCATCAAAAGAAGAAACAAAGCCTTTTGCTTTAAAAACTCTACAAGAAAAAGAGGATGTTAAAGCAAGTAGAGAGCTCGATAAAAAGAAGAAACCAAAAGTTAAGAAAGAAAAAAAGGATGTTAAAAAAGAAGAAATTGTTCGTTATTATAATACATCAATATTAGAAGGTTTATCTACTAAACAAGTTGAAGATAGAAAAACAGCAAATCTTGATAATAAAACTTTTGGAGGAAAAGGTAAAACAGTTCTTGATATAATTATGTCAAATACATTTACTTTTTTCAATATGCTTTACTTATCTATTACTGTGATTTTTGTAATTTTAGGAAGTTATGAAAACTTATTATTTCTTGCCTCAGTTCTTCCTAATTTTTTTATAGGTATATATCAAGAATTAAAAGCAAAATCAATGGTCGATAAATTATCTTTAATGTCAGCACCGACAACGACAGCAATTAGAGATGGTGAGAAGGTTGAAATACCAATAGATGAAGTTGTTTTAGATGATATCGTATATTATAGTCCTGGTAAACAAATTTGTGCTGATAGTATTGTGTTAGATGGGTTTGTTGAGGTAAATGAATCATTATTAACAGGAGAATCAGATGCAATCGTAAAGAATGTTGGGGATTCATTATTATCAGGAAGTTTTATTGTAAGTGGTGTGGCTGTTGCTCGTGTGGATAAAATAGGACAAGATAATTATATAGAAAAGCTTGCAAAGGATGCTCGAGTTTATCAAAAACCCAAATCACAATTATTAAGTTCATTAAATACGATTATTAAATTTATTTCTTTGATTATTTTGCCTTTAGCGATTATGACATATATAACGACAACAAATGGGATGCCAAAAGATTTCTATTCAATTTTAAGTCGCCCTGGTTTAATTAGAGCAGGCAGCTCAGTATTGGCAATGATTCCTGCGGGACTGTTTTTATTAACAAGTGTTTCCTTGTTTTATGGTGTAATTAGATTAGCAAAAAGAGAAACCTTAGTTCAAGAATTATATTGTATAGAAATGTTAGCTCGGGTTGATGTGCTGTGTTTAGATAAAACAGGTACGATAACTGACGGAACAATGAGAGTCTTAGATTGTATAGAATTAAAAAACGACACAGATTATACAATAAGGGAAATTGTTGGCTCGATGATGACAGCATTCCAGGATGTTAATCCAACATCGGATGCCCTTATTAAATTTTTTGATAAAAACAAGGTTTTAGAACCGACTAGAATTATTCCTTTTTCTTCTAAAAGGAAATATAGCGCTGTTGTTTTTGGGGAAAAAGGATCATTTTTCTTAGGAGCGCCTGAATTTGTATTAAGCCAATATTATGATAGTGTAGCTAATAAAATTGAACGTTTTATTAGAGATGGGGATCGTGTGCTTGTTTTAGCATATACTTCAACACAAATAAAGAGTGATAATGTTCCTAAAGGAGCAAAACCATTGGCGATTATCGTTCTCCAAGATCATATCCGCGATGATGCAGCAGATACTATTGAGTTTTTTAAACAAAATGGTGTTGATATTAAAATTATTTCAGGGGATAATCCGATAACTGTTTCACAAATTGCGATGCGAGTTGGTGTTGATAATGGTGACCGTTATGTTAGTTTAGCAGGCATGACTGATGATGAAGTTAAATCAATAGTTTTTGATTATACTGTCTTTGGTCGTGTTAGCCCAAATCAAAAGAAAATTCTTGTTCAAACGTTAAAAGAACATAAAAAGACTGTTGCTATGACTGGCGATGGTGTTAATGATATATTAGCATTAAAAGAAGCGGATTGTAGTATTGCAATGGCTTCAGGAAGCGATGCAGTTCGTTATGTGTCTCATTTGGTGTTAGTTAATTCAAACTTTTCAAGTATGCCTCAGGTAGTGATTGAAGGTAGACGTGTTATTAATAACATCCAAAAGACATCAACATTATTCTTAGCAAAAACAATTTTTGCGATTATGTTAACAGTAATGTATATTATTTTTGGTATGCAGAAGGGTCATATTAGTATTACTTATCCATTTGCTGCAAAACATTTATATATGATTGAATGGTTTGTTGCTGGTTTTCCTTCAATTTACCTTGCATTACAAAAGAATAAGGAAATAGTTAAAGGTAAGTTTTTATCAAATGTTATTAAATCTACCTTACCGGGGGCATTGACAGTAGTTATTTTACATTTAATTTTAAGTTTTTTAAGAATAACTCCTGGGTTTGAATCATTAAGAGATAATAACGAAGTATATACAACAATTGCTACAATTGTAACGACGACAGTAATGATGTTTGTCTTATTACAAGTATCACTACCTTTTAACTGGATAAGAAAAACTATTTATTTTGCTATGGTAGCTTGTTGTTTGATAGTAGGGTTTTATAAAATGCCTATTGATTTAGGATTAAGTTTCCACAAAAACATGTCGGACCTAACAAAAGAACTAAATTTAGAAGTTAATGAAAATAAATATTGGGAATTAAATGGTCAAGCAACTCCAGTTAAAGCAGTAGAAAAACCAGAGATAACAAACTTGTTTGTTGAGTCACATATAACTCCAAGCATCTCAGTTAGTAGTAGTGATTTGTATTGGTATTTGAATGGAATAAAAACACCAATAAGCATATTAGATGATAAATTGAATTTAGAGGTTATTGATGGTTATTGGTATCTTAATAGCCAAAAAACAGATTTGAAAGCATTTAAAGCGCCAAAGATTCAATATAATGAGGCATATCGACGCCCAGAAATTACTGTTATTGATGAGCATTGGGCAATAGATGGTCATATGACAATAATTCATAATAGTATTAATTCTTTAGATTTAACTGTAAATAATGGTTATTGGATATTAAATAATAAAGAAACACCAGCAAAAGCAGTAAAGATGCCTGGTGATCCTGGAGAATATATTCCCCCTATGGTATATATAGAATCTGGTTATTTTGTTATAAATGATGTCATAACAGAAATACCAGCGAATATTGGAGATAATATTAACCTTACAATTAATGATGATGGTTTTTGGGTTATTAATGGTGAAGAAACAATAGTAAAAGCAAAGAGGATTAATGAAACTCATGAATATGTTCGTCCTGTTCTTACGATTAGCGGTAAAGGATATTGGCAAATTAATGGTATGCTAACAACAGTAAAGGCAGAAAATACATTATTAATAAAAGAAATCCTTATTACATTATTACTTATCCAAATAATTTTCCCATTAATGTATTTAATTTCTAAGCTTTTTAAAAAGGCGCAAGATTCTTTAGTTATTAGATAAATATTTATTGGAATAGAAAAAACAGAAAAATTTCTTTACAATTAATCTGTTATGTAGTATAATATCGTGGTTAAGCAATTAAAATTAATCCTTGCTTCGCATGAAGCCAATAGACCATAAGGAGGTGCAATATGAAGAAATATGAAGGCATGTTTATCGTTCGCCCTAATCTTGAGGAAGAAAGTTATTTAGCACTTATTTCAGAAATGGAAAAAGTTTTTACTGATCATGAGAGCAAAATAACAGAACTAAAGGTTTGGGGAATGAGGGATTTAGCATATGAAATAGACTATATAAAAAAAGGATATTATGTCTATTTTAAAGCCGAAGCTACTCTTGAAGCAGTAGATGAGTATAATAGAATTTGTAATATTCGTGAAGATATTCTTCGGCATATTTTAGTTAAGGAGTAAAGGTTAACATGAATAAAGCAATCTTAGTAGGAAGATTAACGAAAGATCCAGAATTAAAGCGTACATCAAATGATATTCCCTTTGTACAATTCACTATCGCAATAAATCGCACTTATTCTAATAAGCAAGGAGAAAAACAAGCAGATTTTATTAGCTGTGTTGCTTGGCGCAATCAAGCAGAAAACTTAGCGCGTTATATGCGTAAGGGAAGTTTAATTGGTGTGGATGGTCAAATTCAAACTCGCAATTTTGATGATCCGAATGGAGTTCGTCGCTATGTTACTGAGGTTATATGTGATAGTATTCAATTTTTAGAATCAAAATCAATGCAAAGGGATAATAGCCCTGAATATAGCGATATGGATCGTTATGATATTCAAGATAATTATCGGAGAAATCAAAATGAATATCAACAAAGAGAGCAAACAGAACAAAAGGATCCTTTTGAGGATATTAAAAAGGATATTACAATTACAAATGATGATTTACCATTTTAGGAGGTTAAAATATGTCAGGTTATCGTAGAAGGAAGAAAGTTTGTTATTTTACTGAAAATAAAGTAGAACAAATAGATTGGAAGGACTATGAATTATTAAGACGATTTGTATCTGATCGTGGCAAAATTCTTCCGCGCCGGGTTACCGGAACAAAAGCAAAATACCAAAGACAACTTGCTGTTGCAATTAAGAGAGCAAGGCATATGGCTTTATTGCCATTTGTTAGGGAATAACAATAAACCATAGGCAACTATGGTTTTTATAAATTTACGGAGGAGAATATGAAGCACTTTAAGAAAGCGATAATGCTTTTAATATTTATTTTGTTGTTTAGTTTTGGCTGTAAACAAGAGGGAGAAAAAAAGGAAATTACATTTACTAAGGATGAAATTACTATTTTCAAGGGGGATGACTATTTATTAGAGGCAAAGGTAACAGCTATTGATATTAAAGACTTAAGAGTTGAGTCTAATGTAGATGGTATTGTTGGGATAGATGGACTAAAAGTTAAAGGAATAGCAACTGGAACTGTTGTATTAACCGTTTTTTATTTACATGATAATAACATTAATGCAATGATTACGATTGTTGTGGAAGGGAAACCACATATTGAATTTACGGAAGAACAAATTGTTATTGAAGAAACAAAAAGCTATTTACTACCATTAGAATATGAGTATCTTGATGGAAGTACGGATATAGCATTCCAATTTAGTTTAGAAGATATCGTTACTATTGAAGATGATTATATTATTCCTTTATCAGTTGGCGAGGTAATGATAAGGGCATATTATACATTAGATGATACAATTTATTCAGAACTATTTATTAAAGTCATTGAGAAGAAAGAAATTATATTTCCTGTTAAATCTTATCAGATGACTGTTGGGGATGAAATTGAAGTGCCTTTAGTTTTAAGAGGTATTCTAGAAGAAGATGAAATTCTTTATTTAATTCAAAACCAAGACATTATAAAAATTGAAGATAATAAAATAATGGCATTAGAGGCTGGGCAAAGTAATCTAACAGCTTATTTAAAAGAAAACCAAGATGTTACTGATACAATAACAATTATTATAAATCCGATTGTATATACTATATATGAATCACAATATTGGATTAATAACTATAACATTAACAACAACGCAAATAAATTAATACTAACTATTGAAGAAATAGAAGCAATTAATCAAAGAATTGTTAATGATGGTTCTAGTACGAAAGTGGTTGATTTAATGGGTTTTCAAACTACTATTAGAAGAGAAAATATTATTGCAAAGATAACAAGTTATGAATCTTTAATGTCAAGAAAAGTTTATAATAATGGAATAGAAATAACGAATAACGAAAAAGAAACAATAAAAAATAATCGAAATTTATTAGCGATTGCTGATACTGTTGATATTCGTTTTGGTATAATTACGGAATTTGCTGCTGTTCGAAGTTTTCCAACGCTTTATTATGCAACCTCACCAACGCAAGATTATTTTCAAGAAACAGCATTAAATATAGGTGAAGGGGTAATAGTATATCATAAAAGTATTGATGAGAAATGGTTTTTTGTTCAAGCGTCAAATTACTTTGGATGGGTTGAAGCAGAAAAGATTGGTTTATGTGACCAAAAGGAAATGGAAGATTTCCTTATTCCAGAAAAGTTTATTGTTGTTCTTGAAGATATATTAACAATAGGCACACAAAAGGTACGGATGGGTCAAGCCTTACCATATAAATCATATGGAGAAGATGGATATTTAGTAATGATGCCCCAACGTTCTAAGGATGGCCAATTAGAATTGGTTGATTGTCTTGTTGAGGATAACCAACAAATTAACAATGGATATTTACCATATACATTTTCAAATATAATGATTCAAGCTTTTAAAATGTTAGGAACTCCTTATAGTTGGGGGGATAATTTTATTGAGGGGCGAGATTGTTCTTCAACGCAAAATGCAATATTTTCTTGTTTTGGATTTAAAATGCCCCGTAATACTA
>Ga0265293_10011699_pt1 | contig 11854 bp, 17 predicted proteins | sample Munlanlewell138R_FD_192505 | JGI IMG/M metagenome (GOLD analysis project Ga0265293, IMG submission 192505) | Leachate microbial communities from a municipal landfill in Southern Ontario, Canada - Leachate well 138R | ecosystem: Engineered > Solid waste > Landfill > Unclassified | place: Canada... | reverse complement strand
TCGCTACTGCCCAGCTTCCAGTAGCTGGACACATACAGGTCTCCCCGCGCCACCTGGCGTTCCTTCTTGAAATGCCGGCGCAGCTCGCGCATGCCGCTGAACTCGCAGGCGGCCCAGATGCTCGGGCCACAGCCGACTGCGACAGCCCAACCTTGTTGGCCATGCTGCGCGTACTCCAGTGTGTCGCGCCGTCAGGTTTGGACTCCAGCGTCTGTGTAATCACAGCATCGACCTGGGCATCGCTGATCGTTCTTGGTGCTCCCGGTCGCGGGGCGTCAAGGAGGCCATCCAACCTCATCTCAATAAAGCGTCGGCGCCACTTCGACACAGTTTGTGGCGTCACGCCCAAGTGCCGGGCGACGTCCTGGTTGGCAAGGCCGCTGGCACACTCCAGAACAATACGCGAACGCAGCGCCAAGGCCTGGGCGGTCTTCCGCCGACGCCCCCAAGCTTGCAGGTGTTCGCGCTCCGCGTCGTTCAAAACCAGCTCCACCTTCGGTCGGCCTCTCATCCGTCTCTCCTCATGGGGTCCATGGGCGATGATACTGTATGAAAGGCACTTTATTAAGCTATTTTATGATTCACCACACTAGATGCCGCCAATACTCAAACCGGGTTTTCTTGGTCGGTGTGGGATGTGGGAGCGCGCTACCGCATCAATAAATCTGTCGTACTGCGACTGAATGTGGAAAACGTACAAGAAAAATATCCCTGGCGTCCCTCCAGCGGAGGCACTATTTATCGCAATACCCCCCGCAACGCAACACTGTCTGCCACCTTCGATTTCTGATGGCTTGTGATTGTGCCGGCAGCCGCTTCCCGGCGGCTGACCGCACAGGATCGGAGGTGACATGAAAGAGCATTTCCGCCAGAGCATGGCGTGGCTGCATACCTGGGTGGGGCTGGTGGCGGGCTGGCTGATGTTTTTCATCTTCCTCACCGGCACGGCGGGCTATTTCAACAGCGAGATCGGCCGCTGGATGCGCCCGGAGCTGCCATTGGCGAATGCGGCGCCCGCGCCTTCACCGGCCCAGGGATTGGCGCTGGCGGAGCGGCACTTGCAAGCCGTCGGCGCGCAGGCCATGACGTGGGACATCAACCTGCCCGGCGGGCGCGGCGCGCAAGACCTGAGCGTGAGCTGGCGCGATGCCGCCGAACCGGGCCAGCGCGCTGGCCGCCTGCACCAGGCCACGCTGGCGGCCGATGGCAGCGTGGTGCCGGAAACACAGGCGCGCGCCACCGGCGGCGGCAGGCTGCTATACCGCATGCACGTGCAGTTGCACTACATGCACTACGAAACGGGTTACCGGATCGTCGGCGCGGTCAGCATGGTGATGCTGCTGGCGATCATCACCGGCATCATCGTGCACAAGAAGATCTTCGCCGACTTCTTCACCTTCCGCCCCGGCAAGGGCCAGCGTTCGTGGCTCGATGCCCATAACCTGATCAGCGTGGCGGCGCTGCCCTTCTTTCTGATGATTACCTACAGCGGGCTGCTGTTCTTCCAGGGGCGCTATATGCCGCTGGGGTTCTATGACATTGGCCGATCGGCGCAGCAGCAGGCCGTGGAGACGGAGGACGACGGGCAGGCGCGGGCCGCCCCGGCAGCGGGGTTGGAGCAGACGCCGGTGGAGGCGCTACATCCGCTGGTGCCGCTGCTGGAACGAGCCGAGGCGCAGTGGGCCGGCGCAAGGTGGCCACGGTGCAGGTGCGTCGCCCGCCAGACGAAGACGCGGTGGTGACGGTGCAGGCGCTGCGTACCGGCCGCATCATCGGCAGGGACAGCCTGCGCTTCGATGGCGTGAGCGGCCGGCTGCTGGACTCGCCGGAACCGGATTTCGACATGACCCGCTTCCGCCGCCTGATGCTCGACCTGCACGAGGGCCACCTTGCGCCGGCCCACTGCTGCGCTGGGCCTACTTCGGCAGCGGCCTCTTGGGCTGCGCGATGATCGGCACCGGGCTGGTGCTGTGGACGGTGAAGCGCCGCCGCGACCAGGACAAGCGCCTCAAGGCCGGGCAGTCGGTGACCTTCGGCTTTCACCTGGTGGAGATTCTGAACATCGCCACCCTCGCCGGGTTGTTCACGGCGGTGGCGGCGTATTTCTGGGCCAACCGGCTGCTGCCGCTGGATCTGCCCCGGCGCGCGCAGTGGGAGGCGGACGCGATGTTCATCGTCTGGGGGTTGCTGCTGGGGCTGGTGGCGCTGCGCTTGCGCTTCGCGCCCTCACTGTGCGTGTGGGCGGAACAGTTCTGGCTGGCCGCCGCCGCGTTCGGTCTGCTGCCGCTGCTGAACGCGCTGACCACCGACCGCCACCTGGGCGTGACCCTGCCGGCGGGCGATTGGGTGCTGGAGGGGTTCGACCTAACGGTGCTCGGCCTGGCGGCGGTGTTTGGCTTCATCGCCTGGAAGCTGCGGCGCAAGGGGGCGCTGAACGCTGTGGCGGCACAAGGGCGGGAGGCTGTGGCATGAAAGGCGATGTGTCACCGCTTCACGATAGCGGTTCAGGCCAGTTGCACGATCTGGTTGAGCAGGGCCAGCACCTCGGCAAAGGGGGCATCCTCGATCCGTTTCATCGGGTGCGGCGCGCCGCCGCGCAGGCGCCAGTCGAAGGACTTGGGCTGGTGGCAGAGCACGTAGCTGGTCTGCCCCGCCTTGCGCCCCCTGGCGACGCCGGCCGCGACCGCGAATGGATTGTCGGCGTTGTAGGCCGCCGTGGTCATGGGCAGGCCGATGACCAGGGAGGTGCGTTGATTGAAGGCCTTGGGCGACAGCACGAGGAAAGGATGCACGTCGCGCATTTCCTGGCCGCGCTGCGGGTTGCAGTCGATCCAGATCACGTCCTGGCGATCGGGCGCCCAGGTTTTGGCGGGCCTTACCACCGTTCGGCGCCCAGCCTGTCATCGGCGGGCATGGCTTCCCCGCCGTGGCGTTCCGGGTCGAAGCGGGCCAGGCGCTGTTCCAGGGTCAGGGCTTCGTCGCGCAGCGGTGTGATGATGATGCGCTCGCCTTCCACGGTGATGCGTACCCGCTGGTCGGCGTGCAGATGCGCGGCGCGGGCCACGGCGGCGGGCAGGCGCACGCCGAGATTGTTGCCCCAGTGTTTGATGTCGAGGACGGTTTCGGCCATGCCGGTCTCCAATACGATGTTTAAACGAAGTATAAACAGGGTTGCCGGCACCGGCAACCGCGTTCTCTCCGTGGAGGAGTTGGCATGGCGCTGACACTGCCGAATCTCGGAAAGGCTTCCCGTTACCGCCTGGCGGTGTTCAGCCGCGTGCTGGCGGCGGTGGTCGGCTCCTATGCCGTGACCTCGCTGGCCACGGCGGCGCTGGCGCTGCTGTTGCTGCGCCTCACCGACAAGGCGGCGAACCGGGCCACCCTGGAGGCGACGGTGTGGAGCTTCGCCCTGTACGCGGCGCTGGTGCTGTGGGTGTTCGCCACCCGCAGCGCCACGCGGGCCTGGGCCGGGCTGGCGCTGGGCGCGGCCCTTTCCGGCACAGCGCTGATGCTGTTGAAGGGGTGGCCATGAACGGTGTGCTGGCGGCGATGGCCGCCTGGGGTTTGAGCTATGGCGCGATGGCCGCGCTGGGCCTGGCGATGAACCGGCATCACGAACAACTGACCGGCCAACGCGGCGTGCCGCGCCGGCGGCGCATCGCCCTGCGGGTGGCGGGCGTGCTGCTGCTGGCGCTGGCCCTGTGGGCCTGCCGCGAACTGTGGGGGCCAAGCGTGGGCGGCTGGGCCTGCTGAACCTGGGCGTGCTGGCGCTGGCGTGTCTGCTGCCCTATGCGCCGAGGCTGGCGGCGGCATCCGCCGTTGTGGCGGTGGGTGTGGCCCTGGTGGTGCTGGCTGGCGACGGGCTGTTGTCGCCGACGCGCGGCCCGCATACCGGGGCCGGATCAGCCCAGCCTGCCCTTGAGGCGGGTCATGAGATCCATCCGCTCGTGCAGGTTGGCGAGTATGAGCGCCGGCTGGCCCTGTCGCGGCAGGCAAAAGAGGTAATGCCGGCCCACCAGTCGCATCCGCAGGCCGGGGAGCAGGTCGTCCAGGTTGGTGAAGGCGCCCTGGCCCCTGGCCAGTTCGCGCGCGGCTTCTTCGAGTTACTCCACATAGCTCCTGCATTGCGCCTGTCCCCACCGCTCGGTGGTGTAGCGAACGATGCCGCGCAGGTCGGCCGCAGCGCCCTTGGCGAGGACATAGGGGCGCGTCACCCGGCATTCCCGGCGCGCAGCACTTCATCGGCGATGTCGCTGATGCCGCCTGGTTCCACCTCGCCGCGCCGGGCTTCGGCGAGGCGCTCGGCAAGCAGGGCCTTCAGTTCCAGCAGGGCCGATTCCTCGCCAGTGGCGGCGGGAAACAGGCGTTCCAGCGCGTACTGCTTGATGGTCTTGCCCTCCAGGGCGGCCACGGCCTTGAGGGTCTGGTGCTGCTGCTCGGTGATGTCGATGGTCAGGCGGCTCATGAGGGAGGCTCCGTAATCGGATGATCGAGTATCTATTTTTACCACAAATGTGGGTTTGTGGGAAAAAGTTCCTGCAACCCTTCTGTTGCGGGAGGGGCGACGCGCCATGAACGCCGAATCGATGACCCTGCGCCTGCTGTGCGCCCGCAACCACCGACGAGGGCCTGCGGCTGTTCAACTGGAGCCTGACCTGCGGCGCCTTCATCGGCGCCGAGGACGAGCGGCACATGGCCACCGTGGCGGTATTGGGCCGGGCCGCCAGCGAGCGCCTGTTCGGCGAGGCCGACCCCATCGGGCGGTACGTGCTGGTGGAGAACGTGCCGTTCCGGGTGATCGGCGAACTGGACCACATGAGCGACTCGGACTCGGGCCTGTCGCTGGTGATGCCCTACTCGACGGCGGCTCGCCGGGTGTTCGGCAGCCCGCATCCCGAGGTGATCCAGGTGAAGGTGGAGGATTCCGCCCGGATCGGGCAGACAGTGGACGACATCACCCAGGTATTGGAGAGCGCCCACCGGGCGCGGGACTTCCGCCAACGCGGAAGCGCGCATGGCGCCCACGCGCGACGGCTACGTCAACGCGATCCAGGTCTGGCCCTTTACCGATGGCGCGCTGTACCAGGTCTATACGAGTCCCGGGCGGGTCACGGTGATTACACTCCAGCCCGGCGAGGAACTGGTGACGGTCGCCGCCGGTGACACGGTGCGCTGGATTGTCGGCGACACGTCCAGCGGAGCCGGTGACGAACTACGCGTCAACGTGCTGGTGAAGCCGATCCGTTCCGGGCTGAAAACCAATCTGGTCATTACCACGAGCAGGCGTACCTATCTGATCGAGCTGACCTCGACCGAGAAGGCGTGGATGGCGTCGGTGTCCTGGGACTATCCGAGAGACAGGATGCTGGCCCTGCGGCGCCAGTCGCAGGCCGCGCGGACGGCTGCGCCGGTCGATACCGGCCTGACTCTGGAGAACATCCGTTTTCGCTACACGATCAGTGGCGGCAACCCGCCGTGGAAGCCGCTGCGCGTCTTCGACGACACGGAGAAGGTCTATATCCAGTTTCCGGCCGGCATCGCCCAAGGCGAGCTGCCGCCGCTGTTCGTGATCGGCGCGCAGGGCGATGGACAGCTGGTGAACTACCGCTTCCGTTCGCCGTACTACATCGTGGACCGGCTGTTCGGCGCGGCCGAACTGCGCCTGGGCCGCGACAAGGGTGATGTGGTGCGCATCGAGCGCACCGATGGCGTGCGGAGGAACCGGCCATGAGCCAGGACGATTCCCCGGACAGGGCGGTGCCTGGCGCGGTACCGAAGCTGGCTCCGGAGCAGGTCGCCCTGCGGGCACAGCCACGCCCGGTTACGCGCCTGAACCGGCGCATGTTGGCGGTGCTGGTCGGCGGCGTGGCCACCGCCGTATTGGGTGCAACGCTCTGGTCGCTGCAACCACAGCGGCGCGGGGCCAGCGAATCCACCGAACTTTACAACGTCGATCGCGTGTCGCGCTCCGAAGGGCTGGCGCAATTGCCCGCCGACTACTCCCAACTGCCTCCGGTCTTGCCAGCGCTGCCGCCGGATGTGCCGACGCTGGACGAACCACTGCCCGGAGACCTGGGCGCGCCGATCCTGCGCGCCGAGCAGCGGGCGCAGGGCTACCCGCAGCCCCATGACCAGGCCGAGGCCGAACGCCTGGCGCGACTCAAGGAAGCCGAGGAGGCGGCGGCTTCGTCCGTGTTCTTCCGTGCCGGAGGACAGCGCGCGGTGGCTCCCGCTCAGGCCGTGGCGGAAACACCGCGGCTGGCCGGGCTGACGGGTTTCGATCCACTGGCCGCCGGGCCGGCTTCGACGGCCGCGCAGCCGCTCGATCCCACCGCCGTGCAGAACCGACAGGACCAGAAGGAAGCGTTTCTGAGCAATGCCGGTTCCACGGAAACCCGTAATTCCGGGAATCTGCAACTGCCCGCGTCGCCGTACCAGGTGATCGCCGGCACCGTGATTCCGGCCGCGCTGGTGAAGGGCATCAAGTCCGACCTGCCGGGCGACGTGATCGCCACAGTGACGGAGACGGTCTACGACACGGCCACGGGCCGTTATCCGCTGATCCCGCAGGGCTCTCGCCTGCTGGGCCGGTACAACAGCCAGGTCAGCTACGGGCGGACCCGCATCCAGATGGTGTGGCACCGGCTGATCCTGCCGGACACTTCATCTACCCAGCTCGACAACCTGGTGGGCACCGACCCGGCCGACTACGCGGGCCTGGAGGATGGCGTCGATTGGCATTGGGATCGCGTCTTCGCCGGTGCGGTGCTGACCACATTGCTGGGCATCGGCGCCGAGCTGGCCGCGCCCGAGAACCGACAGGACGGCAAACGCGTCATCATCGCCGGCCGCGACAGCGCGCAAGACAGCATCAATCAGGTCGGCCAGGAGATGACCCGGCGCAACCTGAACATCCAGCCCACGCTGACGGCGCGCCCCGGCCTGCCGGTGTTCATCATCGCCAACCGGGATCTCGTGCTGCGACCGTACCAGCCGCTGTTCTTCAACCCAGGAGCATCGCAATGAGCACAAACAAGTTGCGGCTCGGGCCACTACCTTCCAACTCCAGCGTCAAGCTGACGTTCTCCTGCCCGGCCAGTCTGAAGGCTGATCTGGACCACTACGCCGCACTGCATTCGCAGGCCTACGGCAAGCCAGTTGATGCGATGATGCTGATCCCGCACATGCTGGAAGCGTCCATAGCACGGGATAGGGAATTCAGGCGGGCGTGGCTTCCGGATCATCGTGACCTGAAGGTAGATCAGTCATTTCAGTGATGTGCTGGAACTCCTTGAGGTACTCAGGCTGGTGCCTGGCCAGCCAGCGGACAACGGCCGCATTGGCAAGCAGCGTTGAAAGATAGCCTTTGATTACCGTGAGGTGCAGTACATCGGGGCCATAGTCATCTTCCACGACTTTGATTTGCATCTGCAAGGCAGCAAGTTCACGCTCCATGCGCGCAATCGACTCGGCGGAAACTGGCTGTTCCTGTTGAGTCTTGCTTTCCAGAACCAATTGGTTGGGTGGAGTAGCCGCCAACAGTGCGTTGGCAAACATGACCGAGAAGTTCTTGTTTCCAACCATCAACTCGGCAGCTTCAATCTGCCTGAGAGGCTTCATCTGGCGAAGAAGATCGAATGACTTGGCCGGACAGTTGGTATCAGCGAGCAACGTGATTGCTTCGTCACAAATCCCGTTCAGCAATCGGAATCGGTGTTTGATCGTCAGTGGAGAGAGTCCAAGTGCCTTGCCTAGGCGTTCTGCCGAAACACCGCGTTCCATGGCTCGAACGATCATCTTATGATCCTGAACGGCGGAAAGACGATTGATGCGCTTGTTGTACGAGTAGGTGTCGTCCTCTGGTGCCACAAGGCAATCAACATCCGACAGCCCCAAATCCTTCAGGGCTTCGATACGTAAATGCCCATCCAGCAGAAAATAGTGCCCTGGTCGACCGGGAACCGGCGTAACCGCTGGTGGTTCCACCAATCCGACATCCTGGACCGAAGCCAATATTTGCTGATACTTCAGGCTGGCTTTTACCGCGGGGCGCAACACCTTTAGAGGGAGGATGTTGGCTATCTTGGCCCGTACACATTCGCGCAAGAAGGCACTTTTGAGCGCAGGAGCGGGGTTTTGGTCTGAGGAATCGGGCGGTGGTCTCGACATCTTCATCACCTTGCTTGCTGTATCCGGGCTTGTATCAACTTGGGTATGGAATCCAGATTTTCTGCCTTGAGCAGTTTTCTGAATTCGCTCACTGACAGAAGTTCTTTGATTGCCTGAGTGGCGAATACGACCCGGTCATGCGTGTAAGTGGCCTTCTTTACCATCAAACGCTGTCGTTCCGCCTCCCGCTCGAACAAGCGCCGGAGATCGGCGGGCGTCATTCGCTTCTTTTTGTTCTGGCCGCCTCCCATGGGGTTGGCGCGTACAAGTTTGTCCTTCTTGGCACGTAACTCCAGCAGATGCCGAAGCGTTGTAAGCTTCTTGCCCCGGAACCCTTGCTCGTACGCTTCGGCCAGTAGATCCTGGATTTCGCTTTCACTGCTGCGAGCGATATCGGTTGCCATGCTTACGGGAATCAGGCCCGTTTCCACGGCGGATAACAGCTTTTCTTCACCGCGCTCCAGAAGGCCACTAATCATGTTTACCCATGACGCGGTGACACCGATGCGTTCCGCGATCTCCACATCGCTATGGCCGCGTTCCCGTAGGCGTCCAATCTCGTTCATCAGATCGATTGGGCGGTGCTGCCTGCGGGCTACATTCTCCACCAGGCTCATAACCAGGCAATCCTCTTCGTCAGCGTCGATGACAAAGGCAGGGATTTCCGTCTGCTGCAAAGAAAGAAAGGCCTCTAGCCTGCCTTGTCCACAAACAAGGTCATATTTGAATTGCCCCTGGGAAGATGCTCTTCGACTGACGGTAATCGGGCGCTTGAGGCCCACTGCCTGGATATTGTCGATGAGCTCCCGATGGATTCTCTTATTCCTGGAACGAGGATTCAGGATATGGATTTGCGCGATGGGGATCAGTTCAACCCGATCACGGGATACCGATGGCGCGGTCATCAGATAACCTCCTTCACTGAACAGCGTGCTGCCAACCCATCAAGGACATCAAGGGTTGCGAACCGGTAGCTGTCGATCAAAGCATTGTTTTCCTCGGCCAACCTCTGAGGCCAAGCCCCCATGTCTATGCGCGGAATAAGGTAGTAGTCCCGAGGTTGCAGATTGGCAGGGTCCATGCGCACGGCGATGGTGATGTCGGGTGCTAAGCCAGTATCGAAACGCAATTTCCAGCGCAGTGTGCCGGCGGGCGAGGCTTGGCAGCGAGCTATGACGACAGAGGCTGTCCATTCGCCATTGATGGCCAATAGATCACTCAGCTCATCGCGCTTCACTCCAGCGCCTACACGCTTGAAGTGATCCATGACACTTTCCAGAACCTGCGGATGCAGTTGCCGCAATGCGCGATTGATTTCCAGATAGCGATAATCCCGGTCAGGGGTGTACCCGATGAGGGCATAGGCGCGTACAAGTCCGCCAAAACGACCTATATAGGTGGTACTCGACGGCATGTTTTCCTGCTCATCGATGAGCAGCCCCGATAGGGTTCCCGCACGTTCCAGCAGAGTACGCAACATCGCCAGTAGCTGCGCGTCGTCAAAGCGCTGCGAGCGCTGCAAGATGATTTCTCGAACCTGGGCAAAGGCTTCCAGTGTAATGATGCCCTGAAAGGCACCGTCGCAGCGAACCCATTGATCGGGTGCATTGCGCACGGTGCGCTGGCGTAACTTGGAGGATGTCTTGTTGTATACATTGTTGCCGATGTACTTCTCGTTGGTCAGCACCTGGTGAACGCTGCCGCGGCTCCATGGGCGTTCGAAATCGGTGATCAATCCGTCGGCATTCAGTGCATTGGCGATCTCGCGCTCATTCATCCCTTCATGGATGAACTGGTGATAAATGCGCTGTATGACCTCTATTTCGGCTTGTGGCCCTGGAACCAGGATAACTCGGTCAGTCTGGATACTTTTCCGCTGCCCTCGCGAAAGCTCCCCTTTGAACACTTTGCTCTCGTCAATCAAGGCACGACGCAACCCATAGCCGGCAGGGCCTCCTTGGTGAAAACCTTTCTCAACGAGGCGGCACTGACCAGCGAACACTTTGCGAGAAAGCTCGCCGCTGTACCCGCCAACCATGAATCGCGTGATGTCCTTGTAGAGAGTAGACAGTGGTGAACCGTCGTTATCAAATGGTTCCGCGCAGTAAATGACTTTAATGCCCGCACTGGTGCACAGGTATTCATAGTGGGCGCTTTCGTCTGTATTCTGAAAGCGGCCCCAGCGGCTGATGTCGTAAACCAGAATGGCCTGAAACTGAGCGCGGCCAGCCTGTACATCGTTAAGCAGCCTGCGCAATGCATCACGCCCTTTAATATCCAAGCCGCTTTTCCCCTCGTCCCGGTAGGTGGTAACGATCTCCATGCCATGGTTCGCGGCATAGGCATGGATGGCAGCCGACTGGTTCTCGGTCGAGTAACGCTGATGGTCGGTGGACATGCGGACATACTCCGCCACGGGCACCAGCCCGCTGGAGACACGTTTCGAATGTGGCCGCGAAGGTGAAGAGGGCAAACCTGGCTCCCGACGGTCCAGAAATTAACTGTTTCGGTTCAGCCTAGGAGCCATTTATGACGTGAAAATGACGAACAGGGGGCTTCCGGAGAGAAATTAAAGTGAAAACAGGACGCAGACAGTACTTCTCCGCCGAGGATTGACAATGCCAGCATTCTCTTGGTTGCTATGCTACAAGGCCACGCAGTACCGCAGCGTGGCGGTCGAGCGTTTGCAGCAGGTGGCCGGTGCGCTCAGGCTGCGCGTGCGTGAAGTGTTTACGCTCGAACAGGTGTGAGACGAAGGGAAACTTTCATGACGCAAGATCGATCATTCTGGAATGGGCTGGCCGCAAGACTGCCGTCAGTGCCCCGGAGCGACGGGCCACCCACTCGCCGGAATCGAACGCGATGCGTCCTCGGCGTTCAGAGCACGGCTTCCAGCCCCTTGCGTTCGATGATATCGAGCAGTTTCTGCGACGGGCCGCTGGGGCGCTTGTCGCCCACTTCCCACTTGCGGACGGTGGACGCGCTGGTATTGAGCACCGAGGCCAGGACAGCCTGGCTCAGTTGCAGGCGCTCGCGCAGCGCCTTGATTTTGGCAGCGTCGTAGTCCTGCACCGGCTTCAGGCACAGCAGGTCGTACTTCTGCATCTTGCGCTTGTCGATGAACATGTCCACGGTCTTGTGGGCTGTGAGTGCCATGCCCACCTTGATCGGTATGCCGGAATTGGCAATGTCAGTGGCGGAACGGTGGCGGATGCCGTGGGTGAACACCTTGCGCCCGGCTGGTGTGACCTTGCACAGGAAACCGGGCACGAGAGTGTCGCGCAGTTCTACGTCGCGGTCGTCGGGTTCCGCTGAATCCACAACGGACTTGGTGAGTTTGATCTTGGCCATGAGAATTCCTCTGGATGGCCGATTCCAGGGGCCAAGCAGGAGCCTGGCGGCAGGGAGGTGAACCCGCGTCATCCCCAGGAAAACTCGCTGTGGCGAGGGCTGGCGTAGTCCCGCGTATCTCGGTGCGGAACATATGTTCAATCTGCTGGATTTCGATCTGTTCGGGGGTAGGCGATAGGGTGCGCTGACGCAGGAAGCGCACCGCGCCGGGACTCACACCGGTGCGCTTCGTTCCTCAGCACATATATGGTCTCCTCCCCATTTGCAAGGCCTCAGAATCCCCATGTCAATGTCAGGTTGCTGCCATATATCCGGCCTCTGTCTGAGGCTGTGT
>Ga0265293_10011698_pt1 | contig 11854 bp, 10 predicted proteins | sample Munlanlewell138R_FD_192505 | JGI IMG/M metagenome (GOLD analysis project Ga0265293, IMG submission 192505) | Leachate microbial communities from a municipal landfill in Southern Ontario, Canada - Leachate well 138R | ecosystem: Engineered > Solid waste > Landfill > Unclassified | place: Canada... | reverse complement strand
ATCGTCGGCGGCGGCGAAATCGCCGGCCATCAGCTCGAAATCCTCGCGTGCCAGCGCGCGCCGCGCGCAATCGCGCCATGCCGAGAGGTCGAACAGCGTCGGGTCCATCTGGCCATAGAGGAAGGGGAAGGGAAAGCGGTGCCAGTCCAGCGGCTTGCGGATGGGCTTGGCGATCGAGAAGCTGGCTTTGATCTTGGCCGGCCAGTTGACGGAGCTTTCGGCGGCCGCGCTCTCGCCGGAACCGGGGCCGGCCTGCGGCGAGGTGTCGGCAACGAAATAGGCGCTGCGGCCCCTCGCCTCCAGATAGCCCTGCGAGGCCAGCTCCTGATAGGCCAGCGTCACCGTGATGCGCGAGATGTTGAGGTAGTCGGCCAGCTTGCGCGTCGAGGGCAGGCGCGCACCCGGTACCAGCCGGCCCGACAGCACCGCCGAAACCAGCGTCTCGCGGATCTGGTTCTGCAACCCGGACCGCGACTTACGGTCGATGAAGAAAATCGTCTCGGATACGATCTGCTGGCTCAATGCTTGTCTCCCCCAATTGGACTCATTGAAGTTCCCATTTGGATATAAGGCAAGGGCCATTCCTCCCGTAGCATCACCTCATTCGCAAAAGTGAACACGGGAAGCGGCTGCGATCATTTCCGTCCCGGACGGATGGTTCCGGCAGCTTCCGCCAACAGCAATGACGGGCGTTCCGCGCCCGCACGATGACGCATGGGCTCAGGCAGGAAAAGCACTGCCCGGCCGGGAGGAAACGACATGACCACCCCGCAACTCACCGCAGCCGATCTCGCGGCGCTGTTCGATGCCTTCAACCGGCACGACATCGACGGGATCATGGCCTGGTTCGCGCCCGACTGCGTGTTCGACACCATCGGCGGCGCCGAGGCCTGGGGCACGCGCATCGAGGGCGCGCCGGCCATCGCGGCGGCGTTTTCGGGGGTATGGGCGGCGATGAAGGATGCGCGCTGGGACCATCACAGCCACTTCGTCCATGGCGACCGCGCCGTTTCGGAATGGACCTTCACCGGCACCAATGAAGACGGCAGCCGCGTCGAGGCCGAAGGCTGCGACCTGTTCACGCTGCGCGACGGCAGGATCGTGAGGAAGCAGGCCTTCCGCAAGCAGCGGCCGCTCATCGCCGCGTGAACGCAAGGGTCCGTACGGGCGCAGGATTTTCAGCCATGCAGCATCAGGCAATCGAAGGCGGGCAAGCCCGCAAGCCCTATGATCCCACCTACGATCCGGTGGTGGCGCCCGATCCCGGCCACGGCCGCGACTATGCGCCGACCTACTGGATCGGCACGGCAGGCGCGCCGCCGGCCGATGACGGGCCGGTGCGGGCCGACATCGATGCCGATGTCGTGGTGGTGGGCTCGGGCTATACGGGGCTTTCCTGCGCCATTCATCTGGCCCGCGAGCACGGCATAAAGGCAACCGTTCTGGAAGCGAACGGGGTGGCGTGGGGCTGCTCCACCCGCAATGGCGGGCAGGCGCAGATTTCGGCCGGCCGCCTCAAGCGTTCGCAGTGGATCGAGCGCTGGGGCGTGGATGTCGCGAAGAAGCTGCACCGGGAGATCGCCGAGGGTTTCGACCTGTTCCGCGCCCTGATCGCCGAGCCGGAGATCGACTGCCTGCCGCAGGACGGCGGCCATCTCTACATCGCCCATCGCGACAAGATGATGCCGGGGCTGGAGAAGGAATCGAAGCTGCTCAACGAGGTGTTCGGCTATCCCACCCGCATTCTCGGCCGCGACGAGGTCCACCGCGATTTCGTGCGCGACGCGGAAGCGCGGGGCGCGATGTACGAGCCGGACGGCATGGGCGTTCATGCCGGCAAGCTCGCCTTCGGCTACCTGAAGCTCGCCCGTAAGCTGGGTGCGAAAGTTCACACCGACAGCCCGGTCATCGGCTACAGCCGGCAGGACGGTTTTCATTATCTGGCGACGCCCGGCGGCACGGTGCGCGCCCGCGCCGTCGCCTTCGCCACCGCCGGCTATACCTCGCCCGGCCTCCATCCGCTGACGAAGCACCGGCTGATGCCCGTGCTGTCCAACTCCATCGTCACGAGGCCGCTCAGCGAGCAGGAAGTCGCCGCGCTGAATTTCCGCACGAAGATCCCGCTCACCGACACGCGCACGCTGCGCCACTATTACCGGCTGATGCCCGACAACCGCTTCCAGATTGGCTCGCGCAGCGCCATCACCGGGGCGGATGCGACCAACCGGAAGCACCTCGACCTGCTGCTGGCCGGCATGGCGCGGAAATTCCCGTCGCTGAAGGGCATCGAGGTCGAGTATTCATGGTGGGGCTGGGTCGATGTCAGCCACGACATGATGCCGCGCATCGCGCAGCCCGATCCGGCGCAAAGCCTCTTCTACGCCATGGGCTATGGCGGCAACGGGGTGATGTATTCGGCGCAGGCCGGCCGCCGGCTGGCGCAGATGGTCGCCGGCAAGGGGGAAGGGCTGGACCTGCCGATCTTCACCTCGGCGCTGCCCCATCATGGGCTGCTGACGCCGTTCCGGCGCATGGGCCAGCGCGCCCTCTACCACTGGTATCACCTGCGCGACGAATTGCTGTGAGCGTTGCTTCAGCCAGCGGCGCCTTCCGCGCCCAACAATGACATGAAAGGGAACACGACAATGAAGATGACGACCGAAGAAGCCTTCGTGAAGGTTTTGCAGATGCATGGGATCGAACATGCGTTCGGCATCATCGGCTCCGCCATGATGCCGGTTTCGGACCTGTTTCCGAAGGCCGGCATCAGCTTCTGGGATTGCGCGCACGAGACCAATGCGGGCCTGATCGCCGACGGCTATGCGCGCGCCACGGGCAAGATGGCGATGGCGATCGCCCAGAACGGGCCGGGCGTCACCGGCTTCGTCACGGCGGTCAAGACCGCCTACTGGAACCACACGCCGATGGTGCTGGTCACGCCGCAGGCGGCCAACCGCACCATGGGTCAGGGCGGCTTTCAGGAAGTGCCGCAGATGGCGCTGTTCGAGGACATGGTGTGCTATCAGGAAGAGGTGCGCGATCCATCCCGCATTCCCGAAGTGCTCAACCGGGTGATCGAGAAGGCATGGCGCGGCTCCGCGCCCGCCCAGATCAACATTCCGCGCGACTACTGGACCCACGTCATCGACGTGGACCTGCCGCAGATCGTGCGGCTGGAACGCCCGGCGGGCGGCAGGGAGGCCATCGCCGAGGCGGCAAAGCTTCTGTCGGCGGCGAAATTCCCGGTCATCCTCAACGGGGCCGGCGTGGTCATCGGCGGAGCGATCGCGGATTCCGTCGCCCTTGCCGAGCGCCTCGATGCGCCGGTGTGCTGTGGCTACCAGCACAACGACGCCTTCCCGGGCGACCACCGCCTTGCCGTCGGCCCGCTCGGCTATAACGGCTCGAAGGCGGCGATGGAGCTGATCTCGAAGGCCGACGTGGTGCTGGCGCTCGGCACCCGCCTCAACCCGTTCTCGACCCTGCCCGGCTATGGCATCGACTACTGGCCGAAGGAGGCGCAGATCATTCAGGTCGACATCAATCCCGACCGCATCGGCCTGACCAAGAAGATCAGCGTCGGCATCTGCGGCGATGCGAAACAGGTGGCGCGCCAGATTCTGGAGCAGCTTTCCTCCACGGCCGGCGACGATGGCCGCGAGGCGCGCAAGGCGGCCATCCACCAGACCCGCTCGGCATGGCTCCAGCTGCTGTCCTCCATGGACCATGAGGACGACGATCCGGGCACCAGCTGGAACGAGGAGGCGCGGGTGCGCGATGCGGGGCTGATGTCGCCGCGCCAGGCATGGCGGGCCATTCAGGCGGGCATGCCGAAGAATGCGATCATGTCCACCGATATCGGCAACAACTGCGCCATCGGCAATGCTTATCCCTCCTTCGGCGAGGGGCGCAAATATCTGGCGCCGGGCATGTTCGGCCCGTGCGGCTACGCCTTTCCGTCGATCATCGGGGCCAAGATCGGCTGTCCGGACGTGCCGGTGGTGGGCTTCGCCGGCGACGGCGCCTTTGGCATCTCCATGAACGAGATGACCTCGATCGGACGTGACGAATGGCCGGCGATCACCATGGTGGTGTTCCGCAACTACCAGTGGGGTGCGGAAAAGCGCAACACCACGCTGTGGTACGACAACAACTTCGTCGGCACCGAGCTGAACCGCAATTTCAGCTACGCCAAGGTGGCCGAGGCCTGCGGCTTCAAAGGCGTGATGGCCGATACGCCGCAGAAGGTGACGGAAGCGATCCGCGCCGCCTGCGAGGCGCAGGCCAAAGGCGTCACCACCTTCATCGAGGTGGTGCTCAACCAGGAACTGGGCGAGCCTTTCCGCCGCGACGCCATGAAGAAGCCTGTGCCGGTGGCCGGCATCGACAAGGCCGACATGCAGGCCCAGCAGCCCGTCTGAGGCAATACGGCCAGCGCCTCCGCCCGCACGGGCGGAGGCCGGCCATCATCGGTGATGCGGATCGGGGAGGAGGCAGGACCATGAGCATCGCGCCGGCGCAAGGACGCCTCCGGAGCCTGCCTCCGGCGTTCGGCAGAGTGTGGCCCGGCGTGGCCGTGGTCGTGGCCGTCGCCATCGCCGCCCAGTTCCTGTCGGACCACTATGGCGCGCCGGCCATGCTGATGGCGCTGCTGCTGGGCATCGCCTTCCACTTCCTGTCGGAAGAGGGGCGCTGCGGACCGGGCATCGAGTTGTGCGCGCGCACCGTGCTGCGGCTCGGCGTGGCGCTGCTCGGCATGCGCATCAGCGTCGAGCTTCTGCTGGGGCTCGGGGCCGGAACCATCCTGCTTCTGGTGCTGGCGATCGCGGCGACGGTCGGCTTCGGGCTCGCCACGGCCCGGCTTCTCGGGCGCGGATGGCGGCTGGCGCTGCTGACCAGCGGCGCGGTGGCGATCTGCGGCGCGTCCGCCGCCATGGCCATTGCCGCCGTGCTGCCGAAGAACGAATTCTCCGAGCGCAACCTGATCTTCACCGTGCTGTCGGTGACGGTGCTGTCAACCGTCGCCATGATCTTCTATCCGATCCTGGCCCAGTCGCTCGGCCTCGACGCGCGCGCCACCGGCATCTTTTTCGGCGGCACCATCCACGATGTGGCGCAGGTAGTGGGCGCGGGCTTTTCCGTATCGCCGGAAGCGGGCGAGACGGCGACGCTGGTCAAGCTCATCCGCGTGACCATGCTGGCCCCGGTGGTGATCGTGTTCGCGCTCGCCACCCGCAACGTCGGGCAAGGGATGGACATGGCCACGGGAGCCGCTTCCGGCAAGGCCGCCCGCCCGCCGCTGCTGCCCGGCTTCGTGCTGGCCTTTCTGGCGCTGGCGGCGCTCAACTCCCTCGGCTTCGTTCCCGAAGCCGTTTCCGGGCCCACATCCGATCTGTCGCGCTGGGCCCTGCTTGCCGGCATCGTGGCGGTGGGCATGAAGACCTCGCTCGGCCGCGTGCTGGAGGTGGGTGGTGACGCGGTGGCGCTGATCGTCGCCGAGACCCTGTTCATCGGCCTCTTCATTCTCGCCGGCATCTATTATCTGGGGCATATGTGATGAAGCCGCTGGAACGCATCGTCGAGGCCGCGAAACGGGCGCGCAGGCGCATCGTGCTCTCCGAGGGCGAGGACCCGCGCATCGCCACGGCCGCCGTCCGCGCCGTGAATGACGGCATCGCCGACATCGTGCTCGTCGGCGCGCGGGCGCAGGTCGAGGCGCAGCTTGCCGCCTGCGGGGCCGACCCTGCCCGCTTCCGCATCGAGGACCCCGAAAACTCCGCGCTGACACAGCACCTTGCCGCAGCCTGGCACGAATTGCGCAAAGACAAGGGCGTTGATGCGCAGGCGGCCCTGCAGGCGCTGCGCTCGCCGCTGCTCTTCGCCGCCATGATGGTGCGCGAGGGCGAGGCCGACGGCACGGTGGGCGGGGCCGTCGCCACCACGGCCGATACGGTACGCGCCGCGTTGCAGGCCATCGGCCGCGCGCCGGGCGTCGCCATCGTCTCCTCCTTCTTCCTGATGATGCTGTGCCAGCCGCACCATCAGAAGAAGGGCGCTTTCGTGTTCGCCGATTGCGGGCTGGTCGTCGATCCGGATGCCGCCGCCCTTGCCGACATCGCGCTGGCCTCCGCCCGCTCCTGCGAGGCGCTGACCGGCGAGACTGCGCGCGTCGCCATGCTGTCCTTCTCGACCGGCGGCAGCGCCGCCCATGAGCGGGTTTCGAAGGTGGTGGAGGCGACGCGGCTTGCCTGCGCCGCAGCACCCGATCTTCTCATCGACGGCGAGTTGCAGTTCGACGCTGCCTTCGTGGAAGCGGTCAGCGCTGCCAAGGCCCCAAACTCCGCCCTGCACGGGCAGGCCAATGTCTTCGTGTTTCCCAATCTGGACGCCGCCAATATCGGCTACAAGATCGCCCAGCGCATCGGCGGGGCCGAAGCCATCGGTCCCGTTCTTCAGGGGCTGGCCAAACCCGCCAACGACCTCTCAAGGGGATGCAGCGCCGACGACGCCTACAACATGATCGCGGTCACCGGCGTGCAGGCTTCGCAGGCGGAAATGAGGACGTAGCGCTACCTCTGACAGACCCCCACCCTTACCCTCTCCACAAGGGGGAGTGAACCGCCGGCCTCCCGGAATCCCCCCTCTCCCATGTGGGAGTTAGGGGTTCGAGTGCTTCATGCGCAAACGCGAACGATCCGATCCCGGCGGGAAATGTGCTGACCGCTCAGGCGGAAGACAGCCGCACCCATTCGGCGCAGCCATGCAGGGCGCTGGCGTCGTCGCTGAGCAGATGGATGGAAAACTGCTCCATCAGCTCGGCCATGCGGCCCTTGGCGGTGAAGGCGCGCAAAAATGCAGGCTCGCTTTCGAGCAGGGGGCCGAGCGCCCGCGTCACGCCGCCGGAAAGATAGATGCCGTCATAGGGCAGATAGGCCAGCGCCAGATCGCCGGCGACGCGGCCAAGCAGATGCATGAACATCTCCGCCGCTTCCCCGCAGAGCGCATCGCTGCGCTCCACCGCCCGGCTGGAAATCTCGGCACCATGGCTGAAGCGCGCCTCGACGCCGTGGCGCGCGCACACCCAGTTGTAGATCGCCACCAGCCCGTTGCCGGAAAGGGCGCGCTCCACCGAGGCGCGGCCATTGATGCGCGACAGGGCCTGTTGCAGCGAGAACTCGTCTTCGCCGGCCAGCGCCAGCGTCATGTGCCCGCATTCGGCCGCCACCACATGTGGCGCCCCGCCGAAGCGCGACGGGCACCATGCGGCGGCGTTAAAGCCGGTGCCGGCCCCCATCACCAGACGCGGCGCGCCCTCGTTCGCGCCCGCCCCTTTCGTCAGGCCCCCGGTCAGGCCCCCGGTCAGGCAGGTCGTTTCCAGCCGTGCGGCCTGTCCGAGCGAAAAGCCCAGCGCCTCGAAATCGTTGATGAAGCCCACACGCGTCGCCCCGCAGGTGGCAAGCACCTGGCTGCGGGAAATGGTCCAGTCGCGATTGGTCAGCGTCGCGCCCTCGGCCGTCGCCACCGAGGCCAGCGCGATGCACACGGTGTCCACCGCAGCAAGGCCGGTGCGCGCCAGATAGGCCGTCGCGACCGCGTAGAAATCGGAAAAATCGTCGTTGCGGTAGATGGCCACGCTGTCGGCCAGAAGCAGGCCGTCGCGCACCAGTCCCATGCGCGTGTTGGTGCCGCCGACGTCACAGGCAAGTGCGGTCATGATGCGTCGGTTACCCTGTTTTTGTGAAAATGGACCGGATGAAGCTGATTTTGGCGGGAAGATAACTTCCGCGTATAAATTGTAAAGTTCAATTTGTATTTTTATATGCTAAGGCTCGCTCAGCTGGAATGTTCGTGGTGGCGCGGTCTTTGGTCAAATCTGGCCGGATTGCTCAGCGCGAATTCAAATTGTATTCCGCCTTGAACCGCCTTTATCGGCGAATCGACGGCGCAATCGACAGGTCGAGGCACGAGCATTGCGAGCCGCATCCGGAAATGTAGTCCTGAATGAACTGCGCGAGCTGATCGCGCGCCTCGATGACGGCGCGCGGCTGCCGACCGTGCGCGAGCTGATGCGCACCCATCGCGTGAGCCAGGCCACGGTGCAGGAAGCGCTGGGGCAGTTGCGCGAGGCGGGTCTGCTCACCTCGCAGGTCGGTCGCGGCACCTATGTGGTGAAGAACGGCGCCCATGTGGTCGGGGACGACGGCCCGCGTGGCGACCGGCTGGAAAGCCTGCTGATCCTTTCCAACGCCAGCCTCAACGAGCGCTGCATGCTGGTGCAGAACCATATCGTGGAAGAGCTGTCGCGCACCGGCAGCAAGGTGGTGCAGATCTCCTACCACAATACGGGGCATCTGCTGGAGATCCTCACCTCGATCCCCAATTTCGACGCGGCCATCCTGCAATCGCATTATGAAAGCATCCCGATCCGGCTGCTCAGCCTCCTGCAGGGCAAGGCGCGCGCGCTGGTGGTCGACGGTCACACCGTCTCAGGCGTCGACATCGACCGCGTCGGCACCGACTGGGAGGATGCGCTGGACATGGCGATGGCGCATCTGGCCGGTCTCGGGCATCGCTCGGTTGCGCTGGTGTCGCTGGATTCCATGGCCCAGCCGATCCTCACCGTGCGCCGCGCCTTCGACCGCGCCGGGCGCGAGAACGGCCAGTGGTGGGACATGCGCACCATCATGCTGGGTGGCGTCCACAATCCAACCCATTCGGTGGGCGAGGCGCTGCGCCGCGCGCTGTCGGGGCTGATGGACGGCGAAGGCCGCCTGCCCTTCAGCGCCATGATCACGCTCGGCCTCTCCGATTCCTTCGGCATCCGGCATTGTCTGGATGGTCTGGGCATCGACTGGCCGCGCGATCTGGCCGTCTTCATCCTCGGCCACCATGATGTGCCGACCGAGCATTTCGGCACCATGAGCATCGCCGGCAGCTCCTATCTCGAAGGCGCCCGCCGCCTCGTGGAAGTCATCCGCCGCCGCCTCGAAACCCCCGAAACGCCCCCGCAGATCGTCTATCTGCAATGCGCCCAGACAATCCGCGAGAGCACGGGGGAACGGGTGGCAGAGCGGGTTTCGTGAGCGTTCGAGCCTGTGGCGGGCCCCGCATTTCGTGGGCCGCCTATGGCAGCTGCCGCCCCTCATTGCGATCGTTCGTTACGACTTCACCAACGCCTGAAAGTGGCAGTCTCTGGCGCAACCTATCTGCCGCCGCTTTTCTCTGTTCGGCGGAAGGCGCGCGGGCTCAACCCGATGGCGCTGCGAAACATGTAGGTGAAGGCGCTTGGCGACTGGTAGCCCAGATCGAGCGCCACCGAGCTGATTTTCTTGCCGGCGGCAAGCTGGGAGACGGCGTGAAGAATCCGGATTTGCCGCAACCAGCGCGAAGGCGGCATTCCTGTTTCGGTTATGAAAAGTCGCTCGATCGTCTTGCGGCTGGCCGAAGCGCCAACGAGCCATTCGTCGACAGAAGCAATCGAGCCCGGATCATCCAGCGCGGCCTGCGCGAGACCGGAAATGCGCTTGTCCCGCGGCATCGCAACTGAAAGCGGGATGTCTCTGGCAGCCACAATTTCATGAAAGAGCAGCTCGTATAAAGCGGCCTCATGCGGCTTTGCGAGGCCGGAGGACTGGCTGTCCGGAACAACGCCCATCAGGGCCTGAAGAAGCGGCGTCATCTGGACGATACGAGGCTCCGTTCCGAGCCTCTCTGCTTCTGCGCGGTTCACGTCGACATAGATGATCTCGTTGCTCGACACATAGCGGAACCAGTGTTCGACATCGGGCGGTATCCACACAGCCATGGCCGGATTGAGCAGGAGAACGCGGTCGCGCGTGCCAACATACATCGATCCGCGAATGGCAGAAAAGAACTGCCCGAAATCGTGTGTATGCCAGCCGAGGTCCCGACCCGCCTCCTGGCTTTCAATGTCGCGAAGATATCGGGGCCGTATTGCACCGGGCATCGTGGCGGAACCCAATGTCGATTTGACGAAATCCAGATATAAATAGATCAATCATCGACAGAAAGACAGAGCGCTATCCCTTATTCTGGCTGTGCATCTGGACAGCGAAGGGCAGTGCCAGCCATGGTCGCAACCACAACACGCCAGCACGCGGCGCCGGATTGGGCCGCTATCGTGATCGTCATATTGAGCGTGACCGCCTTTGCAGTCGCTCAGGGGCTCACCTTTCCGCTCATTTCCCTTGCGCTTGAAGCAAGGGGCGTGGCCGGAAGTCTGATCGGTCTGAATGCCGCCACTTACGCCGCCGGCGCGATAGTATCTGTTGTGACAATAGACCGGCTCACCGCAAGGGTTCGGGGAAACCGCCTGATCGTCGCGGCCTTGTTCGGCTGCTCTATCGGCCTTGCGGCGTTCGCGATGACTGACAGTTTGCCGATCTGGTTCATTGCCCGTTTCGCCATCGGCTTTTGTGCGAGCCTGATCTCGATCCTGAGCGGAGCATGGCTGAATACGGCGACCCCCGACCGCATACGCGGACGCATTTCCGGCTTCTACGGAGCCGGCATGTGTGCGGGATTTGCAGCCGGCCCGCTGGCCATTCCGCTTCTGGGCACGACCGATGGATCCGCCTTTGCGCTGGTGTCCGGCTACATTGCATCGATCGGTCTTGCCTGCGCAGTCTGCAACGGCAGCACCCGTACGGTGCCGGAACGCGCGCCGGCCGGCGCCTTGCTGCACTTCATCGCCGCGGCGCCCATTCTGGTGGTCATAGAGCTGGCCTTCGGCTTCGCCGATATTGCTGCGATATCCGGTATGGCCGTCTACTTCGTTCGCGTGGGCCACTCAGAGGCGTTCGCGGCCTACGCGATCACTGTGCTGTCGCTTCCCACAGCCTTTGCCCAGCCGGTGGTGGGATGGTTGCTGGACAGGACTTCGCGCGCCGGGGTGACGATCGGCTGCGGCCTTGTGGGGGCGGTCGCATTCCTGATCATTCCATTCCTTCAGTCGCAAGCAGCCATTCTGGTGGTATTCGCCGTCATCGGCATTGCAACATTTGCCCTGAGCACGTGCGCCCTCACAATTCTGGGCGAGCGTTTCGACGGCGGAATGCTGATAGCCGGAACCGCCAGCTTCTCGCTGGCCTACTCCATCGGCAGCGCAATGGGATCGACTGGCACGGGGCTTCTTCTGGACTGGATTTCGCCAGCTGCTGTCCCGACAAGCGTCGGCCTGGGCCTGCTTGCGTTCACGATACTGGTCCTGTTCAAGCGCCCGTGATGTGCCGCCCGAGCATTTCGGCACCATGAGCATCGCCGGCAGCTCCCACCTCGAAGGCGCCCGCCGCCTCGTGGAAGTCATCCGCCGCCTCGAAACCCCCGAAACGCCCCCGCAGATCATCTATCAGGAATGCGCCCAGACAATCCGCGAGAGCACGGGGGAGCGGGTTTCGTGAGCGTTCGAGCTTGCGGAGAGATCTTGTATATCGTTGGTCATTCTTGCGGAAAGATATTGCCGCCGAAAGCGGGAATGCGTTTTCCCTAAGGGTTCTTATGGCAGAAAGCGACCCCATTGCGGTCTTTCGGCATGGTTTGGCAGCAGCCCAAAAACAGCCATTCGAAGGGAAGTCAAGTTTCGACTCAACCGGGTCGGAAGCAGACCCTTTGCTCACGAAGTGGATGTCGGCCTTGGCCGGACGTTCTGCAAACGGATTTCGCGACGACGAAAGTAAAGGCCCTGCGCCGGCGCCGAAACCCTCCGCCCCATGAAGGCCACCGTGGTCCCAACTTGTCTCACGGGCGAGGCGTCACTGTCGGCAACACGACGGCGAGTGCCGCGTGAAACTCTGTGTTGTCATCCGATCTCAGCGCCCTGCCGATGAATTCCTCA
>Ga0265293_10011697_pt1 | contig 11854 bp, 8 predicted proteins | sample Munlanlewell138R_FD_192505 | JGI IMG/M metagenome (GOLD analysis project Ga0265293, IMG submission 192505) | Leachate microbial communities from a municipal landfill in Southern Ontario, Canada - Leachate well 138R | ecosystem: Engineered > Solid waste > Landfill > Unclassified | place: Canada... | reverse complement strand
ATCCGACACTTTATCCGGTTCGACAACTTGGTGCACCACCTGAAATTTTTATCGATGGCTATCGCGGGCAAACCGTTCATGGGAATTGGTCGGAACATGGCATACAAGAAAACAATTTTTTTTGACAGCAAGGGGTTCTCATCCATACTAAATATTGACGGGGGCGAAGATGACTTATTCCTCAACCGGGTTGCCCGGAAAGAAAAAACGGGAGTGGTGCTCTCGATTGACGGTATGGCCGAGACCGATATCGTGGACAGTTTTTCCACATGGAGAGCGTTGAAGTCGAAATACGTCTATACTAAACAGTTTTACAAGGGCTTTTCGGCCCATCTTTTTGGCTGGGAGACCACCTCGAAGTACGCGTTCTACACGCTATTTTCCATTCTCTTGTCCTGGGGCATCATGTCAGGAGACCCTTTCTCGGCCGGGGTGGCCCTGTTACTCTTTCTCACGCGGTTTCTCGTGCAACTTACCACCCTCAACAAAAACAGCCGGATGTTGGACGAGAAAACTTACCATGTGAATCTACTGCTGTTCGACCTGCTTCAGCCCATCAATAACCAGCGATTCCGCAGGTACGCGAACCGTAGAAATATTCGCGATCATTGACCAACAGGTCGACACGCCATTTTGTCAGCGCTATTCGTGCCCTCGGAAATGTTGAGTTAAAGGGGGTTAATCGTCTTTCCTTTGCGTTAAAAGTGTTAAAAGTCATCCTGACACCGCGACAATTGTACGCTATTTGCGTTATATTTGTCGACATACATTGACGATATACACCATAGGGGTAAAAAAATAAATTAAGCGTATGAAACGAGCAGGCAAATCATTAAACGACAGAAGATGATTAAAGCGAGTTCCATATGATACATTTGAACTATTCGCATTAAACCAAACGAGCAGAAGATAAGCTTGCTTATAGTATGCCGTGGTGAGCGAATAGCTAACTTTAGAGAAATAAATAGTTTTAATCATATGAACACTAACAAGACAAAAAACGTCCTTCTTATCGTGTTGGTAGCCGTCGTGAGCTCGATCGTGACACTGCTCGGCTACAACACCATGAACAAGAATAACCGTTTCTTCGGAGGAAACGAGGAGGTCACTTCATCCCAAGAGATTCGTGCTTATGCCAACTCGTTTGACCAAGACAGGAACGTGGTACTGACCAACCTTACCACATCGGAAGGGTATCCCGATTTCACGGAAGCCGCCGCGCGATCAGTGGACGGCGTGGTACACGTGAAAACCAAATCGATCTCCCAGCAGCAATACATTAACCCGTTCGATTTCTTTTTCGGGTTCGGCGACCGATCGCCGGCACAACCGCGCGAACAGGTGGGTTTCGGCTCAGGAGTTATTATCTCGAAAGACGGGTACATCATCACCAACAACCATGTGGTGGATAGGGCCACCGAGGTCTCGGTTTCTCTTAACGACAACCGGGAGTTCACCGCGAAGGTCGTGGGCAACGACCCGCAGAGCGATCTCGCGCTCCTCAAAATAGAAGGAGAAGATTTCCCCTACCTCACCTTCGGGAACTCCGACGCGTTGCAGGTAGGTGAGTGGGTGCTGGCCGTGGGCAACCCGTTTAACCTCACCTCCACCGTTACTGCTGGAATCGTGAGCGCTAAAAACAGGGGCAACGTGATGGGGGGAAGCCTCGGGATACAATCGTTTATCCAGATTGATGCCGCGGTAAACCCTGGGAACAGCGGGGGGGCCCTCGTGAATACGCGGGGCGAACTGGTGGGCATCAACACCGCCATATACTCACAAACCGGGAATTTCACCGGCTATGCCTTTGCCATCCCCATCTCGATCGCTGGCAAGATTGCCGCCGACCTGAAAGAATATGGCGCGGTGCAACGGGCCTACCTTGGAATCTCGGTATTGAACATCGAGGCGGTACGCCGCGACGACCCCGAAAAAGCGAATGAACTATCGCGCTTGAATGGGGTACAAGTAGATGGTTTCTCCGACAGGAGCACCGCGAAGGCAGCCGGCTTGGAAGAAGGAGACATAATCACAGCCATTAACAACGTCCCCATCCGCAATTTTGCTGAACTGCAAAACCAGCTAAACCGGTATCGTCCGGGGGACAGGGTAGCCGTGTCCGTGACCAGAAATGGCAACGAACACACCTACAATGTGGAGCTGAGAAACGAAGAGGGAAGTACCGATATCACCCGGACCGCTGACGCCATAAGCATTTTGGGCGCCACTTTCAGCCCCATTTCAAGCGACAGAAAAAGGCAACTCGGAATTTCCAGTGGCATCGAGGTCGCCAGCGTGGAGTCAAACGGGCTCTTCCGGAAAGAAGGAATCAATAAAGGATTCATCATCATGCGGGTAAACAACACCCCCGTGAATAGCGAGGAGGATATCTCCAAGATTGCGGCAGCCACTCGAAATAGACAAGATAAGGTGTTACTTGTCGCAGGGTTTTATCCCAACGGTAGAACGCAATACATCGCGATCGACCTGTCGCAGCCGTCCCCCCCTCGTTAATAACGGTTAATTTACGATTTTTAAGTAACAAAAACCGCCGGACAAGTGTTTCTATAGCAAAGGAATTAGGTATGAATGCCAAATTCCTTTGTTATATGTTTTCAGGGTGTGTAAGTTTTTCGTCGTGTTTACGAAAAAAATTGTACTTTTGCACCCCCAAACAAAAACGAGTAAAGAATATTCAGAAGAATTAGATAGATATAAATGAGACAATTAAAAATTACAAAATCGATCACGAACCGGGAAAGTGCTTCTTTGGACAAATACCTCCAGGAGATCGGGCGAGAAGACCTGATCACGGTGGAAGAAGAAGTGGAACTGGCCCAAGCCATCAAGAAAGGCGATCGTCAGGCCCTCGAAAAACTCACGAGAGCCAACCTCCGGTTTGTAGTATCGGTAGCCAAACAGTATCAAAACCAAGGGTTGAGCCTGCCCGACTTGATTAACGAGGGCAACTTGGGATTGATAAAAGCGGCTGAAAAATTCGACGAAACCCGCGGATTTAAATTTATTAGCTACGCCGTGTGGTGGATTCGGCAGTCCATCTTGCAAGCACTGGCCGAGCAATCCCGGATCGTGCGACTACCGCTAAATCAAGTAGGCTCCCTAAACAAGATAAGCAAAGCATTTCAGAAATTTGAACAAGAAAACGAACGCAGGCCTTCAGCCGAAGAGTTAGCCAAAGAACTGGACATTTCCGTGGAAAAAGTGACCGACTCCCTGAAAGTATCAGGGCGGCATATCTCCATGGACGCCCCGTTCGTGGAGGGGGAAGATAACAGCCTCCTCGACGTGCTGGTTAATGACGACGCACCCGTGGCCGACCGGACACTCATCAACGAATCACTCCAGAAAGAGATCGACAGGGCGCTGTCAACCCTTACCGAAAGAGAAAGCGACATCATAAAGATGTTCTTCGGCATCGGGTGCCAAGAGATGACACTGGAGGAGATCGGCGATAAATTTCAACTAACCCGGGAGCGGGTACGTCAAATCAAAGAGAAGGCAATCCGTCGCCTCAGACAGGACTCCAGAAGTAAATTACTAAAAAGCTACCTCGGCTAATCTTTTCTGCCCAAGCGTGGGAACCCCAGGAAAGAATGTAGAAAATAGCCTCGAAATGACGCCTTTTGGTGATTTTTTACATAAAAAAGAGTTTATGTGAAAATTAAGTTTTATATTTGCATTTCGGAGTGAATTAACTCAAGGGATATGGAATATTGTTTCCCACTCCAGTCGTGGATTTATGGTAATTTTTCCGAACATTTTTAAAACGGAAACGTTATACATAAACTGAATAAAGAGTACTAACAGCTGGTACACGAGTGACATGACAAAATTATCGAGTTATTGTATAAAAAAATGTTTAATTAGAATTTAAATTTATGAAAAAGTTTAGTTTACTTTTATTCTCTGCTCTTGTCGCGCTTAGCATAAGTGCTCAAGAAGTACAAAACGTTTCTCACGGTACAGTGTACCTGAAAAACAAGGGAAGCGACAACTGGTACATCGGCCTAGGAGGTGGAACCAACCTTTATATGACTCAAGGCGAGAATGATGCCGACGCGAGCTTCGGAGATCGTTTGGGCTGGATGGGTCAATTGGAGATTGGACGCTGGAACTCTCCCAACTGGGGCGCCCGCTTAGTGATTGATGGCGGCCACATTAAACACGTGAATCCTGCCGCTCGCGCTGCAGAACAAAACTGGTTAGGCGGCCACATTGATATCATGTACAACATTATCAACGCGTGGGGCACCTACAATCCTGACAGGGTATACAGCCTTGTTCCCTACTTGGGTATTGGTTACATGTACGGTCTGAACGAAGACTGGAAAAGGCCAAATCCTGACAATGGTCTTTTCAAAAGCCAAAACCAAACGCTTACCTACAACGTGGGTCTGATCAACAACTTCCAACTTTCAAACAGCGTCGCGCTGTTCTTGGAATTAGGATTCAGGCTAACTGACGGCGGCTTCGACGGTGACACCCCCGGTATCGCGGAACACATCTCTTACGATGGTCTCTTCACCGGTACTGCTGGAATCAAGTTTGGCTTGGGTGGCAAACAAGACTTCACTCCTGCCGAGCTGATGGACTACAACCTGATCAACGACCTGAACAGCCAGATCAACAGGCTTCGTGCAGAAAACGAGCAACTGAGACAAAGACCCGAGTCTTGCCCAGACTGCCCCGAAGTACAGCCGACCGTGGTATCTGAAGCAGTATACGTGCCTAACGTGGTATTCTTCCGCATCAACTCTTCAACGATTGACAGAAGACAACAAATTAGCGTACACAATACAGCTGAATACCTCAAAGCTAATTCAGGAGCTAGCGTGAACATCGTGGCGTACGCCGACAGGCAAACCGGTACCCCCGAGTACAACTTCGCGCTTTCTGAAAGACGTGCAAGAGCGGTTGCCGATGCATTGATCAACGATCATGGAATCAGCAGCGATCGCATCTCGATTGACTGGAAGGGTGATACCGAACAGCCATACGCCGAGAACGACTGGAACCGTGTTGCTATATTCTTTGTTGAGTAATAGGAACCGAACCGAATATATTAAAAACATCCCGGCACTCGTTGCCGGGATGTTTTTTTTTTGCCGTATGACAAGGAATGAAACTAATTCTGTTAAGCCAGGTGAGCAGAGCCAAGCTTGCTTGGATTATGTCGTTGCCAGAATTGAAAATGGAGGAGCGAAGGCGACTCAAAATGTCTACTGTAAATGAACTATTCTTTGATATAGATCCGCTTCACTCTCGGGGAAACCGAGGTTAGTATTTCATAAGGTATGGTTCCGATGCTTTCGGCAAGCGCGATGACGGTGAGATCTTCCCCAAATATCACCGCGGTATCGCCCTCGCGCGCCGGAATCCCCGTCACGTCTACCATGCAGAGGTCCATGCAAACATTGCCCACGATGGGGGCAGGATGGCCGTTAATCAACACCCTCCCCTTTCGGTTGCCAAACTGCCGGTTCAGGCCATCTGCATAACCAAACCGGATCGTGGCGATGCGGGAATCGTGGGCAAGTTTCTCGCTCCTCCCGTAACCAACGGTTTCGTTTGAAGGCACCTGCTTCACTTGGAGGATGGTGGTCTTTAAGGTGCACACGTTTTGCAGGCCTTCCAGCCCGCTCGCGCTCACACCGTACAAACCGATCCCCAAGCGAACCATGTCGTACTGGCTTCCGGCAAAACGTTCGATGCCCGCGGAGTTGAGGACGTGCCGGTAAACCGGGAAACCCAGCCCCTGTTCAATCTCGTCCGTGGTCCGTTTGAATGCCTCCATCTGCAAGAGTGTAAACTCGTCGAAAGCCCAGCTCTCGCTCGCGGCCAGGTGTGAAAAAACAGAATTCACCTTGAGCCCTTTCTGGGAACGGAGCAGTTGCACCAATTCGGGGATCTCCTCCGCGAGGAAACCCAGGCGGTGCATCCCGGTGTCGATTTTAACATGCACGGGATAGCCGGTGATGGCGCGCCGCTCTGCCTCCTTGATAAAGGCTCTTAGTATACGAAAATTATATACCTCGGGCTCCAAGTCGTGTGAAAAGAGTTCTTCAAACCCGTTCACCTCCGGGTTTAAGACGATCACCGGGAGGGTGACGCCCTCTTTCCTCAACGCGACCCCCTCTTCCGTCACGGCCACCGCGAGATAGTCGCACCGGTGGTATTGAAGCGTTTTCGCGATCTCAGCCGCTCCCGCCCCGTACGCGTTGGCTTTTACCATGCAGGTAAGCTTCACGCCAGGGGCCAAGCGTGATTTGTAAAAATTGAAATTGTGCACCAGCGCGTCCAGGTCGACCTCCAGCACGGTTTCGTGCACGCGCTCCTCCAGGAGTGCCCCAATCTGTTCAAAATGGTATCTCCTCGCACCCTTGAGCAAGATCAGTTCGTTCTTGAAGTTTTTCCAGGCATTGGATTCCAAGAACTCTTCGGTGGTTTGGAAAAAGCTCTTTTCCTGCATGGCGAACAAGTCGCTGTTCATGCTAATATCCTGTCCAATCCCGATCAGCCGCTGAATGCCGCTCTGCTCCAACATCGCGGCTACCTTCTTGTAGAGAGCCCGGGGCGACACCCCTGTCTGAAGAATATCCGACAGGACCACCGTCTTCTTCAAGGGACGATCCACCCTGCGTTGTTGTTGAAAATCGAGCGCTATTTTGATGGAGTTAACATCGGAGTTGTAGCCGTCGTTAATCAGGAGGCACCCCCGCTTCCCTTGCCGAACATCCAACCGCATGGCAACCGGCTCCAGCAAAGTCATCCTACCGGCTATAACCTTAGGGGCGACATTCAGGTAGAGCGCTACCGCCAAGCAGTTTATGGCATTCTCCACGGACGCGTCGTCGGTAAACGGGAGTTCGAAATCGTAATCAAACTTGAGGAACGAGTAAGCTATCCGGGTGGTTTCTTCTTTTCGTTCAATCCGGGAGATATAGAGATGGGCATCCCGGTTTTTTCTTGACCAGGAGAACGCCTTTTGCGACAACACCATTCGGTCAACGCAGCTTGTTACCAACTCGTTATCTTCATCAAATATCAGCACCGAGCTATTAACGAAAAGATTCAGTTTCTCCAAGCACTTTTGCTGCAAGGAGGTAAAGTTCTCTTGGTGAGCCTCGCCGATCTTGGTCAAGACACCTATGGTGGGACGAATGACCGGTTCGAGCGACTCCATTTCGTCCGGCTGGGAGATGCCGGCTTCGAAAACACCCAGCTCCGTGGTGTCATCCAGTTGCCAGACCGACAGCGGCACACCAATCTGAGAGTTATAGCTCCGGGGAGAGCGCGTAATATTAAAATCGTCTCCCAGCAGCTGGTAGAGCCACTCCTTCACCACGGTCTTTCCATTGCTGCCTGTAATCCCGATCACCGGGATATCAAACCGGGAACGGTGGTTCGCGGCAATTTTTTGCAGGGCCGTTAGCGGGTTTTTCACTTTCAAGAAATTAGCGCCGTGAAATTCCTTCCATTCAGGCAATACCCGCGAGACAACAAAGTTACGTACCCCCGCCCCGTACAGTTCGGGCACAAACAGGTGTGCGTCGTTATTCTTTGTGGTTAACGCGAAAAAGAGGGTCTCCGCGGGAACACTTAACCTGCGGCTATCGGTGAGCAGCCGGGTGATACGCGCCGGGTACAGCGGCGGGGAAACTCCCAGTACAGCGGATATGTCGTGAATTGAATCGCTCATCTCAATTAATTTGCTTTACATACGCGGGCTCATCTTTGAAAAAAGCATTTCGGTTTCCTCATCGCATGAAATCGTGGGATATTTCTGGATAAACGACTCCAGTTTCGACCGGGTGTCTTTCAAAAAATATTGGTATGCCTCGTTTTCCGGATGCAGCGGACGATGCTCGAGCGATTTACGGATGCGGGCCCACTCGGCGTTAATCGTCCGGGTCCTATTCGAAAAAAAAGTTTCTGAAAAACGCTGCCAGACATAATCGATCGCCACGGGGGAGGGATGCAGCATATCATCCTCGTAGAAGCGATAATCGCGCAATTCGTCCATCACCAGTTCATATGCCGGGAAATAAAACACCTGTTCTTCAAATTGCTTCTGCAGTTCATCGATGGCCACGTGGAGAATCGATTTACTCACTTGATTGTCATGCGCCCCATCTTTCCAGTGCCGGACGGGGCTCACAGTGAATATCAGCTTTATAGACGACTGAACCTCAAGCAGCTTACCAATCAGTTCGCTCCACTCTTCCACAATGTCTTCTACCGTCAGGCGTGCCCGATGGAACTCGTTGTCGGGGAATTTGTGGCAATTAGCCGCGATTTCGCCGCTTTCCATCCTCCAAAAGACATAAGCCGTTCCAAACGTAACAAGAACGATGCTGGATTCCCGGATCGCGCGTTTAGCAGCGGTAAAACGCTCCGAGATATTTCGGAGGCAAACCTCCTTATCGTGGGATGAAAACTTGCCGTGATGCATGAAGCTGTGGTACAGCCCTTGGTGCTGCACAAGGTCTGCTTCCGTGAAGTCATTACCCCGCAAGAGCCTTCGAATAGCAGCGGCAATCGAAAACGGATTATACAGGATGCCAAAGGGGTTGGTATCCACGCGAAACTTGTGTTGTTGAAGCTTCCTACCGATGTGAGTGGAAAAACAGGATCCAAAGAGCATCGTACCCGCGGAATGATCCAATTTCACATCCGAAGCAGGTATATCTATATATGTTCTGAACTCCATCCGAATGTATTTTATTGAATTACAAAAATAACAATAAACAAGCTGACAAGAAAATCGAAGGCGACTTTTATAAAATAATGGGAAAACGGGAAATAATGGAATAAGGACTTTCGAGAAAAAACGAATAAATCAATCGTGTATATCGTGTATTTTGAAGTTTACAAAATAGGAAGGCCTATAAAAAAGGAAAGGTTGTCTCACGACAACCAATCTTCATTGTTAACCTTAAATCTAATACCATGAAAAACACGTTGCAAATATAAGGGTTTTTCCAATACCAACCACCATTTTCGATAACAAAAGCAACATATTTTGCACAGTTTAACCAAAAAGGGACGCTTTAAACAGATTTAAACGGGAAAACAGGCGGGACAATGAAAAATTCACGGGGACATTTCCAAGCGCGGCCGCCGGTCAAATGGTGTCGAGCCCTCATTTTTAATCGATGTAAAGCACCAGCCCCTTCAGGTATTCCCCCTCCGGATGGTACATGTTCACGGGGTGGTCTGCCGGCTGCGTCAGTTGATGAAGCAACCGCGCGCCTCTTCCCGAAATAGCCGCGGCACTGAATACTGCCATTCGGAATTGCTCCTTGGTAATGGCTTGCGAACAGGAGAAGGTAAAAAGGATCCCCCCGGGCGCGATCTTGTTGATGGCAGCGAGGTTTAGCTTCTTGTATCCTTGCAGGGCATTGTGCACGGCTCCCCGCCGCTTCGCGAACGCGGGAGGATCCAGCACCATGAGGTCGTACTTGCCTTCGGGCACCTCCCTCAAGAACTTGAATGCATCCTCGGCGTAGGACGTATGGCGCGGCTCTTCCCCAAAATTCAACGCGATGTTCTCTTCCGTTACCGATATAGCTTTCGACGAACTATCCACCGAGTCGACAGCGGCCGCGCCCCCTCGCAACGCGTACACCGAGAAACCTCCGGTATAACCAAACATGTTCAGCACGCGGCACCCGGGGGCGTACTGTTCCAACAGTGAACGGCTCTCTCGTTGATCGATAAAAAAGCCGGTTTTTTGCCCTTTCATCCAGTCGACGTGGAAACGCAGCCCGTTTTCGATGGCTATCTCTTCCGCGCCTGCTCCCCCGAACAGGTAACCGTCTCCCGCGAGGATGTCGGCCTTGTACGGTAGCGTTCCTTCCGATTTGTAGTAGGCATGCTTTAAGGAGCCCGACGGGTAAACCTCCTTTAGCGCTTCCGCGATTAATGCTCGATCGTTATGGATTCCCACCGAGTGAGCTTGTATCACCGCGGTGGCCCCGTAGATGTCGACAATCAACCCGGGCAGGCCATCGCCTTCCCCGTGGATCAAACGATAGATCGTGTTGTTATCGCGCAGTAGGCCGAGGCGTCGTCGCAACGCGTAGGCCGCAGAAATCCGCCGCGTGTAATAGGCCGCGTCCACGCGCGTCTCTTCAAACGACATAATGCGCACCGCGATACTGCTTGGCTGGTAATGCCCTACTCCCAAGAAAGTTCGGTTGGACGCCGACACGCGTACTGTGTCGCCCTCTTCGAGCCCTTCCGGCAAGGCAGCAATGGCACCGGAGAATATCCAAGGGTGGAATCGCTTCACCGATTCCTCCTTTCCCGGTCGTAACACTATTTCTTTATACGGGTACATGCGGGACTGATTTGATGATGTATTGATTTGATGATTTTAAACACATTGACTTCGTCCATTTTCTGTCGTCATTCGGCAAAGCTCAAACAAGTTTGGCTATGCTCTCGTTCCTAAGAAAATTGGCACATTAATCACATTAGCACATTAGCACATTAGTCACATTAGCACATTAGTCACATTGGCGCCACCCACTTCATCGGGTTCACGCGAGATAAGTAATTGTAAATACGCAGGCAGGCCCACGCGTCAATCGCCGCGTAGGATTGTTGGGCGGGGCTAAGGACAGGCGCTTCCCAGTTGGAAAGCCGCTGGTTCTTGGAGATTTTTTTTCCAAACAAGATGGCATAAATCTTCTGTAGGCTATTCACCTCAATCCCAAACTTGTCCACGTATGATTGAAGGTCGATGAAATTCTCGGGAAGCTGTCCCGACCGTTTTCGGATCGCGGCAAAATCGTCGCGTAGCGACAACCCGATCTTTCGAATCGCGGGATTCCCGATAATATCTTCCAACATATCGGGGTATCCAATCCGGTTCAACCTGAAAAGGAAACATTCCTGTTCCGTGGCAAGTTGCATCAGCGCCACTTTGTGAACCTGACCTCGTTTAAACGCGGGTTTTGTCTCGGTATCGAAGCCCAGCATGGGCTGGGTGGCGAGGTAAGCCACTGCTTCAGGCACCTGCTTCAGCTGATCTATCACGTGAACGGTGCCTTCGAACGTCTCTTGCTCTAACTCCGCGATCTGCTCTTTTGTTATTGTTAACCCCACGGCTCCTCCTCGATTAAAGCATCTCCGTCCAACATGCCCCACTCCCTGCTTTTGAGCAGGTGTAAGGGACGCAGCACGTTCACCAGCCGTTGCCCCCAGTAGGTATAAAAGTGCTCCATGCACTGGTGCAACGCGTCGTTCATCTGATCGGATAACTCGAACTGATATACCGACACCAGGTTCCGAATGTCCTGGTAAATATCGGCGATGCTTTCCGACACGAAAGCTGAAACGGGGGTATCGCTATACTTCATCTCTTCCATGAAAACCTCCAAAAAGATGTTTTCATCTCCCATGATCTCCTCCACGCGGAGCGCGATGCGGTTGTAATCTTCTTCCCGCACGAACGTGGGCACCTCGTGCACGCCCAAAGGGGTCGTTTGGGGTAACAAAGAGGCCTTCACGTACAAGAGGGGAAGTATTTTCAACATCCTGTCCACCCACTCCCCTCGCTTGAGCGATGCTTCTTCTTCCAAGAACGCGCAAAATTCCACGCCCACGGTCACGAAGTCGATCACGTTATTGTTGTATATAATCTTATCGTTTTCTGATTTTTCCATTATCTCATACGTATCTTACTTTGTACAAAAGTAATGAAAGCCGAGCACAGTGCCAAGCTTGCTTGAGCAATGCCGAGGCGCATCTTACTTTCTGCAAAAGTAATGAAAGCCGAGAGGCAAGGTGAAAGCTTGCTTTCAAACTTGTCCGAGGCGCATCTTAC
>Ga0265293_10011696_pt1 | contig 11855 bp, 9 predicted proteins | sample Munlanlewell138R_FD_192505 | JGI IMG/M metagenome (GOLD analysis project Ga0265293, IMG submission 192505) | Leachate microbial communities from a municipal landfill in Southern Ontario, Canada - Leachate well 138R | ecosystem: Engineered > Solid waste > Landfill > Unclassified | place: Canada... | reverse complement strand
AAAAACTTGACCATTGTATCACCTCTACCCCTGAGTTTACCGTTCATCTTATGCGGTAAGGGGTAATGGGTGAAAAGCGCCAGATTAGTCCCGGCACTGCCTGGAAATATTCAGTAGAATGCCAACGCCTGCCAAGCTAATAAGCAAAGACGAACCGCCATGACTGATAAAGGGTAGTGGAATACCTGTTACCGGCAGCGAACCCGTTACTACACCAATATTGAGCAGAGCTTGAAAAGCGATCATGGAAGTGATGCCTATGGCCAAGAGGGTTCCATAAAGATCCGGGGCACGCATAGCAATGCGTAGGCCGCGCCAGGCGATAATGAAATACAATGCCAATACTGTGGCGCCGCCCAAGAAACCCAACTCCTCACAGAGGATGGCAAAAATGAAGTCTGTATGATGCTCGGGTAAATAGGAAAACTTCTGTTTGCTTTTGCCTAGACCAAGACCAAAGAGTCCACCGGAGCCAATGGCCAGGAGAGATTGAATTACATTCCAGCCTGTATCGGTTGGATCGCTCCAAGGATCGAGAAAAGCGAATATCCTTCTCATCCGGTATTCTTTCATTGTTAGTAGATACGCCAAAGCCGGAACAGCCGTAAGTCCCACACCCGCTAGCTGGCCAAGGTGGACGCCGCCGGCAAATAGCAGCACGACTACGGTAAAGACAAGGGCCATGCCGGTACCGAAATCTGGTTCGAGCATGATCAGAGCAAACTGAGCGGCGGTGATCAATAGAATCGGAAGGAGTCCAGAGAAGAATTTGCGGGTTTTCTCGCGTTTGGTGGCTAGGTAAGCAGCAACATAGTTAACCATGACCAGCTTCGCCACCTCCGATGGTTGAAGGTTGAATCCCGCTATGCGAATCCAGCGTGTGGCTCCACCGGTACCAGTACCCACAAAGAGCACGGCTACAAGTAAAACGACGGAAATAAGAAGGCCGGGCAATGCCAGAGGTCTGAAGATATGATAGTCGACTTTCATGAGCACAAACATGAATACCAGGCCTACGATAGCCAAGATAGTCTGCCTCTGGACATAGTAATACGGGTCCCCAGCGTCAGAAAGTCCCATAACGGATGAAGCGCTAAAGACCATAACTAGACCTAGACTCAACAACATGATGACTGCAACGAAGGTCCAAAGATCCACCTTGCCGCCCTTTGTGAACATGCTCCTCGCCCCCTCCCTAATCTATATGCGCCTAGAGTATGGCGTACAACCCTAGAACGGCAAAAACGAGGGCCACTAACCAAAAGCGAGTCATAATCTTACTTTCAGGCACACCTAAGAGCTCAAAATGGTGATGCAAAGGTGCCATCCGAAACAGCCGTTTGCCCTTCGTAGACTTAAAATAGAGAACCTGCAGAATCACGGACAATGTCTCTACCACAAACAAACCGCCCACGATGGGTAAGACGAGCGATGTCTTACTCAAGATGGATCCAGCACCCAAGGCCGCCCCTAATGCCAGCGAACCAGTATCACCCATAAAGACCTGAGCGGGCGGCGCATTAAACCAGGTGAATCCCAAACAAGCACCTGCTACCGCACCGAAAAACAGACTCAGATCTGGATACCCCAGTATATAGCAGATCAGCCCAAAAACCGCAGCACTTATGGCGGTACTACCTGCCGCTAGTCCATCTACACCATCGGTAATGTTCACTGCATTCGCGGCCCCCACCAAGACTAAGGTGGTAAAGGGAATATAGACGAGCGGTGGGAACACTACGTCTTGCCCTAAGAAAGGTACGATCAGATCTGTTCCGACTCGCGCTGATGCGTATATAGCCACCAAAACCGCCACACCGAATTGACCCACCAGTTTCTCTCGAGCACGCAAACCGAGGGAGCGTTTCGCCACTACTTTGATGAAATCGTCCAAGAACCCAACTAGGCCGAAGCCTATGGTGGCAAAGAGCATCATGATATTACTGTTGGTTACAGGAGGGAAAACAAGCACCGCCAAGACGATGGTCACGACCATTAAGATACCGCCCATCGTTGGTGTCCCGGCTTTTCCCAAGTGAGACTTCGGACCATCCTTCCTAATTTGCTGGCCAAGCTTGAGGCGCCGCAGGTAAGCGATTGTCCTCGGACCAGCCACTAGGGAAAGAACAAATGCAACAAAACCACTTGCGAGGGGCAGGAACGACGTCGGCATTATTTGTCTCCACCCTTCAAGAGTTCTTCCACAATTCTCTCAAAGTGTAAGCCGCGAGAGGCTTTTACTAGTACCAAATCTCCACCTTCCAGTTCAAAGGCATGAGAGGCAAGGAACTCGTCAACGGACCCATAGATGACTCCACGACCAGCGCCTTCCTGCATAAACGAAGCATATTCACCAATAAAAACCAAGTGCTTGGCACAGGACCCAGCATGACGACCTATTTCAATATGGGCTTGTTCCGCAATATCCCCAAGCTCAAGCATGTCTCCGAGAATTGCCACTCGCTTCCCGGAGCAGTACATGTGACCTAAGGTATCCAGAGCCGCTTCCATCGAGGCAGGACTAGCATTATAGCTGTCATTAACAACAATAACCCCCTGAGGAGTACGCTGAACCTCCAGGCGCATAGCACTCGAGGCTAACTCTGCCAGGGCCTGAGCACCCTGGGCCAGATCGATATCAAATTGCAGACCAAGGGCTAAGGCCGCGCTAGCGTTCCAGACATTATGGACTCCCGGCAGCGCCAGGCGTACCTGAACCTCCTGTTGCCCAGATTGAATGGTAAACTTAGGCCTACCTTCCACATCCCGGCTGATCCCTCGCCCTACCACATCGTTAGCGACATCCAGTCCATAGTAGACGACACGTCCCCTGAAACTACGAGCTTGACCACGCACGGAAGGATCGTCCCCGTTGAGGACGGCAACCCCCCTAGAATCCATAGCCTCTAGTAATTCGCCCTTGGCCTGAGCAATATTACCCATACCGCCTAAGAGCTCTAGATGGACCGGACCGATATTCGTGATGATGCCATAAGCGGGAGGGCAGATTTCGGTCAGCCGCCGTATCTGCCCGAGGCCGCGCATACCCATCTCTACGACCAAAACTTCGTGGTGGTCTTCTAGCCCCAAGACAGTCAAGGGGACTCCGATTTCGTTGTTAAAGTTGCCTTTTGTGGCATGAACAGAATACTTGGTGCTGAGTACTTGTGTAATCATGTCCTTGGTCGAGGTCTTCCCGTTACTACCAGTAATTGCCACTACTGGAATGGAAAACTCCGCCAAGTACGACCTCGCGAGCTCCTGTAGTCCCAAAAGTGGATCAGGCACCCGCACAACCCCTGGTCCATCATGGCTTCCCTCTTTCACCAGTGCAAAGCCACCTTGCGCGAGAACATCCTTGATAAACTTATGCCCGTCCACCTTCGTGCCGGGCAATGCAACAAAAAGGGCTCCCGCTGTAACCCCTCGACTATCAATCTCCACACTAGTGACGATACCCTCGCCAATGGCTTTACCGCCTGTATACGCGGCAATTTGCTGCAGCGTTAATGGACGCATTAGTCCTTCAGCTCCTTAATGGTCCTCCTGACTTCTTCCCTATCATCAAAGTGTATTCGACCCGATGCAAACTCTTGATATGTTTCATGGCCTTTACCCGCCACAATCACAAAGTCATCAGGGGTTGCCATCTTGATCGCCCTGTCAATTGCTTCTCGTCGATCGACGACAATTGCATAGTCCACCTCTGGATTTGCCGAAAGAAGACCCTTCTCAATACTAGAGCAAATCACCGCAGGATCCTCTGAACGAGGATTATCTGACGTGATGATCGCGAAATCTGCCAATCGTGCTGCTACTGCACCCATCAGGGGCCGTTTGCCTGTGTCTCTATCTCCGCCGGCGCCAAAAACTACAATCAGGCGTCCTCGGGGTGTCAACTCCCGGCCAGATGCAAGCACGTTTTCCAAACCATGGGGCGTGTGGGCATAGTCCACCACACAATTGAGACCTAGGTCATTTTCGATTCGCTCAAATCGCCCCGGAACACCTTGAGCAAGCTGGAGGCCTGTTTGGATCTGGGTGAGAGAGACGCCCTGGCTCATGCAAAGCGCAGCTGCTCCCAGAGAATTGTACACATTAAAGTACCCTGTAAGCTTGAGATGAATGGGGATTTGCCCTACCTTACTCTTCAGTATATAAGAAACTCCCCCATTTTCCAACTGGATCTTCTCAGCCTGGAAATCTGCGGGGTTTTCTACACCATAGCTCCCGGCATGACCAGAAGGAAAAGCTAGCAGCCTAGTACCCCAGGAGTCATCAGCGTTAATGATGGCCGGGCCATGAAGATGCTCAAATAACTTCGCTTTCGCTGCGAAGTACTCTTCCATGGTTGTATGATAATCCAGATGATCCTGGGACAGGTTGGTAAAAAGGGCTCCTGCAAAGGAGATGCCATATGTGCGATGCAAGTCCAGGGCATGGGAGGAGACCTCCATGACCACATATTCCATACCTTTTTCTACCATCTCAGCAAACAATCGTTGAAGCTCTAGGGATTCGGGAGTAGTTCGCCCCGATTCGAGCACGGCATCGCCGATTAGCGTCTCGATCGTGCCAATCAACCCAACCTTGTACCCCGCCTGCTCTAAAATGTATTTCACCAAGTAGGTGCTCGTTGTCTTGCCATTTGTTCCGGTGATCCCCAGAACGCGCAGTTTCTGCGAGGGGTGATCGTAGAAGTTCGCACTGACTAAGCCTAGGGCAAGCCTTGTGTCCGCAGTAATGATCTGGGTTCGGTCCAAACCAGGAATTGCCTGCTCTACCAGGATCGCGGCTGCCCCCTTTTGGGCCGCTTCATACACAAAGTCGTGGCCATCTACCCGCATGCCGGAAATAGCCACGAACAAATCTCCCCGTCTGATAGTTCGAGAGTCATAACTGATACCAGAAATCTCCCCGTGATCCGATCCTCGAATCTCGTATTCTAGCCCCTGCAATACCTTGCCTAGCTTCAAATTGGGCCCCTCCTTCCCTGTCCCTACAGCTTAAAGATGACTTGCACAGCCGAACCCTTCGAAACAGCTGTGCCTGATTTTGGTGATTGCTCGACCGCGACACCGCTACCCACTACATTGATCCGTAGCTCATGATCAGATAAAGTAGCGGACGCGTCGCGCATACTCAAACCGAGCACATCAGGAACCAGGACATCCCCGACTTGATCCTGTTCATAGAAAAAGAGATGAACCGTGGTCTGCGCCGGAACTCGCGCACCGGGTCTTGGTGTTTGGGCCGTCACTAGGGGTCCTTCTCCTTCCGTAGTCCAAGGAAGACTTGCTTGGGTTAAGTACGCCCTGACTTCCTCTCTTGTAAAATTCGACAAATTGGGTACCAGGGCAAAGGGTGAGCGCTCTTGGCCTTCCGAGCGCCTCTTCACGCCTAAGTACTCCAGACTTTCTTCCATAATCTTTTGAAAGACCGGGGCTGCTAAGACACCGCCGTAAGCTGATTCGACTTGAGGGTGGTACAAAACCACCAAGATGGCCAGGGCAGGTTCGTCGACTGGCGCAAACCCCAAAAAGGATGCAATGCGCCCGGCGCCGTAGACGCCCCCCTCAGGAACCTCAGCTGTGCCAGTCTTTCCTGCCACGTAATAGCCTGAGACTTCGGCTCTGTTCCCATTACCATTTACCACGACCGAACGCAACAGCTGGCTAACTGCAGTAGCTGTCTCACTTTGCACAGGATACCCCAGAATTTCAGGTTCAAACTTTTGGAAAATACGCCCCTGAGCGTCCAGGATTTCTCGGACAAAATAGGGTTCCATGAGCGTTCCGCCATTGGCGATGGAACTGAGGGAGTTCAATAGTTGTAATGGCGTCACGGCGATACCTTGACCGAACCCCGTATTGGCCCACTGGAGAGCTTGCCCGCCTAACCTAGGTGCGGCCACCATGCCTGCAATCTCACCGGGAAAATCGACGCCTGATCGACTTCCGAAGCCAAATCCCTGGATGTAGGGATGAAACCTTTCAGGGCCCATTTCGGCAGACAATTTCGCAAAGGTAATGTTGTCTGATCGCTCCATGGCTTCCAGAAAAGAGATATTTCCAAAGACACGACCGTCGGAGTTGCGGACTCGCCCACCGCCTACTTCCCAAGACAGGCCACTATCAAAGGTTCGTTCATTGTAGGCTAAGCCCAGATCGAGACTGGCAGCCGCAGTGACGAACTTAAAGGTAGAACCCGGTTCGTATTGATCGGTAATGGCCACATTACGCCGGCGTCCAGCCGAAACGTCTTGATAGTAGTTCGGATCAAACGTTGGATAGATGGCGTTGGCCAAAATTTCTCCAGTGTAGGGATCCATCGCCAAGACTAGGCCACGCTCGCTCTTGCTGGAAACCACGGCCTCCTGAATATGGGTTTCTGCTATATACTGAATGACACTATCAATGGTCAAGACCACATCGCGGCCCGGCTCCGGTAGAAGAAACTCGCTCTCACCGCCGGGAATACTGCGTTGTGTGGCGTCTTGTTCAATCGCCTGCCGGCCAGGAACGCCCCGCAATACTTCATCGTAGTAATATTCTATACCTTCTAGGCCTTGGTTATCCGAACCGGCGATACCCACAACATGCGCGGCCAGGGAACCTTGAGGGTAATAACGTTGGGGACGCTTAACAACCCGGATACCGGGCAAACCGAGCTTACGAATGGCCTCAGCGCTCTCGATGCTTAGGCCGCGTGCTAACCAAGCGCTCGTAGTCGACCCGCTATCTAGGATGCGGGTCAAGTCCGCTTCGCTCATCGGCAAGAAAGGAGCTAATTGTCGTGCTGTCCCCTCCAAGTCCCGAATGCTTCCGGGTAGGGCATACACTGCATCGGCTCCTACACTTATGGCTAACGTGTTGTAATTGCGATCTAAGATATTACCCCGCTGGGCATCAATGGTTTGGGGCCTCATGCGCTGGGCAAAGGCGCGATCAGAGAGCTCATCGCCCTGGTAGATCTGCAAATATCCCAGACGCACTGTGAGCCCAAGAAACGCCAACACCCAACAGAAAAAAACGAATATGGTACGTCGAATGCGAGACCGCTTAGCGGTGTAACGTGCCAGCTTCTACTCCTCCTATCGGTAGCACCCTGTTCATCCAGGAAAGCAATGTCTCCACAAAACGCATACCTTCGCCAGATTGGGGCACTTGCGTCCAGCGGGATTCTACTCCGCTCGGTGTGGCTGACGGTGTACTAAGAACTAGAGTCGCACTGTGTGCAGGGTCTACCATGCCCAGTTGGGTCCGGGCAATTTGCTCTACTTGCTTCAAGGATCTCTGAGATTCCAAGCTGAGCATGATATGATCGTTTCGCTGTTGCTTGGTGTTTACCTCCTGCTGCAACTGGGCTAATTCCATACTGAGGTAGTAGGAAGTGACCTGCTGTTGAAGGTATAGCAGGCCGAGAGCTACAAAACATGCAGCCACCAGACAGATCTTGAGTGTAGCAGGTATCCGCCGTTTGCGCTTCACCGGTCGCCCCTGCGGGACCAGGGTCTCTTCACGATTATATGAGTACTCTTCGAGCTTTCGGGCCGCAGTCATCTGGTAAATCCTCCCTTATCGCTTTTCCACGACCCGTAGCTTAGCACTGCGGGAACGGGGATTTGAATCAAGTTCGAGTAGAGATGCCTCAATGGGTTTGCGATTTACAAGACGGACAACAGGTTTATTCTCGCAGACACAGATCGGCAGGTTCGGGGGACAGGTGCAGTTTCCCAGTAAACTTTGAAAGTACTCCTTCACGATACGGTCCTCTAGGGAATGAAAACTGATGACCGCTAGGCGTCCCTTGGGCTTAAGCATGTCTACAGCCTGCTCCAAGGCGAGCCTTAAAGCTCCTAGTTCGTCATTTACCGCAATGCGCAGAGCTTGAAATGTGCGCCTTGCCGGATGGGGTCCCGTCGCTCTAGCCCCGGCCGGAATGGCTTTTTTTATCACAGTGACTAAATCTGCGGTGGTGTTAATTGTATCCTCTGCACGTTCTGCCACAATAAACTCGGCAATTCTACGTGCCCACCGTTCTTCACCATATTCATAAATAATCTTTGTAAGTTCTTCTTGATCATATGTATTAACTATCGCCCAGGCGTCGAGGGCAGAATCTTGGTCCATCCGCATGTCGAGGCGGGCCTCTTGGTGATAACTAAAACCTCTTTCACCATCGTCAAGCTGCGGAGAGGAAACCCCAATATCCATTAACACTCCTGCTACTTCCGTAATGCCCAGACTGTGCAGAGTGGAGCGAAGATTACGGAAGTTATCTCTGACCAGCGTCGCTTGGGAGGTGTAGGCCGTCAGCCGGTACCTCGCCCTACCTAAAGCTTCGCGATCCTGGTCAATGCCGATTAGCCTGATGGTCGGTTCTGTGGCCAACATGGCTAGGCTATGGCCTGCTGCACCTAGAGTGCAGTCGACATACGTCTCTTGAGGCTTAAGGTCCAGCGCTTCAATTGTCTCTTTGAGCAGGACCGGTTCATGAGCATAGTGCATCGCTATCACCCCCGGCTCAGATTCCCAAGTCTACAATGTTCTCCGCGATCTCTTCAAAGGACTCTTCGGCAACATCGACATAGGATTCCCATCTTTCTTTACTCCAAATCTCAACTCGGCTAGAAACACCGATCACCACTGCATCTTTCTCAATGGAGGCAAACTCCCGTAAGTTCGGGGGAAGAATGATCCGCCCTTGCTTATCCATCTCGCACTCGGTCGCGCCCGAGAAGAGGAAACGTACGAACTGGCGAGCATCACCTTTGGTTAGGGGCAGAGTCTTTAATTTTTCCTCCAATATGGTCCATTCTTCACGGGGAAACAAGAACAAACAGTTGTCTAGACCCCTTGTTATTACGGCGCCAGCGCCGAGTTCTTCTCGAAATTTTGCAGGAATGATCAAACGTCCCTTGGTATCAAGACCATGTTGGTACTCGCCCATGAACATTTTCATCACTCCCTCCGGGAAGTATCCCCCACTTCCCCCCACTTACTACCACTTCACTGACATATTCGGCCACAATTGATCAATTCCTGCTAGATTTGAAAAAAACCACAAAAAAACCTGGATACTCGCAAGTATCCAGGCAAAATTTCTGATCTGAGTGAACCGATAAGCCGAGTTCTGTCGTGGATGATCATCTATCTAGGACTTTAGTCACCTAAAATCTCATGCGGTCAACCCGGAAGTATGACGAGGCGGGCTACCTCTCCTTCCCTATTTGACCTTGCTCCGAATGGGGTTTACCTAGCCGATTAGTCGCCTAACCGCTGGTGAGCTCTTACCTCACCTTTTCATCCTTACCTTTGTTGACTGCGACGCAATCACGTGGAGTTTGACTTCGTCAAACATCCACTCAGGCGGTTTGTTTCTGTGGCACTAGCCTTAGAGTTGCCTCCACTGGGTGTTACCCAGCATTCTGCCCTACGGAGCTCGGACTTTCCTCAAAGGATTTCTCCTTCGCGATCACCTAGTCCACTCAGTGCCCTAAGTATAGCATATTCTTACATCGTTTAAAAGGAAAAGGGATTGCCACTATTATCCTGCAAAATTCGCACACTGTCCCCGAAGTAATCTGCGAGATAGCGCCCCAGCTCCGCTGTGACCAGCTTTTCTGTAGCAAAGTGCCCCGCATCAAGAACAGCCATACCTAGATTTCTAGCATCCATAGCATCGTGGTAGGAAACATCGCCGGTAATCAAGCAATCGGCGCCAGCTTCCCTCGCCTGCTGCGCAAAGTCGCCGCCGGAGCCTCCCACGACCGCTACGGTTGATATCTCCAGTCCCAGATCGCCAACCACCCGCACGGGCGAGCCCCAGAGCACCTCCACTTGCTTGGCCAGGTCTCCTAGGCCCACTGGAGGTATTTTCCCTACACGACCCAGTCCACAGCCGTTAGCCTTGGCAGGCACTAGCACTTCTTCTTCTCTTAATCCAAGATCCCGCGCCAACCAATGGTTTAATCCCTGGCCCGCTTGATCAAGATTAGTGTGGGCAACATATACCGCTAGGTCATCTTGGAGAAGGGCAGCCAACAAGGCCCCTTCAGGGCTATCGGTGCGAATCTGGCGCAAGGGTTTGAAAATCACTGGGTGATGGGCAATGAGCAAATTCGCTCCACTTTCAATGGCCCTTTTCACAACGTCTAGGGTCACGGTTAGAGTCACAACTACGGCGGAAACACGCTGGCTGGGGTTACCTATCTGCAGCCCCACATTGTCCCACTCTAGGGCCAACTCCAGCGGAGCCAACTCCTCCATGCTGCGACAAAAGTCTTGAACTCGATACGTCAAATCAATCAACCTCCCAACTGCTGTATACACTCACCATGTGTCCGAACCAGCAATCGTTTTTGGCGAACACTGTAGATTCCTCGGGTTGTGATCCGAAGTTCAGGTATGACTGGCAGGGCCAAGAATGAGAGCGCTGCAAAGAGATTTATGTCCCCAGGTACCCCCATGCTATGAAGCTTGTCGTTCATGGCGGCTAACTCCTTACCGATTTCTGCAAAACCCGCCTCACTCATGAGGCCCATGATCGGCAGCTCTAATGTGGCAACCACTTTACCGGCCTCCACAATCGTGTAACCACCTTGGGACCGAATCAGCTCGTTTACGGCCAGAGCCATGTCCTGATCGTTATCACCAATTACGATAATATTGTGGGAGTCGTGGGATACACTCGAAGCCACCGCTCCGCCCCTGAGCCCACAACCTCTCACGACTCCAACGCCTGTGGCGCCAGATCTCCCATGCCGCTCAATTACGGCTACTTTTTGGTAGGTGCTATCTGGTCTAAACAGCCCTTCAGCGGGAAACTCCACCATCGTCTCTTCGGTCGTGATCTGCTTCGCGACGAGTCCAATCACGGGAAAAGGTTCACCTGTCAGTTCTAGGGCTAGCTTCGCTTCGGAGAAACCGGCCAGCCTGACGGTCTTCTTCAAGGCCGCCGGGCTCGGTTTTATTGTGATAGGTTGATTCTGAGCGACCGCCTTACCCCGATGGTAGACCCTCTGAACATTCATCTTCTCTAAACAATCGAATATCACAAGATCGGCCTGGTAGCCTGGGGCAATTGCCCCAATACGCTTCAGCCCATAACATCTGGCAGCCTGAATCGTGGCCATTTTGATTGCCTTAAGGGGATCTATGCCGAGGCGAACTGCTTGTCGCACATTGTAATTGATATGTCCCTCTCGCTGAATCTCCCCAATATGCTTATCATCCGTACAAAAGCAGAACGGCGCGGTATCTACTTGATGTTCAACGATGCCTTGAACAATGGCATTAAGGTTCTTGGCGCCGCTTCCCTCCCTGATCAAAACGGTTATGCCCCTGCGGCATTCTTCCATGGCGTAGTCGAACTCGGTACACTCGTGATCTGTTGTAATACCTGCTAGGGCGTAGGCAGAGAGATCTGTTGGACTCAAAAATGGAGCATGACCATCGATGACTTTGCCAGAAAATAGTTCGAGTTTGTCATGAACCTCCGCCTCGCCCTTAATGACACCCTCGTAATCCATCACTTCTCCGAGGCCGAGCACACGCTCATGCTGGAGATACTGGGCTAGTTCGCTTGCCGTCAACCTTGCACCATTATCATCGATTCTTGTCGCAGGCACACAGGAGGGAACCATGACAAAGACATTGGCAGGGACATCCTCCGTTTGCTCAAGAATATAGTCAATTCCGGCGCAACCCGCCACATTAGCTGATTCGTGGGGATCAACGATCAAGGTTGTCGTACCGCATTGGGCTGCAATATGGACAACTTCTCTAGGGGTAACCAAGGTAGACTCTAGGTGGAGGTGGCAATCGACGAAACCGGGACTTGCATAAAAACCC
>Ga0265293_10011695_pt1 | contig 11855 bp, 7 predicted proteins | sample Munlanlewell138R_FD_192505 | JGI IMG/M metagenome (GOLD analysis project Ga0265293, IMG submission 192505) | Leachate microbial communities from a municipal landfill in Southern Ontario, Canada - Leachate well 138R | ecosystem: Engineered > Solid waste > Landfill > Unclassified | place: Canada... | reverse complement strand
ACGGCACGAAACTCCCAGAAATCAAGGCGGATGCGCTATCAGAACGGGAGAAATTATACGCTGGAATGAAGAAAATATCCAGCAAAATCAATGGCTTACGAATAAATCAGGGGCGACTCGTTCTGGACGCCATCCTTGTCGAGATTCGTCGTCTTGGCACCTGCTTGTTTCAGATGCACACGCACCATGTGCTCTATCTGGGGAATGAGAATGTGAAGTGCGGTGACGAAGTCGCGCTCGTAGCCTGCAAACAGTGCTTTCCCCCAAAGCCCAGTGCGATTCTTGGGAATGATGGGAGAGTGCCGAGCCAGTTCGGTGAAATCAGCCTCTCGCAACCGATGTTCCAGCAGAAGAACCTCATGTGCAGGCCAGATGTCACCTTGCACTACGATGCCCACCAACATGCCGTAGTCGCGAACCATCTCGGCACGGATGGCAATTTCGTCGCTCGCAGTCAGTTCACTTCCCCAGCCCATTGCCGGGCGCTTCGCGATGACTCTGCCGTCGCGGCTCATCACAGTTGCCGCAGACAAGAACTGCAAAGGAAACTCCCGCATCCGCTCCAAGACTCTTTTACGCAGGTTCTCTACGTTCTCGCCCTGATGGATATTCGCAAACGAGAGTAGAGCCTCCTGAAGAGGCTTTCCGGCAACCGAATTTCGCGCGTTCTCGACCAGTTGGGTGATATCGACGCCAGGTGTTCTGATGACACCCATCTCTCCCAACGACTTCTGCCCGGAATCGTTCAGATGGGTTCGCAGCTCGGCAATTCGCTCATCCACTCGGTGCGCGGCACGTTCCTTTTTGGGGATAGTTCGATAGGTCTGGATGGCGTTTTCGTAGAAGCTGGTCGCGACCATGTGGCTCGGACTGGATGACGAAACCTGAGCAATGGCTTCTTTGACCCAACCTTCAGCGACCGACACCGTCATTTCGGCAGCTTTGGTGACGTCTGGGACGACTCCGTACCACTCGGCAGCGGCGGAAAAATACTCACGCGCTCTATGCAGGTCGCCTTCGCCATCGAATTCATGAGCCAAGGCTTCCAGTTTCCTTGCTACATCGGCTCGGTGGGATCGTCCCAGTCCATTCGATTTCAAGAGATCGGCCAACCAGAGTCCAAGAAAGCCGTCTGCCCGCGTTGCTGCATTGAAAGCATCGGTGATCGATGCTTCCATTTGTGCCAACCGATCGCCAGCACCATTCTTCAGCATCCGCACCAGGTTGATGGCCCTCGGCCAGCAGTCACGACCGCCATGAATCCATGTTTCCGCGTCGAGCGGCATGGCTCGGTAGGCGTCGATGGCCTTGAGAGCAAACGAGGCATCACGCGGGGTCTTCTTCAGCCAAACCAAGTCGGCGAGACGTGCTTTCAACCAGATATCGTCTATCACATCGACCACGTCGGCGAAGAATTCAATATCGGCATCGCTCAGATCATCGGGGATCACCGAACGCTGCCCGCCCATCACCATGAAGGGTTTGAACGGCTCATTCTGGCTCGATGGCGACAGCATCATCGAGCAGGCATCGGCCAGCAACCAAAGCACTTTCCCGCACGTATTGTTCCCTTCGTCCATTGCGGTGCGGGCAGCGGCAGAGAATGCTTGCCACATTGCCGGATAACCTTCACGGGGCACTTGGGCCAGTGCTTCCTTCCAGCCGGATGCGGCGAAATCCTGAGCCGAGACAATCAAATCCGCCGGATAGCGTTGGTTCGTCATTCGCCATCCCCTTGGATGATGCAATAACGCGCCCCACGCCGTTCGCCTTGTCGTTCGACTTTGCCGCGTGCGAGCAGCTCGTTGATGGCGGTGTTCCACTGGCCGTCGGTGATACCGGTGGCGGCGAGGATGTCGGACTTGGCGTGCCAGCCGGGGTGGGCTTTCAGGTGTTCGACGATGGCGTGGGTGGGGCCAGCGCGGTAATCGGGGCGGGGTTCGGCGACTTTGAGGTATTGGCCTTCGTTGGCGGGAAGGGCGTCGAAGTCGAGCGAGGGTTGCGGAACGTCGGCGCTGGTGCGACGGCGTTTGGGTGCCGAGGTGCGTGGCGTGGCGTTGTCGTGTAGTCCTTGCGCGACTTCTTCTTCGTATCGCTGGCGATTCAACTCCGAAAGGCGGCGCAGCACTTCGACGCGCGCAGATTCCGAGATGGTGAAACGGACGCGGTCGTTTTCCGGCAGGTACGGGACTTCGTGGAAGCCGTGTTGGAGGTCGAGGTCGTCCCAGCCGTAGGCGTGCGCGACGGCGGTGTCCATTTCGCGCTGCAATGCGCGCAGCCCTTCGATGCGGGGATCGCGTTCGGTTTCGGTATGGAAGCGGTTGTAGAACTTGGTCAAGCCAACACGATCAGATTGCATCAATGAGCAGCGTGCGCTATGGAAATCTTCACCAAGGCCTCGCAGTGACTCGAATGTCGATGCATTTGGCCACGGGAATGGTTCGAAAGCGTCTGTTGGCGAGTAACGCAGATCATTTTTCATTCTCGATGCGTATTGCCAAGCAAAGACGGCATGAACAGAGGATTGAAGTACGGCAAGCCGTGCCGCATCTTCTGTGGCGAAAAGAACCACTTGCTCAGAGAACACCGACTTTGGGGATATGAATGAAAATGCCAGAGTCTTGCTTACTCGGGGGCAAGAACTCTGTTAGGCGGTTTTCGCGCCTGATCCCATCCATCTGGATGCCGCTCAAAAGCATGACCCTGTCCAATAGCATGGTAAAGATCGTAAGCAACCGCCTCATATATCCACCAGCGTTCTTTGACGCGCTTCTTCGCATCGCTGATCGTATCGCGATGCGGCTTCACACGATCTAGAACCCGTTCGTAAGGAAGGTGGTATTTCTCTGCTCGTTCCTTCGGCCAGTCCCTGAAGTTGATTACAAAGCGCCTTGGCCGTTGCTCTGGATCTGAATTTAGATCCTCTCCATTTAGGTAGGGAAATATTACTTCGCAATTCTTCGATTCGGAAATTAGCAAGTGATCCGCTTCATCGGAACTAAGCACAAAGCCAACTCCGTTCAGAAGTGAGCCAACAAATCCCATGCCTGAGTTTTGCTTGAGCCGCTTGAGGCTCCATCCATCCTGGTCGGACAGAAAGGCCGAAACGAACGGAACCGACCTACCGGAAAGGCTACGCGGCCCAACCCAGCCACCCTTGCGGACATGGACTCGGCTAGTGACAACGGCGGCTTTGCCCGGCCAAGGCTCGTTCGGATATGCAGCGTAAATGGCCGCACCGTTTCGCGTCATCCATTCCAATCCGCCCTGCCGGGTGTCACCTTCTGCGATGGTGTTGACGGCCAACAATCCGAAGTCACCATCATTTTTGAGCAGGCCGAACGCTCTCCGAAAGAAATGCGCGACGAGATCGGTGTTCTTGCTTGCAGGTGGATGGATGTCAGAAAGGAATGTGTTGTATGTGGTGCCCAACACTGTGCTGATGCGCTTACCACCAAGAAAAGGTGGATTCCCAACGAAGGCATCGAACCCGCCACATTCGCGCGCGAACACCTCAGGAAACTCCAGCGGCCAATGGAAAGGCCGACGGGCTGGCTTCTCGGTAGGCAGGTCGATCGAGAGCGCAGCGACCGATCTCCGGCGCATCGAGGCGAGCACGTCGCGGTCGCCGTCGATGGCCTGTCCGGCTTGAACTGTCAGCGACACCAGCGCGTTTTCCAACGCTGTGCCACTTCCGCCCGATGCGAAAACCTCCCCGATGAACGCATCGGCGATGCTTTCAGGCACTGCCAGCCTGCGGCGTGCGTTGGCGTCTAGATGTGCCATCGCCTCCACGTCGCGGATGTCACGGATGGGCATTCCGCGCAATCGTTGCCGCAGTTCGATGACCTCCCGCACTGCCTGCTTGATGTTCTGCCCGAACAGGCGCAGTTGTCCCTGGCTGGATGGGTTCATCGAAAGCTGGGTGAGCTGATCCAACTGATGAATGCCGAGCAGGCTGTCGCCACAGCGCAGGTTGTGGTCGAGGAAGCCGAAGGGACGGCCCTTGGCCAGCGTCACCAGCCAGATGGAGAGTTTGGCCAGTTCTACTGCCAGTGGATTCAGATCGACGCCGTAGAGGCAGCGTTCGGCGATCAGGCGGCGGGCGACGATGGTGCGTGCCTCGGTGTCACGCGGCAGCGACTCGATGCTGGCATCGGCGGCCACCACACGCCCGGCGATGCCGACCGTGTGCCCCTGGGCCTCGGCCTGTGCCCACGCTTCCACCAACCGGTCGGCCAACCAGCGGCAGACTTGCACGAGGAACGCGCCCGAACCCATCGCCGGGTCGCAGATCTTCAGGTCGAGCAGTTCGGCGGGGGATTTCAGCACCCACTCCGCGCGCGGCGTGCCCTGCGCCGGGCCGACGTAGGCGATGGGCGTGAGCGTTTCGGCGACGATGGCCTCGGTGAGCGACTTCGGCGTGTAGTGGGTGCCGGTCTCGCGCCGGTCGGAACCGGTGGTGACGATGAAGGCTCCGGCGGGATACACCAACGGATAGCCCCAAGGATCGGTGCGCACCAGATGGCCGAAGGGCTTGATGCGGTCGCGCAGTGCGGTGTCGCCGTTGCAGGCCGTCAGCAGGCGGTCGGCGAGCGCATCGTCCACGGTGCGGGCCAGATCGTTGCGCACGCGGCTGGCGGAACTGCCGGAACGCTGCTGGAGCAGTTCGGCCAAACGCGCGGCGCCATCCAGCCGCGCGGACTCGAGTTCGGTCAGCGTGACCCACGGCGACTGCGCGCTCTTGGTGGCGTCGAGTTCCAGCGTGACCTCGGCGGTGCGCTTGACGGTGCGTTCCAGCAGGCCCTCATAGACGTAGCCGATCTGCTCCACGTCCAGCGCCCGGTACGATAGCGTGCGCCCTTGGAATTGCTGGATGGCTTCGAGCAATAGCAAGACGGTGCGGTTGTCGATGGGCAGCGGTTTGGCGATGTCGGCGCGCCAGTCTGAGCCTTTCGCGCGGCCTTCGAGGAAGGGGAAGCGATCCGGGTCGAACAGCGAGCCACCCAGAGCAGGAAGGCGCAGGTTTTCGTGCTCAATGCCGCCATACACGGCGCGGAAGACGGCCAGCAGGCGCGACCATGCATCCCAGCGGCGCTCAAGTATTTCGTCGGACTCTTTGCGCAGTTGCATGCGCAGGGTTGATAGGGCGTAGTTGGCTTCGTAGCGTTCCTCGCCCAAGAGCAGCAGGCCGCGTTCTTCGGCGGAGAGCAGGAAGACCAGCCGCATCATCACCGTCAGCGCGGCTTCGTAGAGTTCGGCGGGCTTCACGTCGCGCAGCAGTTCGCGGTCGCGGTCTTGGTCGGCCTTGTCGAGCGACTGGATCAGCACTTCGACCGCGCGCCGCACCTGCTCGCCCAAGGCGTCGGTCACTTCGTCCTGGAACTTTAACGAGCGGTCGAACAGCGCGGGTAGCCGCTCAGATTCATCGACGAAGAAACGCCGGATGCCCAAGAGGTGGACGAAGGCTTGCAGGGTGACGGATTCCTGCGACCAGATGCGCGCATACCAACTGGCGAAGGTGGTGACCGCGCCCACCGGCGCATCGACCAACATCCAGCGTTCGCCGTTAGTCACCAGCCCGAGACGGCAGCCCATAGCACGGCAGAGCGTCACCATGCGTTCCGCCGCTGTGCTGGCCCAACCGCCCAGCTTCTGGGTGGCATCGAGATCGACGTCCGGCCCGTAGGCGTGTATGAGCATCAGTGGCGTGTCGCCGTTACCGACGACGGCGAAGTCCGGCGACAGGCTGATGCCGTGTTCGGGCAGAGCGACGTTCAGGTGCGCGGCGCACCAGTCCTTGCGTCTGAGTACGTCGCCGCGACTGTCCTCGTCGAGTTCCAGTCCGCGCGACAAGACTTCGTCGATCCATGCCGCGTGCAGGTCGGCGAAGCGAGGATCGTCCGTTTCCAGCGCGTCACGCCATTCGTCGTAGGCTTGGCGCAGCCGCTTGCGCTTGCCGCCATCAAGTTCTTCCAGCCCTTGCGGAAAGGCTTCCTTCAGGACGGGAACGGCGAGGAAAGGGCCGGAAATCTCGACGAGCGAGAGCCAGTCGTGGTGTTGGGTCGGCGTCACCATTCAGGCTCTTCCTCGAAAAATGAGATGGTGACGCCGTCATCGGTGCTCGACCAGCGATGTCCGCAACCGCAAACGATGGAGCCATGGAGCTCGACGAATGCCTTCGTCCCACAGTCTTGGCAGTGGATACGCGCGCACTTGCATCCGCGGCACTGACCGGCCAACCACCAGAACCATGCGCCACCATCGAGAGTGACCGCACCTTCTTGATCGAGCACGATGCAGTCTGCATCGCAGGATGGGCACATCTTCCATTTGTCAGGAACGATCAGATCAAGGGCATCTTCCACCGACAGAAGTTCGAGGTCGCATCCAGCATGGTCAGCCTTCTTCTTGGCTGGCTCCGTCCACCCATTCGCCACGACGACGATGGCCTTGTTTGCGCCAACGGCATCAGCGAGTGCGAGGACTGACTCGACCTCTCGCACATCGATGGGAACGGCGTGGAACTTGGCATCGACGATCATCTTCAGCGGATGCCCCTTCGCCTCGATTTCGATGAGCACGTCGATTTGCCGTGGCTGGCCGGTGATCTTGTCCGGAACCATGACGTTTCTTCTGACGTTACCGAAGTCGTCGATTTGCTCGTAGAACCCGGCGACGGCCTCCTGATATTCCTGCCAGGTCATCATTTCGCCACCCCTGACGTGGACTCGGGCACGACGAAGATCACCGCGACCGGGAAGGTGCGGTCGTCGAGCTTGGCGTAGCGTGCTTCGATGGCCTGCGTTTCCATCTCGCGCTCGTCGGGGATGCGCGCGAGGCGTGCTTCAAGCGCGGCGATGTCGCGCCGCAATTGCGTGCGTTCGTCCTCGGTGAAGAGCGTGAGCTGTTCGGGCTGCCCGCCTTTCTTCAACTCGGACTGGATCGCCTTCTCCAATTCGTCGAGCACAGTGCCGATGTCACCGACTTCCTGATGCTTTCGGGTCTGGAGCGTATTGGTCAGATAGCGGAGACGTTCCTTGGAGCGGGCATCGACGGCTTTCAGGATGGCTTCCTGCTGACGGTCGAAGCGGACGCGAAGTGCGTCGAACAGGGACGGGGCTGCCGTGATCGGCCTCGACTCGTCCAACCACTGCTGGACGCGGGTGACACCTTCCTCGCGGCGGAAGGATTGGTCACGCAGATAGCCGCCGGAGACCGTCAGTTCCTCGTGCAGTCGATGATGGTTGCCACCCGTGACGACCAGCCGCGAGACGACGATCACGGCAGGGCCATCGACGAGCGCATCCGGCACGGTGCGGACGGTGACGCGGTGCAGTTTCTTCACGTCGTCCTGCGCCCAGATTTCGGCGCGCAGCAAGCGCAGACACATCTGCACCAGGCGGTGGTTCAGATGGACGAGCACGACGTCGTCACGGCCACTGGCGACGGCGTGGTCGAAGGTGATGGGCCGGATCTTCTGGGTGTGCGGGTGACGCAGCCCTTCCAGACAGCGCGCCCACGAGCCTGACAGCGCGGGCATGCGGAAGACGCTGCCCGAAGGTGCGCCCACCAGTTCGACGGGTTCCAGCGGCGGACGGCCCGCCAGCGCGAGGCCGGTCTTCACGGCCATCAAGACGTGGTCGGGCGTGAGGTGGAAATCCTGCTTGGTGGTGAGCAGGCGCTCATGGAGCTTGGCGACGCGCTCCTTCAATTCGCGCTCGGCGCGCACGAAGTTCTTGGCACGGGCGATTCGCGCCTCGGCCATGCGGGTGTCCAAGTCCTTCAGCGAGCCTTCGATGAGGCCGGACATCTGCGGCGCGATGACCGGGTTGACGCTGCCCATGTCGGCGCGCATCGAATCCAGCTTGCGCAGGGCGCGCAGGATGTCCTCGCCGTGGCCGCCGACCGATGCGCCGTTCGCACCGCCGCCATCGACCGGGTGCCAGATCAGCACTTCCTTCTCGCGCTGGCCGTGGCGGTCGATACGCCCGTTGCGCTGCTCCATCACGTTGGGGTTGTAGGGAATTTCCAAGTGAATGAGCATGTTGCAGTGGTTCTGCAAATCAATGCCTTCGGATGCCGCATCAGTGGCGAGCAGGATACGCATTGGCGAATCCTTGGGCGAAGCTTGGAAGGCCGCCTTGATGGGCTCGCGCTCTTCTTGAGAAAGACCGCCGTGGAGCAGACCGAGACGCTCGCCGCCGAAGCCATGGCTGGCAAGGATTTGATGCATCCACTGGTGCGTGGTGCGGTATTCGGTGAACAGGATCACCCGGCGATCGCTCCACTCGCCACCCGGCTTGAGGTGGGTAGCGAGCCATTTGAGGATGGATTGTGCCTTGGAGTCGGCCTGATTTCGCGTGCGCTGCGCCCAATCCCTCAGTTCGTCCAACATCCCACGCTGCTCCGCCGTCAGCGGCGAGGCACGGCGTGTCGCTTCCTCGACGGCCTCGGCTTGGGCGTTCTCGACCTCGCTGTCGTCGGCATAGTCCTCGTCAACCTTCAGGATGGCCTTGTGCAAGATGCGCTCGGCCATCGCGTCCGGCTTCGCGGGCTGTGCTTCAGACAGCGATGCGACGTGCTTTTCGAGCGTGGACGCGAACGCCGCTGGCGACGAGAGCAGACGCTTCTTGAGGAGCCGGTTGACGAAGGCCGTGCCGAAGCCGTTGCCCGCCTTCTCGGCATCCTTTTCGCGGCTGGCGCAGTAGTCGTCCAGCTTGCGATGGATCGCGCGCTCTTCCGCCGTGTACGGGACTTCAAGCGCCTGCAATGTGCGCCGGGCATACAAGGGATTGCCATCAGCATCGACCAGATCGCTCTTCAGGCGACGGATCATCACCTGGCTCAGGCGCTTTTCGTCGGGGAGTATGTTGCGCGCGAAACGCTGGTCGTCGAGTAATTCCAGCAGCGAGGTGAACGACTCGGTGTAGCCGTTGTGCGGTGTCGCGGTCAGGAACAGGCGATGCTGGAAGTGCGGGCCGATGGCGCGGATGAAGCGTGTGCGCTGGCTCTCCAGCGCGTAGTGCGCGCCTGCGGCAGGCGCGACGTTGTGTGCTTCGTCCACGACCAGCAGGTCGAACTTGCGCGGATGACCGACGTGCGGCGGGATCACGTCGCGCATGGCGCGCAAGCCCTCACCGCCCTTGGCCCAATCCATCGACGTGATGAGGCGCGGATGCGACGTCCACGGGTTGGCGTGGATGCCGCGCTCGCGCCGCAGTCGTTTGATGTAGTCCGTGTCCACCACGCGGAAGTCGAGGCCGAACTTCTCCAGCATCTCGACGCGCCACTTCTCCTGAAGCGAGGCGGGACAGACGATCAGAACGGTGCGCGCGCGATGCCGCAGCAGCAGTTCCTGAATGACCAGGCCTGCTTCGATAGTTTTGCCAAGGCCGACATCGTCGGCGATGAGCAGATTGACACGCGCCATGTCGATGGCGCGCACCAGCGGGTCGAGCTGGAAGTCCTCGATGCTGACGCCGCTGCGGAACGGCGCTTGGAGAAACCCACGGTCTGCGTTGGTGGCAGCACCCCAACGCACGGCATCAAGGAAGGCGTCGAGCATGCCCGCATCGTCCTGCCCCGTGACTGAGGGTAGGCCCGCACGCTCGATGACTTGTGCTCCGGGTTCGATCTCCCAGATGACTTCCAGCTCTTCGCCGAGGCCGTCCTCGTCGATGGACGACAGTGTCACGCAATGTTGGGGCGTGGCGGTTTCCAGTCCAGCAGCATTTACATCGGCCACCACCCACTGACGACGGCGCACCTCGACAAGTTGCCCCGGCTCGGGGCGGGCACGATATGTCTGAGGTTGCCATTTATTTGAAATTTCCATGCGGTGGTTATTTCCTTCCAAGCCGTCACTGGGTGGTAATTCTTGCAATATGCTGATTGATACTACGTGCAATAGCACGACCAAGATCAACAGGCACTGCATTACCAATGAGCCGCCCAAGTACCTTGAAACTTACTTCGCCGTCTTGAGGAATAAACGCATAGTCCATCGGAAAACTCTGCAAAATAGCGGCTTCACGAAGAGAAATAGCTCGGTCTTGCTCCGGATGTCCAAAGCGGCCGTTGCCGAAACCATAACACTGGGTTGTCATTGTTGGCGCTGGCTTATCCCACTCCATACGGGCATATACACCAGAATAAGTTTTGCCAGATTCCTTGCGATGGCACTCGGCAAGCAAGTATTCAGGCCAGTCGCGCCATGTACCGCCGGGCTTGGATACCTTGATGCGCTTGAGGTTAATTTCGGACAGTGTCGAGGTAACGTGCAGTTTGTCGTGCGGTGCAGATTCACCAGCATTAAGAGGCCACAAATGGCCGATGGCTTGCTTCACGGTTTTCGGGCTCTGGTGGGTCGGTGCAACCATCTGTATGTCACCGTGCTTAGACGCCAGCAGCACCATACGGCGGCGCATCTGCGGGACGCCATAATGGGAGCTATCAACGACGTCATACCAGACTTTGTAGCCTAACCGTTTCAGCGTATCGACAAAATCATCAAACACCTCGTGCTTGGCAACGGTTGGCACATTCTCCATCGTAATCACGTCTGGCATTGTGCCTTGAGCCAGACGGGCGAACTGATAGAGCAGCCCCCACTTGCCGTCTTTGCCATCCAGCGTATAGCGTTGTGCATAAGTTGAAAACGGCTGGCAAGGTGCGCAGCCTGCTAAAACTCTCAACTCTGCACCGCCGAATAACGTATCAAGCTCATCTCTTGTAACCGTGCTGATGTCACGTTCAAGGAATAAGGCATCGCCGTTGTTCTGTTCGTAGGGGAAGCGGCAAGCTGGATCAAGATCAATGCCAGCGACAACGGGAAGACCCTCCAAGATAAAGCCGTGCGTCAGCCCACCCGCGCCGCAGAATAGATCGACACAAGCAATTTTCTTCTTCACGTCAGCTCTCTGTTCTCGTTGCGGCAGCCGCATGAGCCGGTCCAAACTAGCAGAAGCCAAGTCCTTCATTCCTTATTCCGCCCATCGTTTTCCGCCGCGCCACCCGAACGCACCCACTCATCAACTTCTTCAGATTTGAATTTCCAGAGTCGACCGATGCGATGGGCTGGCATGTTGCGTTTGCTGATCCACGCATAAACGGTGTCCTTGCTCACGCCAAGGTATTCGGCGATCTCTTCGACCGACAACCATCGATCAGTCATGCCACAGTCCCCATCGAAAAAAGTCAAACCCTTAGTAACTCGTCATTATCGCACGAACAGCAGTCATACTGAACGATTTTAACCAATTTAATCTGGTTTTATGGGATTAAGGACGATTGCTGATGGTCGCACATCTCAGGCGCAGCATTTGACCGCTGTGATCGCCAAGCTACCAACAGTGCGCCTGGAGCCGAATGTGGTAACTCAGGGTGCAGTGCCACACTGTCACCACCATGGCGACACACAGCCGCCACAGAGCACACACATTGCTGCCACCATCCTTGCCACGCTTTAAACACCTTGTTTCCACAAGGTTGCCACCCTGCTACCACCATCCAGCCACACTGTTCACACAGTGAGCCTACAGTCCGAACTGATCGCACAGACTGTTTTTCCTGGTCACAAAGGCCTTTGCCCCGTTACTCCCGCATCACATTTGGGCGCGACAGGCGCAACGCAGGGCGTACTGGTTATGCAGGACGATGTTCGAATGTACGTTGTGCAACATTAGTAATAACTGCTTCGAAACTCGAAAGAACGTAAGCGCTCTATTGACCACGCCCTTGCACTCGGATGCCCGTTGCGGCAATGAATGTTCTCTCGGCGTGGTGCGGTCTGCGACGCGCGAGAATCTGGGTCAGCGCCGCATTTCATATTCAGTTGATGACAGACCCATTTG
>Ga0265293_10011693_pt1 | contig 11857 bp, 12 predicted proteins | sample Munlanlewell138R_FD_192505 | JGI IMG/M metagenome (GOLD analysis project Ga0265293, IMG submission 192505) | Leachate microbial communities from a municipal landfill in Southern Ontario, Canada - Leachate well 138R | ecosystem: Engineered > Solid waste > Landfill > Unclassified | place: Canada... | reverse complement strand
GAATGCCGTGTCGTTTTGTCCTGCGGACAAATGGCCGCCGGACTTTTTTATCGGATCATATGTTGGATTTTTTGAGCCTATCAAAAGAAATTTACGGACTGGAAATTACCGATACCTATGCCAGAATGATGCGTTTGGCGCGCCGCAATGGCGGTTTGGCGGTTGCCGCGGCCGGGTTTTTGCGCCTGCCGAAAGGCGCGGTGCAAAGCGGAGAAATCCGGGACGAAAAAAGTTTGGCGGCCGCGATTTCGGAATTGGCGGAAAAAACCGGTGCCGCCGGCACCGGATGCGCCGCCGTGGTGTCTTTGCCGGAAGACAAGGCGTTTTGGCAAATAATCAAAATGCCGCGCCTTGATGACGATGAATTGCGCGGTGCCGTGATCTTTGAGGCGGAAAATTATATTCCCTTGCCGCTGGAGAAAGTTTATCTTGATTTTGAGGTGGTGCCTTCGTCACTGATTGAAAACCGTTGCGAGGTTGCGGTGGCGGCCTTGCCCAAAGAAATTGTGGATTCCCGCGTCCGCGTTTGCGATGCCGCGAAGTTGCGGCTCGTAGCAATGGAATTGGAATCGCAGGCGGCGGCCAGATCGGCGCGGCAGAACGCGAATTTCGCCTGGCCGGCAATCATCATCAAGATCGGCGATACGCAATCAAGCGTGATCTTTTGCGGCCGCGATTCCACGCGCGCGGTGTTTTCGGTGCCGATTTCCAACACCTACTTCATCGAAAAAATCCGTACCGGCGCCGGGGTTGATGATGAAGGCGCCAAAAAATTGAAAACCGATTGCGGCATCACCGCGGCCGATTCAAACCCGGCGGCGTGCGGCGGTGGCGAAGAAAAAGAAAAAATCTTTGAATTTTTGTTGCCCGGGCTGGTTGATTTCGCCCAGCAAATCAAAAAATATATCCGCTATTATCAGGAACATGAAAAATCATTCAATACCGATGGAATATCTTTCCGGAAAGCGATTATCTGCGGCGACGGCTCCGACCTGAAAGGCCTTGACGGCTTTTTGTCTTTAAAATTGGGGATTCCCGTGGAAAGAATGGTGTTGCCGATCGGCGTTGATCCGCACCGGTTCAAAGGCGCCGATCTTCCGGAGGGAAACGCGCATGGTTGTGCGGTGGCCGCCGGATTGGCGGCCAGAGCGCTGGCGATCGAATCGGCGCGCCGCCGCGGCGGGCCGGCCAAATGACAGCTTTGTTCCCTGCCGATTTTCAAAAAACAAAAATGATCAATCTTCTGCCGCCACTGCGGCAAAAACAAATTGCAGATGAGGAAGCGGCCAAGACTGTCGCAATCATCGTGATGACTGCGGCGGCCGCGTTGCTGTTTTTTGCGGCCACGCTGTTTGTGATCCGTATTTTTTATCAATACGAACTCAAAAACGCGGAGATTCTTTTGGAAGAAAAAAAAGTGATTGCCGGTATGAGAGATGTTTCCGCGGTGGAATCGCAAATCGCGCTGGGTAACGTCTTGGCCGCCGAAATCACCGGCTTTGACCGCCGGCAGACAAAAATTACCGAAGTATTTTTGCGCGTTGCCGAATGTTTGCCCGCGGGGGCTTATTTGTCCAGTTTTCAATTTTCGCAAAACCGGATTGATGTTGAGGGAATCTCTCCTGATCGCGATATTTTGGCGCTGTTTAAGAAAAATCTGGAAAGCCGGCCGGATTTTACCAAAGTCGTCTTTCCGGCGTCCAATTGGCTGTCGGCCAGTGATATAGAATTCAGCGCGAGCTTTGAATATGTTAAAAATTAACCGAAAAATATTTTTAATCGTGGCGGTATTTGCCGCGTTTGCAATCGCCTTGACCGCAGGGCTGTTTTTCCCGTTGATTGCCGACATCCGCAAGATTGCGCAAAACACCGTTGATTTTCGGGCGACGGCGGCAGTTGACGATTTGCGGGTGGATAATGCCGCCGATTTTGCGCGATTCGCCAAAGAAGAAAAAGAAAATTTTCTGGCAATGGCGGCGGTTTTCGCAGATGCCGCAATGCCGCTGGATTTGATCGGAACTTTGGAAGCCGCTACGTCCGCCGCCGGCGCCCGGATTGAATTTTTGCCGCTGTCCGCCCCGCCGACTGCCGCCGGATCGTCTTTGCGATTGGAGGCAAAAATCGGCGGCACCACCACCGCGATTCTGCGGCTGATCGAAAAAATTGAAAACAGCCCCTACCTGATTGAAATTGAAAGTGTGGCAATCTTCTCGGAGGCATCGGCTGTTTCCGGGGATGTTGGGAGAGCCGCGCCGGTTCAGGGAAGAATTTTATTAAAAATCTATGCCAAAACGCAGAAAAATTAACCCCTTTTATTTCGGCGCCGTTTTTTTCGGCAAGATTGTCCGCTCTCCGCGCCGTGCTTTTTTCGCGCTGGCCGTGCTTTTTTTGCTTCTTGCCGGCGCGGTTTTTTGGAATATTGAAAAAATTGCCGGCGCGCCGCAGAATTCCGCACAGATTGACAAAAAATTTCTTTTTAATACTGCCGCCGAAGCGGAATATCGCCGGGCATTTGATATCATAAAGCGCCGGGCGGCGGACTACGGAAAAGCCGGCAAGTCGCTTTATCCGGATATTTTCACCGCGCCGGCAAAATCCGGAGTCGTGATTGATGCCGACATTGTTTCGCCAAATCCGGCGGAAGGGTTGACCGAACCGGCCAATTAGGACATAATCCATTACGGCACGATTACTGATTAAATTAATAATTGATCAATAATCAATAATCAATAATCAATTATCAATAATCAATAATCAATAATCAATAATCAATAATCAATAATCCCGCCCCTATAGTTCAATGGACAGAATAGGAACCTTCTAAGTTCTAGATGTAGGTTCGATTCCTACTAGGGGCACAGCAGACTCTAAAAGTCAAAATTCAAAAATAAAAGAAGACTGGATTTTTTTGTCAAAATGGGGTAATATCATTTTGTCAACGGTGGGCGTAGCTCAACTGGTCAGAGTTTCGCACTGTGGATGCGAAGGTTGGGGGTTCGAATCCCCTCGCTCACCCCCAGAGTAGTTGATGATCAATGAGCCGATGAGAAAAGACGCCGGGAGGGCGGCTTTTTTGGTTTGGGATAAAAATGTTATATTCAAGTTATATTCAAATATAATTCAAACATAACATAGCCAATATAATTTTATGGATCGGAAAACTTCGGAGAAAAATTTGCGCCAGCTGGCGAGGTTGAGCGCATCCTTAATGGTGCTGGGTTGCCATTATTGAGATTGGAAAATCATGGCAGTTTTGATCCGGCTGGACTTAACCAGTCAGTTAATTAAAACCATTTTCGCTAAATCAGGCGTTGGAGATTAGCTTGGGGTTGGTGGATTTATAACTATAAAATTATTATGGATAAAGAAAACAAATTGATAAATGAGTTTGATTTAAAATTGATTGGCGAATTGCATTTGGGGTTGGAGCGGCAGGGGCCGGGCAGTCCCGAAATGACCGTCAGGGCATTAAGTTTTTTGGATGATCTTGATAAAAATCCGCGGGTGGCGGATTTGGGTTGCGGAACCGGCGGACAAACAATGGTTTTGGCGCAAAATATCGGCGGAAATATCACCGGCGTGGATTTTTTGCCGGATTTTATCAAAATTTTTAATGAAAACGCCAAGAAATTTAATTTTCAAGAAAAAGTAAAAGGCATTGTCGGCCAAATGGAAAATCTTCCTTTCCAAAAAGAAGAATTTGACCTTATATGGTCTGAAGGAGCGATTGCCGGGATTGGTTTTGAAAAGGGCCTGAACTACTGGAAAGGTTTTCTTAAAAAAGACGGCTGTGTTGCTTTAACATATGAGTCATGGTTTACCGATCAGCGCCCGGCGGAAATTGAAAAGTGGTGGACCGATAATGTTCCCGAAATAAACACGATAGGACATAATATCTCAATAATGCAGAAAGCTGGTTATCGCCTTGTGGCGGCATTCGCATTGCCCGAAAAATGCTGGACGGATTATTTTATCCCGCGGGAAGCGGCGGGCAAATCGTTGTTGGAAAAATATGCCGGCGATAAAACTGTGGAGGATTTTATCGCAAAGATGAGATATGAGGCGGAATTGTATTCAAAATACAAACAGTATTACGGATACGTTTTCTATATCGGGAAAAAGATTTAAATTCGAGCTTTTTCTTTCTTTATCGCGATAATCTCTCTTGGCGATTATCGGGCTATTTTTGGAAATACGCAAAAGTTAAAACAGTGTTTTTATCGCCCACATCAAAAATGTTCCGGCCGCAAAACTGGCCATATAACATAATTGGTAAAATTTAAATATGATTATTAAGGAAGCAATTGAAAAAGATTTGCCATCAATAATGGTATTGATAAGAAGCGAAAGGGCTGATGGAAGGGAAATTTCTTACAATCAATTTTTAATAGCAAAAGATAAGGATGAAATCATTGGTTGTGTAAGGATTAAGGAATTAGACAATTGCTTAGAATTGGGCAGTTTGGTTGTGAGGCCGCAATATAGAAATATGGGTATTGGCGGTAAATTGGTTAGGGAAATTCTTATTAAGGATAAAAGAAGGCCGGTTTATTTGTTGTGCCTTGCGCAAATGGCGAGTTTTTATTCAAAGGCGGGTTTTAATGAAATTGACATAGGTTTAGCGCCTGACACACTAAAAAAAGAATATTCGCTGGTGGGGAGCAAAATTAGTGGGAAAATCATCGTGATGATTAATCCATAAACTATTGGCAGCAAGTTATCCAAATGGTTTGGATCTTGACAGGATTTTCCGGATTGATATGATTGTGTCATATTATAATATCATATTAAATCAAAAATCTATGGCAACTTTATCTGTTCCCTTGACTAAGGATTTGGAAGAGTTTATTGAATCCCAAGTTCGGCTTGGGAAATTGGAAAATAAAGCCGCGGTGGTGCGCCGGGCGTTGCGTTTGCTTGCCGAACAAGAAGCCACCGCGGCCGTATTGAAAGCCGACCAAGAGCCGTCTGTCCGCGGCGATTTGGACAAATTGGCAAAAAAACTTGGATAAAATCCATGGAAATCGAATATAAACCGACTTTTATAAAACAATATGCTTGTTTTGAGAGTTCATTGAAAGAGGAAATAAAAGAAAAAATAGAGTTGTTTAGAGATGAAAAAAACCACAAGCAATTAAAAGTCCATAAATTGAAAGGCAAATTATCAAAATATTACAGTTTTTCGGTGAATTACAAATACCGGATTGTTTTTATCTATCAATCAAAATCGCGCGCGGCGCTTCTTGCGATTGGCGATCACGCTGTATACAAATAAGAAAAAACCAAACATAAAAACGGGCAACTAGCGTAATCGCGCAACTATCTTTATTTTTATTTATTGGCCAAACAGGTGCGAACATCGTACGCCAGACGACCCACGCTTCAAAAAAGTAGGGCTTTTTGGTAAGATAAAATTATGGAGAAAATTGGGGTTTCACAAAAAGCGATTATTTTTAATGGAGAGGGCAAATTTTTAACCATACGAAGAACAGAAACCGCGCCATCCAATCCGGGCAAATGGGATTTTCCGGGCGGGGATTTGGATTTTGGGGAAGACGCGATGGAGGGAATTATCAGGGAAATTAAAGAGGAAACCGGGCTTGATGTTGAAGATTTAAGACCTTTCGATGTTGAGTCGCATATAAATAAAGAAGGCGATTTTTGGGTAACGATTGCTTATATTGCCAAAGCAATTTCCGATAAAGTAATTCTTAGTTGCGAACACGATGAATTCAGATGGCTTACCGCCACAGATTTCTTAAAACTGGGATCTTCCGATAAATTAAGGCGTTTTGTTGGTTGTTTTGTTGCGTAAATGTTGCTCTAATCGTATCAAAATGATACGATTAGAGCATATAAATGATACGATTATGCAACAATTGTCTCAAAAAAAACAAAAAATCCTTTCAATTCTGGCAAAAAATGGCAAGATGCAGTCTTCGGCTATCCGAGATGCATTATCCAAGGAGAAAGAAAGCGTTGCGCTGGTTACGGTTAAAAGGGCGTTATCAGAAATGGTTGGGGCAGGGGTTATAATTGAGGCCGGCGGCGGGAGATCAACTATTTATGAAATCGGGGTTTCCGGCAGATTATTTACCGAGATCAACGCCAAAGATTATTGCACGGTTGAACCGGACAAGCGTTATGGATTGAGCCGTTATAATTTTGATTTATTTTCAAAAATTCCGGCGGACATTTTTTACGATGAAGATCAAGAAAGGTTTGAAGCGGCGACAAAAACCTACAAACAGAGGTCGCAAAATGTTACGCCGGTAACGCAAAAAAAAGAATTGGAGCGGCTGATAATTGAATTGTCTTGGAAATCTTCAAAAATCGAAGGCAATACCTATTCTTTACTGGAGACCGAAAAACTGATTTTGGAAAATAAAAAAGCGGAAGGCCGCAGTGAGAATGAAACCCAAATGATCTTGAATCATAAAGATGCTTTTGATTTTATCCGTCAAAACCCGCAAGAATTCAGTACGTTAAATCGCGCCAATATTGAAAGACTTCACTCAATTTTAGTAAAGGATATGGGGGTTGGCCTTGGTTTGCGCAAGGCGCCCGTGGGAATCACCGGTACTAAATACCAGCCGTTGGATAATATCTACCAGATTGAAGAAGCGATTGTCGCGCTTTCCGGGGCAATCAATAGGATGGAAAATATTTACGCAAAGGCCTTGCTGGCGGTTTTGGGGATAAGTTATGTTCAGCCGTTTGAAGATGGGAATAAAAGAACAAGCCGCTTGATGGCCAATGCCTTACTGTTGGCAAACGGCCTGGCGCCGCTTTCATATCGCAGTGTTGATGAAACCGATTACCGCCAAGCGATGATCGTTTTTTATGAACTGAATTCAATCGTGCCTTTTAAGGAGATATTCCTTGGACAATATGAATTTTCCGCCAATAATTACGCGCTGGGGATATAACAGGTGCCGCCGGACGGCCATAAAATAGTTGATGAGCAGAGAAAAGATCGGGTCTTGATAATATTTCCGCCGGCGTTTAAAATAAATTAAAAGGCAAATAAAACGCTGGTGTTCCGTAACTGCGTCGGGGTAAAATGGCGGGGGCAAAATCAAGGCCGCGCTTTGTCCGATAATTGCAGACTGCCGGCAAAAAAATGGAACAGAAAAAAGCAAAGACGGGTTTTTTGAAAAAGATCGGCGAATTTTTTAAAAATAACAAACCGGCCAAAGTCGCCGGACTGGCGGTTTTGGGATTGGCGGGCATTTATTTGGTAATCAATCTTCCGAGGACGGCACTGCCAGCCGTTCTGCCGGCAATGCCGGGATATTATCCGTCATCCGAATACAAATCATCCGGATACGGGGACGATTATGCTTTTTCCGAAAAGTATAATTCCGTTCCGCTTGCTTCATCAATGGAATTACCGATGGAGAGCGGCGGCGGAATCTCCGGTCTTTTTTCCGCCAGAAACGCGGCGGGCCTTGCCGATGATGGCGGCGGCACTGCGGGCGATGCCGCCGAAAATTATGAAACGGCCGAATACCGCATTAATTATGAAAGTCGCGATCTTGAAAAAACCTGCGCCGCCGTGGGCGGGCTCAAGCCTCGGCCGGAAGTGATCTTTGAAAACGCCGTTGAGTCCGACGAATATTGCCGCTACACTTTCAAGGTCCAACGCGCCAAGGCGGAAGAGATATTGGGCTTTCTCAAAGGCTTGGGCCCCAAAGATGTTACCGAAAATATTTACACGATTCAGGAACGGCTGGAAGATTACACCGGCCAGATTGATATTTTGGAAAAGAAATTGGCGGTGGTTGACGACACTTTGAACCGCGCGAATGCCGCTTATGACGAAGTGTCGGGACTGGCCACCGAACAGAATGACGCCGAAACTTTGTCCAAAGTCATTAACAATAAGATCAACACCATCAAGCAATTGACGCAGGAGCGGCTGAACACCGCCGCCCAGCTTGAGCAATTGCGCCGGTCAAAATCCCTGCAGGCCGACAAGCTTGACTATACCTATTTTAACGTCTACGCCCGCGACAATTCATACTTTGATTGGCGTGATGTCAAAGATTCGTGGCAAACGGCGGTGAAAAATGCGGTCGGCGGGTTGAACCGGATTGTCCAAAGCATCAGCGTCAATCTGGCGGTATTTTTGCTGGAAATTTTGCAATATGCAATTTACGGCGCGGTGCTGTTAATCGCCGCCAAATATTTCTGGAAAGCGGCCAAAGCCATCTGGAAAAAATAAATGCCGCCGCCGGCAACTGCCGAGATTAAAAACAAAATCACATGGATCATTCCAATCTGGAAGACGCCAACCCGGGAGTGCCCGCCGCTGGCGCAGAAATCAAAAATAAGGTTTTGTTTAAAACCGCCGGGGACTACGCGATTTTGACCGCCGGCGGCGCAGAACAGGAACGGGGCGCGGCCAAAATAATTTTGAAAGAAGAAGAGATTTCTTTTTTGCCGGACAATGGCAAGGCGCTAAACATTGACATCCGTGAAATTGATCAAGCCGCCGCGGACGATTATCGTGTCCTGATGAATTTGAAGTCGGGTGCGGCGGTGGAAATTTCCCGGCTGGGCTACCAGTTTGAAGATTTCTGGCGTCATTTTAGCGCGGCCTGGAACGCGGTTTTGATTGACATTTTCCTGATGAAAGAAGCCGCGGACAAGGGAAGCGCCCGCGCCCGGGTGTTGCGGTCGGGCAAGGATTTGGGAGAATGTCAAATCCAATTTTATGAAACTTCGTTTTTGGTTTTGCCGCGGGAATCCGGATTGTTTAAAATATTTTACGGCGATGTTGACGAGATGAAAGCGCAGAATTTTAAAATCGCCCTGTCCGCGGAGGAGGAAAACATTGAACTGTCGCAAATGGGGCAGGATTTTGATTTCTGTGCCAAAGCCGTTAATGCCGGAATGACGGCGATCTCGTTGAATGCGCAAACGCAGATAAAAGAAATGATTCCCGGGCTGGATTCGCTGGGGGTACGGCAGTTGGCCGAGGTGATGCGCGACGGACGTTGTGTTGCCAAATCGCGGGTGGATTCGCTGGCGCCGGGAACGTGGGAAAAAATTGAGGACTTTCTGCAAGCCGCGGGGATAAAAGAAGAATATGATTATTTGAAATCTTTGGGCGGCGGCGGCGAGATTTACGCGGGCGTTAAGCGCGGGGCGATGGGGAATTTGTCGGGCGATTACGCTTGGTTTTTGATTTCGCTCAAAGACAATAATGCAATCGCGATGGAGGCGTCCAGCGAGGGCGGGTCGGGCAAGGCAACCTATTTTTTCCGTTTGGTTGCGCCGTTGGAATTTGAAGCGAAAAAAAACGATCTTGACCGGGAGGTTCAAAAAACCGCGGCGGCGGTGCAAAAATGCGTCCGGCGCATTAATTTTCGGCGGGAGCCGATTTATTTGCCGGAGGAGAAATTGCAAGATCCCAAATATTGGAAATATAAGTTTGCGCTGGCGCAAATTCCCGAACTGCGGTTTTTGCGGGAAATTTTCATCGGCCGGGCATTGCACCGGTCGCCGGAAATTTGGCGAAAGGACGTGCAGAAATTGCTGGAGTTTAATGCCGCGGCCAAAGACGGCGCCAAATGGCGGGCGGATGGCGATGATTTGGAGCCGCCGGCCGTCCCGGAGCAAAATAACGCGCAAAACCAAAATGAGACATAAAGCAAAGGTATTCGCCGTATTGGCGATCGGCCTGTTTGCCGTTTTGCCGCTGGTCTTGGCGCAACCGATTGACAATTCGGCCGGCAATGGCGCGGCGGCGGAATCCGGAGAAAATCTTTACGGCCAAGGCGGTGAAATTTTAGATATGACCGGATACGGCCAGGCGATTGAGGCGCTGATGAAAGCGCCGACGGGCAAGATGACCGATGAAATCTACGTTGAAATCACCGCGCGTTTGGCGGTTTGCCATAAGGGGACAATGGTCACCGACGAAGTTTTCAATCATCTCAAAGATCCTTACGATGTCACGGCGCCGGAATATGCCGCGTTCACCTATCAGAATATGGAGAGGTATATGGAGGAAATTGACGCCGCGGAATCCGATCCCGCGGGCGGATGGATTAAGAAATACGAGGCAAGAAAGGCCGAATTGGAAACCAATGGCTGTGTTTTCAACACCACGCCGGACGGCGAGGTTAAATCCCCGTGCATGGACGCCGACGGCGACGATCCCGATCGGGAAGGCGAAGTTTATTATTACGGAGAAACCGCGCGGGCCGGCAATGAGCACTATGTTTGCGAGCCGTGCCGGTATGCGGATGCTTGCCGCGGAGATTTTGTCGTTGAGCAAATTTGCCGGGACGGGAAACCGGCGGACGTGGAGCATAGATGCGAATTCGGCTGTTTTGCCGGCCGCTGTCTGGCGCGGGAAGAATCCCAAAAGCAATTGTGCGAAGGACAGTGCCTGAAAAACTGTCCGGCGGGCACCATGGATTTTGGCGCTGGCGGGTGCCCCAAAAAGGACGGCCAAAAAAATGTCTGTTGCCAGAAGGTGTTTGGCAAACCCGAGGCGTCCGGGACCTGTGCCGGAAGCTGTATGAAATCGTCGGTTTGTCCCGAAGGATACGAAAATAAAGGCACAGATTCCTGCGTGCAGGAGGAAAATTGCTATAAGTGCGGCCTGTTCAACCTGTTCACCTGTTGCGATTACACCAAAAATGTTTGCTGTGTTCCCAAAACCGACGCGCCGCTCCCCGCGCCGGCAAAATGTAACGGTTATTGCGCCGCCGCCGCTTGCGCGGCGGGCAGTTTTGCCAAGGGAACGGCGGATTGCGCGCCGGCGCGGACTTGCCTGCCGTGCGGATTTTTCGGCCTGAAGAAATGTTGCGAATATCAAAGCACAATCTGTTGCGAATATCCCGAGCCGGTAACCGATTGCAGTGGCGGAATTTGCACCTATGACGAATGCCCCTCTGGAACGGTGGATGTCGGCATTGCCAACTGCGGCAAGGAAAAAAAATGCAAAACCGCCTGCTGGGGTTTTTGCAAGAAATGCGACAAAAAGCAAACCAGATGTTGTATGGTTGTCGGCGGGGAAAAATGCGATCGGGGAACCTGTCAGGAAAGCGGCACTTGTCCTGTTGGCTATAAAAGCATCGGCGCGGCTGATTGCGGTTCCTACGAAAAGGAGTATGCCTGCGGGTTTTTGGGGATGAGCAAATGCAAAGATCCGGCGGCCAAAACCTGTTGCGTGCCGGAATAATTCGCAAATTTTTTGAAATATAATTATCTTGAATTGTAAAATCCCCAAATCCAAAGAGGTAAAGAGTTTCGCAATTCAAAACAAAATATGAAGAACAAAAAAACAGTTTGTGGCGCAATGCTGGTGGGTTGTTTGTCGCTTGCCGGGATGTCGGTGTTTGCGGCGGATGCGATTACCGGCGGCGCAGATTTTGATTCCGCGGTATTGGTCGCGCCGGGAGTTTATGAGGTTGCCGCGCTTCCCGAAGACCATCGCGATTTCTTTTATTTCAATCTTGATTCCGGACAGGAGGCGCAGGTGAGTGTTAAATTCAATCAGGCCGCGGGCAGTAATTATGGCACCAATGTCGGATTTAATCTATATGATTCCGAGAGACGGCAGTTGCGCAATGATTTTGGCGGTACCGGCGATACATTTGAATTTTCCTATTTATCGGGTTCGGGTGCGCCGGGCAGTAAGTATTATTTGGAGACTTATAACGATGGTATTTGGGACGGGGGCTCCTATGTGGTTACACTCAAAACCGCCGATCGCTACGACGCGGAAAGCAAGACCGATGCCGGCGGCGATATTGCCGGCGCGATGGCGATATCGCCGGGCAATCATAAAGGTTATTTGGCCGGCGGCGATTCTTTTGAAAGTGGCGGCGACGATCTT
>Ga0265293_10011692_pt1 | contig 11857 bp, 9 predicted proteins | sample Munlanlewell138R_FD_192505 | JGI IMG/M metagenome (GOLD analysis project Ga0265293, IMG submission 192505) | Leachate microbial communities from a municipal landfill in Southern Ontario, Canada - Leachate well 138R | ecosystem: Engineered > Solid waste > Landfill > Unclassified | place: Canada... | reverse complement strand
TGGTGGGTAAGCCGAGGTCGATGATGGCGAGATCAAGTGAATACTCGCGGGACAGATAGAGGGCTTCGTTGCCATCGCCGGCAGCCAGAACGTGATAGTTGGCACTGGAGAGGCGCTCGGTAAGATGGTGGCGCAGCAGATTGTTGTCTTCAGCGAGTAATATGTTCATGGAATAGAGAATACCAGGGCTGAAACCGGAGTTGGGCCATGGTGCCGCCCCGAATGAAAAAAGGCCAGCGCCTGGCAGATGGAAAGCGAAGGAGCGACCTCACCAGACAGGCTCTGACCTAGTATGTCACCGTACTGACGCCGGGCAATTGTCCCCTTATGCTGAATGACGGCAGCTGAATAGCCGCTGAATTAGCGCTGAACGCCCCCTGAATACTTCGCCCCTTTGCCATCTGGTTGTAGAATAGGCAGCGCTGCCGCCGGCTATGACTGGTCTGGGGCGGACTTTTCCCCTACCGTTTCTTACTCTCCAGCGGTATAACAGCAAAGCGATGGTCGTATGGCAACTCCCGTCCCGGACAGCAAAAAGCGGCTGGTGGCTCTGGCCGCTATGTTGGCAGTGGGCTTTATGGTTACGACCTTGGTCAGCTACTTTGTTGCCAGGGATTCCCTGGAGCGACACATAGCGGACGAGATGCTGCCGCTCACCAGCGACAACATCTATTCAGAAATACAGCGCGATCTACTGCGGCCTTTTCTTATTTCATCACTGATGGCCAGCGACACCTTTGTCCGTGACTGGGCGCTGGGAGGAGAAGAAGACAGCGCGCGTATCCAGCACTATCTGCGGGAGATCCAGCAGAGATACGGCACCATTACGGCCTTTTTCATCTCTGACCATACTCTGAACTACTACCATCCCAGCGGTATCGTCAAGACCATGGACCCCGAGGATCCTGCTGACGCCTGGTACTTTTCCTTGCGTAAACTGGCCAACGATTACGATATCAACATTGACCGTGACACCGCTGACCGCTCGCGTCTGGCAGTGTTTACTAACTACCGCGTGCTGGATTACGAGGGGCACTTCATCGGCAGCACCGGGGTGGGGTTGTCGGTGCATTCGGTCATTGCCTTGATAGACAATTACCAACACCGTTACGGCAGGCGTATTTACTTTGTCGATCGCCAGGGTGAGGTGACGCTCCACGGTCGGGACTCCAGCCTGCCGAAAACCTTGCGGGATCGGCCGGGACTGCAATCTCTGGTCACACAGATCCTGACAACCCCTAGCTCCAGCCTGATCTACCGAGATAGCGCCGGCGATGATGTCTTCCTCAATAGCCGTTTGGTGCCAGAGTTTGGTTGGTACCTGATGGTGGAGCAGCACCGCGACCAGGGCAAAGAGCGCATTGCCCTCACCCTGGTGATCAATGTACTGATCTCCTTGGGGATCATGGCGGCAGTGTTGCTGGTGGCGCACTTCACTCAGCGCGGTTATCAGCGCCGCCTGGTTGAGATGGCCACTACCGACAAGCTCACTGGCACCCTCAACCGCCAGGCCTTTGAGAGCCTCTTCGAGCATGCTGCCAGAGCGGCGGTCCGACGCGGCAGTCCCATGTCGCTACTGGCCATCGACCTGGATCATTTCAAGTCGATCAATGACCAGTTCGGACACCAAGGGGGTGATTCGTTGCTGAAGGGGGTGGTGGGCTTGCTCAAGGAACAAATTCGCGACAGCGATGTGTTGTGTCGCTGGGGCGGGGAAGAGTTTATGCTGCTGCTTGAAGACTGCAGTCTGGAGAATGCCCTGCAGCGGGCGGAGCAGCTGCGCGCCAGCGTCAAGGCGTTCAGGGTCCGCTACGGCAGGGAAGATATCGGGGTGACTATCAGTGTCGGCGTAGCGGAATACCGTCCCCGGGAAACCCTCTCAGCTCTGGTCAACCGTGCCGACGGGGCACTTTACAGCGCCAAGCGGGAGGGGCGGGACTGTATCCGGTCAGCGTGAAGGCCTGCCCCTTCCTATTGCTCTCTTCCATTTGTTCTTTCTCTGGGACTTTCTCTTTCTCCCTGTCATTTCAACCAATCCCTCTGTCATTTCGACCAGCGGGAGAAATCTGATACCCCATTGACGCAAGATTCCCCCACAAGATCGGGATGACAGCCAAGGGGCCTCGGTAGGCTGGGACGCAGAACCGACACAGCCGGTGTATAGCCCACACAACTAGCGAGACAGTACCAGCTGGCCATCGTTGAGAGGAATGTGCGAGCCGGGGTCGTGGTCCATGAACACGCTGCCCTCTTTTTCACCAATGCGGTAGTCGACCTGATAACCTTTGAGTACCTGCTGTTGGTCCATCACAGTTTCGCAACGAGTTTCGGTGGTTTGGTAGGTGTTGTTGGTTTGCATGCGCTCCTGGGTTTTATTGCCGGCGTAGCCTCCCGCCGCGGCACCAGCCACTGTCGCGACTTTCTTGCCCGATCCGCCACCGACCTGGTTGCCGATTACACCGCCGATCACGGCCCCCGCCACGGTGCCGAGCACCTGGTGCTGATCTTGCACCGGCTTCTGCCGGGTGACCTGTACAGGTTGGCACACCTCCCGCGGGGTGCTGACAGTTTCTCGGACCTCTTCAACATTGACCACCTCGGCATGGGTGGGCTCGTCCTCGTCATTGAGGATGCTGTAACCGGCGATAGCTCCGCCAGCCGACGCAACAACGATACCGATAGCAATACCTGCAACCATCGACCTATTCATAGCATTTCTCCATTTTTGCCCGCTTGGTGAGCATGTACAGATGTTGTTGTAGAAATATGCCTGTTTGAGACTGAAAAGCGGTATGGAGTTCCTGTCCCAGAACGCTACTTTTTCACTGTTGTCAGCTGGTAGACAGTTTGGGTGGCGATATTTCAAGGGGCGGCAAGAGCGCTTTCTATCTGGTGCAGCGTCTCACGATACACGGCTTCGAGCTCACCGCCGATAGCGACGGCCCGCCGTACTGAGGCTAAAGCTTCAGCACGGCGGTTAGCTGACAGTAAGGCCTGAGCTAAATTGTTGTGTCCTGGACCATAGCCGGGGGCTTGCTCTGTCACTGCAAGGAAGCGCTCAATGGCGGTGTCGAAGCTGCCCTGGCCGTGGAGGAAGTTACCGTGCCCCATCAGCAGTTCAATGCTTGTGGGCCAGCGCTCCAACCCACTCCGCCAGGCCCTGTCAGCCAATAGTGGCGGGGTATTGGTCTCAAAGGCAGCAGCGCTGAGAAAGTAAGCGCGAGGGTTGTCTGCTACGGGCAGCTCCCCAGGCGCCAGCACCACCATGCCCCAGTGATCGGCGCGCCGCCAGGTGCGCTCGAACAGCTTCATGCCCATCGCATAGCGTTTTGTGACACCGGAGCGCAGCAGCACCTGTCGGCGCTCCAGGTCGTAGCCTACCACCACTGCATAGTGCCATCGGGGATACCAGTTAAGCCCCAGGTTCTGCAGGATCAACACCGGCTGGCCAGCGGCTACAGAAGCAAACAGGGTATCAAGAGTTGGCTCAATGACATGGGCAAGCCGCTGATAGCGACGAGTGGCAGCAAGCATCTCAACTTGAAATGAGCCCTGGCGATCCGGCACATACACCTGAGGCACCAGCGCATTGGGGGTGGCCTCGGCATCGCTAAACTCCAGCACGGTGGCGAGGGCGGCTGGGCCGCACTGGTACTGTTCTTGGGGATGAAAGGGCACGCTCGTCAGCTCAATCCGGGGTGGAATGCCAGCGTCCTTGCGCGCCAGCAGAGAGTTGGTTTGGGGAGTGGTGCTGCAGCCTGTCAAGACGACAGTGAGCACTGCCAGAATCAATAAGCGCGAGAACACCTGGAAGTCGGTGGGAAAGCGGCAGAGCAAGGGGCGACCGGGATAATAGGGAAGAGATAATAAGCTCGGGCCGCCAAGCGGCCCGAGCCCGGACTGTTACAGGCCGGGGAAGATGTCGATAACGCCAGCGATTTCCAGCAGGATCAAGATCAGCAATACCAGTGCTACTGTGCCGAGACCACTCCCGGCTGGTAGGCTGTCCAGCTGCCCTTGCACCTGGCTGATTTCAGCAGCAGTCATACGGTTGACCCGCTCGTTGACGGTGGCGGGGTCAACGCCGAGAGCAAGTAACTCTTCCATCACATCGTCACGCATCAGCTGCTCCCGCAAGGCATCGCGCTGCATTTCCAGCTCGGTGCCGGCTACCAGCACGTCGGTGCCAATCATGGCGGCGTGGACGGGAGCTTGGATACAGGCCAGTGAGAATACCAGCATGAGCAGAGAAACGAAGAAACGGGGCTTTAGGGCGGTGAGTGACATAGTACAGCTCCTTTTCGCTGTGGATACTTGTTGCGTGCTTGTCCGGGGTGCGAACAAGGGCATTATAGACGACAACCCCGGCAGGTAAGGAAGACCACGGTGTCAGCAGCAACCAATAGAGTGATAAGCTATTAGGCGGTGAAAGCCGATAAAAGTTCGACTATTTTTGTGGGTAGGGGGAATAAATGAGTGCCTTCACGCCATAACTTGTGCACTGGACATGAGCCCCCAGACGAGGACAATGGAAACCATTATCTGAAGCTTTCCGTCTCCTACTTTGAGTAACTAACCAGCCCAGGAGGGCCCGCCTGTGGAACCCATCAAGCGCCTTACTCCCTTTATCTCGGTATCCGGCCAACTTGAACCATCCGATATGGGGACACTCGCCGCCAGTGGCTACCGCTGTGTGGTCAACAACAGACCCGATGGTGAGGGCGAAGGACAGCCGACCAGCGCCGAGATGGAAGCGGCCGCTCGCGCTTCGGGGCTTGACTATCATTACTTGCCAGTGGTCGCCGGGCAGGTCAGCGATGACAACGCCGCGGCCTTTCGCGCCCTGATGGAGCAAGTGAAAGGGCCGGTACTCGCCTTCTGTCGCACCGGCACTCGCAGCACCAATTTGTGGGCGTTAGCCGAAGCCCACCACTTAGACCCCGATACCCTTACCAGTCTCGCCGGCAATGCGGGCTATAACCTGGCGGGCATTCGGCCACGGCTGGAGCAGCGCTGGGAAAGCGACTCCAGTGCTCAGGCGGGAGGAGAAGCAGCTGTTCACCCCCACACGCCGCGCTACGATGTGCTGGTGATTGGCGGCGGTGCAGCGGGTTGTGCGGTGGCTGCCAGCTTGCACAAGCGTCGTAGTGACCTGCGCATCGCCATCGTCGAGCCCAGCGAAGAGCACTACTATCAGCCGGGCTTCACTATGGTGGGCGGCGGTATCTTCACACCTCAGCGCACCCAGAGAGCGATGTCGCGTTGTATCCCGGACAAGGTCCAGTGGGTGCGCGTTGCCGCCACCGCGTTTGAGCCCCAACGCCAGCAGGTCGTGCTGGAAGATGGCAACCGCCTTGGCTACCGGGTGCTGATCGTCTGCCCTGGTCTGAGTTTGCACTGGGATGGCATTGAGGGCTTGCAGGATACGCTGGGCAAGAATGGCGTCACCTCCAACTACCGCTTCGACCTGGCGCCCTATACCTGGCAGTTGGTACAACAGTTGAAAAGTGGGCGCGCCCTCTTCACCCAGCCACCGATGCCCATCAAGTGTGCTGGCGCCCCGCAAAAAGCTCTCTATCTGTCCTGTGACCACTGGCGGCGCGAGGGCGTACTCGACAACATCGAAGTGGGCTTCGACGTTGCCGGCGCAGTGTTGTTCGGTGTCGCGGATTTTGTACCGCCACTGATGAAGTATGTGGAAAGCTATGGTGCTGACCTGCGTTTCAACAGCAACCTCACCGCTGTCGATGGTCCGGCCCGCAAAGCCTGGTTCCGGGTGACGGATGGCGAAGGCAATGTCACCACGCAGGAGCGCGAGTTCGACATGCTCCATGTGGTACCGCCCCAACGGGCGCCCGACTTTATTCGCGAAAGCCCCCTGGCCGGTGCCGATGGCTGGGTGGACGTTAGCCACGAAACCTTGCGCCACACCACCTATGGCAACATCTTCAGTCTTGGCGATGTGTGTTCGGCCCCCAACGCCAAGACGGCAGCGGCTGTGCGCAAACAGGCACCCATCGTTGCAGAAAATGTTATCAGCGTACTCGATGGTCTCCGTCCCCGCGCGGTATACGATGGCTATGGCGCCTGCCCTCTTACCGTAGAGAGAGGCAAAGTGGTACTGGCAGAGTTTGGCTACGGAGGCAAGCTGCTACCCACCTTCCCGCTCGAACCGACAGTGCCCCGCTGGCTGGCCTGGAGCCTCAAAGCCCACTGGATGCCCACCATCTACTTTGACCTGATGCTGAAAGGCCACGAATGGCTGGCCAAGCCCACCCACCTGCCCTTCGACCCCCATACACCGGATTCCGAGCCCGCCTGCGATTATGAGGGTACTCGCAAGTCATGAAGCATGGCTTGTGGTAGCTGTCAGTGTACTTGATGCCAGGTTAGTAGCGTTGGTGAGTCCATTCACCAACGCTACTAGGTTGGCTAAAACAAGCTAACAATTTTGTGCCCGCTTTTTTCGTCCGGTCCCTGGATATTGAAATTTTTATCAAATAGCGATTGGGAGCTTTTCATGGCAAAGAATAAAACACTTGTGCTGCACTCCCGCCCCGAGGGAATGCTCCGCGAGGAAAACTTTCAAGTTGTGGAGCGAGAGGTGCCCGCAGTTAAACAAGGACAATTCTTGGTGCGAGTTCATTTTGCCTCCCTCGACCCTGGGATTCGCAACCTTTTGGCGGAGTCCAGCGGGTATTGGGTGCCGACCTCTCTCGGTGAGCCCCTCAATACCAATATGGTGGGTGAAGTGGTGGAATCGCAGCATACGGACTATCGGCCTGGCGATTTAGTTGCCGGCACTGGGGCCTTGCAGGAGTACACGGTATTTACGCCGGGTCCAATGACCTGGAAGATTGATTCAGGGTCGCGTCTACCTCTGAGCAATCATCTGAGTATCCTCGGAGCTACTGGTCTGACGGCGTATTTCGGTCTGCTTGATGTGGGCAAGCCGGTTGCGGGCGAGACGGTGCTGGTTTCTGCCGCAGCTGGGGCTGTAGGCTCCGCTGTGGGACAGATTGCCAAGATTCGTGGCTGCCGCGTGGTCGGTATCGCCGGGGGTGAGGAAAAGTGTCGCCGGGTGATTGAGGAGTTTGGCTTTGATGCGGCGATCGATTACCGCAACAAGGACATGGCCCAGTTGATGACGGCTATTGGCGAACATTGCCCCAATGGCGTCGATATTTACTTTGAGAATGTGGGCGGTATTCAGCTGGACGCGGCGCTGGGGCATATGAACAGCGGTGGTCGCGTGCCCTGTTGCGGCATGATTTCCCAGTACAATGGTGAAGGCGGAGCGGCGATGCACAATCTTTTTAATATCGTCGCCAAGACGTTGCGGGTGGAAGGGTTCCTCTGCCATACCTATTCCGAGCAGTTTCCAGAGGCGTTGCGCGACCTGGAGCAGTGGGTTGCAGCGGGACAGCTCAACCACCGCGAGCATATAGAGGAAGGCATTACCGCTGCACCAGGCGTATTTGTCAAACTTTTCACCGGTGAAAACCAGGGCAAGACCTTGGTGAAAGTGTTGTCGGACTGAGCTGCAGTTTTGTCCAGGGCCTGTTAACACTACTTGAATAGCCGGCGACCCTTTAGGTCGCTGGCTATTGGAGGAGGGTGTTTGCCCCTCGACTCTACTACGGCTTTGCCCTCCCACTGTTGCTTGCTACAATTCGTGCCTCCCCCCAACAGGTGACGTGGCCGGCAGGCCGGTCGCTTCCGAGCCGGACTGAAAATAGCCATGCATCCGACGATTCCCCGTTCTTCCAATGAGTTGCGCGACTCAGCCGTGTTTTGGCGAGCGGCGCTCGGTTACCTCTTTCGGGGCCGGTTTCGCTGGCCAGGCGGGCATGTGGCACCAGCAGGTACCCGGGTGCCGGACGACTTTTCCGGTATCTGCGTTGCCAGTATGGACGATCCCGCTTGCGATGATCTGATGCTCGGTTATCTGCGCCAGCTGGGTATCGACGCGGTGCGTCTGGATTACGGCTACTCAGGCCCCGACAATCATCCCGAGCGCTTCCTGAACAGGCTTCTCGATGATGGCTTCAAAGTGCTGCTGCGCTTGATCCCGCCACCCGAAGAAGCGCGCCAGATGCTGAAGCCGGGGACTCAGCAGCGCTGGCGCCAGTTTGTCGCCAAGGCCCTGCTCGATTACGGTGAGCGCCTCGAAGGGGTAGAGATCGGCAATACCGTCAATCGCCGCGCCTGGGCCGGCTTTACCACGCTCAACCACTTTATGCAGGCCTGGAACATCGCCCACGAGCTGGCTCGCGAGCAAGGTGTGACTCTGGCAGGCCCTAATGTCAGTGACTTTGAGCCACCCCTTAACGCGGGCTTCCTGGCATTGATGGCGAAACGGGACTGCCTGCCGGATATACACACCGACAACCTGTTCGTGGAGCGCGCCTTCGAGCCGGAGTTCTACGACCGCAAGATACTTGGGCGTCGTCTCGGCCCCCTGCACAAGCTCAATCTGGTGAAGAAAGCACGCCTGCTGGGCCGCTTGGGGGCCGAGTACGGCGTCGATCGCACCTGGTCAACGACAGCTTTCTGGACCATCAAACGTATTGTCCGTCGATTGGCGCGGGGCGAGGAAAAGCAGGCTGACTATATAGCCCGCTATATGGTGCTGGCAGCGGCTTCGGGCGGCCTTGAGCGCGCCTATTGGGGGCCGCTGGTGAGCCAGCGCGAGGGGTTGGTGGACGACGGTACCGGCAGGGAGGCAGATCATGAGCTGGTGGCCTTCTACGATGGTAACAACGGTAGTGTAGAGAATTACCGGGTGCGCCCGGCCCTCCATGCCTATGCCAACTTCATCCGGTTGATCCCCGGTGCCACTTACACGGGTGGGCACGGCACGGAAAGGTCACTGCAGATCCATTCCTTCGAGACCGCTGAGCACCGTCTCCATGTCCTGTGGACCATCAATGCCCGAGCGGCGGATTTGAAGGCGCTCTACAGTGAGGCGGACCTGGCAGCAGCGGAGCCAATTGGCCGCGACGGCGAGGTGCTTGACGAGCTGCCCTGTCTGGTTACCGAATCCCCCCTGTATCTGCGCTGGCCACTGTCGCGACCAGTGGCGGTGATCCCCGGCGGACGGGTGCTGAAGGATGTGCGCATCGACGGCAACCGCCCGGGTGGGCGCTACTACTTACATCGGGATGGCCGGTGGTTGGGGCTGGTGTTTGCTGCCGATCGTCAGCAGGCCGACCTGCTGATTGATGCCTTGCACCCGGACAGGATCACGCCACCCAGCGATGACAACAAGCTGCGCAAGTCGCGCAACGTGATCTGGACCCTTGACGATCCAAGCCAGCCGGGCAAATTGCTGGCGGCCAAAAAGCCTCATCGCCTCAAATTCAACAAGCGGATCACCGATGCCCTCAAGCCAGCCAAGTCCCTGCGCAGTTGGAACGGTGCCTGTGAGCTGCTGCGTCATGGCATCGATAGCCCCCTGCCGGTGGCGACTTTCTCCAGGGACGGTGGCGTCGACACGCTCAATAACTGGTATATCTGTGAATACGCGGGAGATGTGCCTTCAGTGAAGGACTTCTTCCTCGCCTACAGTGCAGGTGAGCTGGAGTATCTGGGTGTGTCCCGGGGCCGCTTCTTCGATCTGTTGTGCCGCTTTGTACTGCGTCTTCATGAAGTGGGTGTCTACTTCCGCGATCTCACCGGCGGCAATATCCTTGTCCATCAGCAAGGCGATGGCGAAATCCGCTTTTCGCTGATCGATACTGGCCGCGCCCGCTTCTATCCAGGTGCCACGCCGTTTTCCAAACGTATGGCAGACCTCGCCCGCACTTGCTACAAGCTGGACTGGCCGCTGCGGGAGGAGTTTATGGGGCGTTACCTGGGAGCCCACGGCAAGCGCTTTAACTGGCGCTATCGGCTGCCATTCGCAATGTTTGACTGGAAGCTGAACATCAAGCGCAAGCTAAAAGGCAAAAAACGCCCAGTAAAGTGAGGCTTCAGACGCGGGGAGTAAGGTATTGCCCTGGCCCCGCTGTCAGACCTTTTGTTCCAGCGCCTTCCCCATCGAGATGCACTCCCGCCGTCAAACGGGTTACCATCTCCCTATTCTGCCTATGGAAATAAGTCGTCATGCGTAAATGGACGCCACATGCTCTGCTGTGGGCTGTCGGTCTGTTGCCTGCTCTGATAGGGGGGGTGGCCCTGCCCTCTGGCTCATTCGGCAGCGCCTCGACGGTGCTTGATGCGCTGGGTCGGCTTGCTGGGCTTGGCGGGCTTGGGTTGATGCTGGTGGCTGCTATTGTCAGCTTCCGAATTCCCGGCTTCGATCGGCTGTTTGGGGGCCTCACTTCACTGTGGCGTACCCATCACCTGATGGGCGGGGTGGCCTTTCTCTTGCTGTTGGGCCACCCGTTGTTGCTGGCTCTGGCGGCATCGGCGGTGTCTCTGGATGCGGCACTGGAGGTGCTGTTTGCCGGTGATATCGCCACCTGGCTGGGGTGGGGAGCACTGTTGGTGATGATGGTATTCCTGGCGCCCAGCTTTGAGTTCTTTGGTTCGCGTGACTATCAACGCTGGAAAAGCCTCCACAAGCTTGCCGGTATCAGCGTCATGTTGGCCTTGACCCACGCTTTTTTACAGGCGAGCACCATTCCTGAACCCTGGTCGACCTTGATCTGGGCTGTTCTGGCTCTGGCGGCCCTCACCGCTCTGGCCTACGGTCTGCTGTTTGCACGCCGTGCTAGCCAGTACAGTTACACCGTGGCAGAAGTAGCTCGCCCGGCCAACAATGTAGTGGAGCTGAGCCTAAAGCCTGTGGACAGACAGCTGCGCCATCGCGCAGGTCAATTCGTCTATCTCACCCCCTGCGACAGCAAGCTGCAGGCCGGGTACCGAGAGGAGCATCCCTACACTCTCACCTCGTCCTCGAGTGAGCAACTGTTGCGTGTTGCCATCAAGGATGTCGGTGACGCCAGTCGGGCTATCCAGTCCATTGCACTGGGCAGCGAGGTGCAGGTAATGGGTCCCTATGGCGCTTTCTTGCCCGCTCACAATCACGATGCGGAGCTATGGATTGCTGGCGGTATAGGGATTGCGCCTTTTTTGGGGCGTGCCCGTGAACTTGCTTCTCGCGGCGAAGCGGTGAATATCCATCTGATCTACTGTGTGCAGGATGAAGCCAGAGCACTGTTCAGCGATGAGCTGCGTCGGCTCAGTGCCAGAATTCCTGGTTTCAGTTTTGCCATGCACTATTTCTATCGCGACGGGCCCTTGTCCAGCGATTTTGTGCGCTATCACTGCCCTGATTGTGCTACTCGCAAGGCCTATGTATGCGGCCCGGCGCGCCTCAGTAGTCTGGCGCGCAAGGTATTGGTGGCCAATGGCATGCCGCGGGGCCACTTCAAGAGTGAGGAATTCACCCTACTATGAAGAAGCTGTGTTTCGCTGCCTTTGTCGCCTTCTGGGCCAGTATCGCCACCTTGCTCGTCGTGCAGGCCACCGATCAGGCACCGGCAACGGTCGCCGGTGAGGCCGTTACCCAGGAATAACTCGCCGAGTGACAGGGCTGGCGACGACTACTGTTACACTGCGCGCTGTTTCCCCCGCTAGGTCCATACCGTGACTAACACAGCTTTTTCCACCCTGTCCTTATCGCCGGCCATGCTCGCCAACCTCGACTCCCTAGATTATCTGTCGATGACGCCAATCCAGGCCCGTGCCCTACCGGTAGTCCTGGCGGGCAAGGATTTGATTGCCCAGGCCAAGACCGGCAGCGGCAAGACTGCGGCCTTTGGCATCGGCCTGCTCAACACGCTCAACGTCCGCTACCTCGGTTGCCAGGCTCTGGTATTGTGCCCCACCCGCGAATTGGCAGACCAGG
>Ga0265293_10011690_pt1 | contig 11861 bp, 6 predicted proteins | sample Munlanlewell138R_FD_192505 | JGI IMG/M metagenome (GOLD analysis project Ga0265293, IMG submission 192505) | Leachate microbial communities from a municipal landfill in Southern Ontario, Canada - Leachate well 138R | ecosystem: Engineered > Solid waste > Landfill > Unclassified | place: Canada... | reverse complement strand
CGTGTGTCTTGGCGAAAAACCTTTTTGGACACTCTCCACTTACACCGCCACCTACATTTTACTTTAGATAACTGACCCATTACAAAAAAAAACGACAAACTCTGATATACAGAAATTGCCGTTTGCTTTTGTTACTTCAGATAACTGACCGATTACAAAAAAAAGGATATGGGTTATATTAGTTTGATCGTGAATGGTCACGAAAAAGCAACTATCCAAAGGAGAAGATGTTATGAGAAAAGCAATTGTTTTGTTGAGTTTTGTTCTGCTTTCGGCTGTGGCTATGGCTGAAACCAAGGCTTTCAATCTCAGTTTGACGCCTGATGTCGCCATTCAAGAGCGCGGTGACAGCATTGAGGGTTTGACCTTGAGTATTTGGGGGGAAAATCAGCAGACCTCACTGGCTATTGGCTTCGTCAATGGCAGCACTGGAAATAGTGCCGGCTTGAGCTTGGGATTCCTGCTCAATTACACGGACAATTACAAAGGGGTCCAATGGGCTCTAGTCAATTACACCACTGGTGATTTCCTCGGCTGGCAGGGAGGCATTGTCAACTATGTGGAAAAAAATATTAAAGGTCTGCAGACGGGCCTGTTGAATTATGCGGGCAAATTCACTGGCGTGCAATTTGGCTTTATGAACTTTGCCGAAGATGCCGATGCTGGTGTCCAAATTGGCTTGATTAATATTATCCGTTCAAATCAGGATTGGTTCAACTCCTTTCCCGATGAACTGGCACCTGGCATGATCTTTGTCAACTGGCGCTTCTAAACCCAATCCCAAAAAAGTTTATTACTAAACATAACCACAGGGGACTGATGCCGCAAGGATGAGGAAACCTGTGGCGGGCAAGCGCTCATAACCCAAAAACATTTGACGATGGCTATTGTTGTTGGATGGAACGAACGTATGGGACCTATGGAACCTATGATTATGGGACAATGGGACTGTTTTGTGGGGAACAATGGGACTATGGGACAGCACCACGCACCACGCACTTCTCTCCCTGCCCCCTGTTACCTGCCCCTGCCCCCTTTTTGGCCACCCTCCACATAACCGTTATTGCTCCTGTTCCATGCTCCCATCAAAAAGGAGCTTTCAACCCCTTTTGTCCTGCCGGTTTAAAATATCACCGGCGTATTTCGCTAATGATTGGTGCTTTCAGGATACCACAGGGCACTAATTGCCGCTCGGCTGTTTCGTATCGCTTGAATTCATCGGAGCCGGTCCAGGCTGGCCACTTTTCGTTCAGATGGAATGGGCCATGCGAGTTCCGACGGTGCCCGAGGACGGTGATCTCCAAGATATTTTGCCCCTCCTTGAGTTCGCCATCCAAACTCAAAGAGTATGGTGGCCAGGGGAGTATATGCGGAGAGTTGTTGTTGAGGCGGACTAGCAATGCCACGCCACGCCAATCAGGAAGCTCCAAGAAAAAACTGCTGCCGGACTTTTCCTGGTGCAGAAAATTCCTTCGGTACGTCAGATTGCCGGCATAGTTGCAAAACCCCTGCTGGCACCAGTCGCCTAAAGCTAGGGTTCTTGGCGGCGAAAACAAAGATTTTCCATCGCTTGAGATGCCGAAGTCCCCGAGCAGGAAAACACTTTCCAAACCGGGCAGGAATTGATGATATTGGCAGGATATAACGATCCGATTGTTGCCTAGACATAGATATTCTTTTGGCAGGCTGAGACGGCGCAGGCTGTTGTCACACCAGTAGCCGCAATCTTTCTGGGGCAAGATTCGTCCATTGACAATGATCTCATAGAGTTCAGGTCTTTCAATGGCCAAAAAACAATCTGTGGCGGGAATTTGCTGGCAGTTGAAATCATATTTCAGCTCAAGCGACAGCTTGCGTCGTGCTTGCTTCGCTTCCGACAGCCAAGGCTGCACCATGCTTCCACCGCGCGGACCAGCCCCCAGCAAGCTGCGCAATTGATCATCAATGCTGAGAATGAAAGTACGTTCATTGTCGGCCCCGCGATCGACATTCCAAATGGCATGATCAAGAACGAGGACGTTGAAGTCGTCGGGAGAAACTTCCCAGCCCGAGTCAGGTAATATGATGGAGCTTATTTTTTCCCCGCTTATAGCGGCACTTTTGTTGATGGCCGGCAACTCTTCGGCAGCAAGGAAAAAGAGCCTTGACCCTAGTTCCGGGAAATCGGTTCGGAAAATATACTGCCCGTTCTCATATTTGGCGTCGATGACGATTAGGCTGCCGTCATTGAGCTTGAGTTCATAGACTCGCAGGCCGGGTTCCGCCTTGACAGCTACACGCACCTCGGGGAATGTCAGTTTGCGGTCGCGCACCAAGCCATAACTCATCTGCTCGTCAATGAATTCAGTGCCGTAATTGCAAATGAATAAAGTCAGGTGCCCCTCTGCGCGCTTCAGAAGATGCAGCAATGGGGCAATCTCTTCGCCGCTGGCATCGGTAAGCGACACTTGGCGGGCGCTGGGACTGAAGACTGCCGAAAACTCGGACGCTGCCAGTTGACGGAAACTGGCGTACAACCTGCCCGCCTCCTTGGAAGGAAGCCCATCCACCAACGCCGGCGCTGCCCCATAGTATCCGACAAAGCCGCCGCCCGCCGCAAAGTCAGCCAGTAGTTTCAGTGTGCTTCCGCGAATGCTGCGCAACTCAGGCAATAAAACAGACTGATAGTGGGCTAGGCCGACACGCAAATCGCCCGCCGCGCTGATTGAGGCATGACGGGACATAATCTCCTCGTCACCGAAGTCAAAATCGATATTGGCGGCCAAGATAGGGTTGGTCAACCGGGTCAAAGCAAAAAGCTCATCTTTGGATTGCTCCGGGAATGGATGCTGCCCATAGAAGGGGATGAACCAGCCGAAGGTGGACTCAATCGGATGAATGACTAGCAGCCGCCGTGATTCCTCACCGGAGGAAAGTGCCGCGCCAAGACGCCCGAAATAATCTTCGACCACCGAATAATAAGAATGCCAAGGGGATTGGAAGGAGATTGAGGCTGGATAATCCCGTTTGCCTTCGGCGGCCATAGAGTACCAGGCGAGGTGCTGACAACGATAATTGATGCCCATGGCATATTGCCAGTCGCCCAAGGCCTTGTGCCCGGCAAAGGGGAAGTCCCAGCCGGTGCAGCCGTAGGTTTCGGTAAGGCGTCGCGCGTGTCCAAACTGATGCGCCATGGAGGTGCATTGCTTGGCTACGTTGAAAATGCCCCAATGCTCGGTGAGTAAATCAATGCCGGGAGTTTGCATGTGCTCGTAAAAGCGCATGACAGCACCGGAAATCGGGGTTTGCCGGACTAGGTCATCCTCGTGCAACACGTGCCCAGTCATTTGCAACTGATTTTTTTCACACCATTCGCCAATCAATCTGGCAAATGAATTGGTGAAAAGCTTGCTGCAAAAATTCCGGTAGTCAAGCCGCGCCTTTGAGAATTCTTGGCCGTCGAGGTGAAGGAAAAGTTCCGGGAGATGATCAAGAAGGTCGTAACCATATTCTTGACGGAATGTTTTTGGCAATTCATCGGTCCAAGCGCTGCCTAGGCTTCCCATGCCGTGCAAGTAGTTAGGCTCATCGCTGAAAATGCCGGGGACCAGTCGCCCGAACTGCTCGCCAATTTCCTGGCGATACTTTTCGTGGGTTGACTCGATGAATCGCCGCACCGCATCAGGATTCATGGTGTCCAAGTAGGCCTCCCCGTTGAACCAGTTGTTATCAGGGTGAATGACACGATGGAAGATGAGCAAGGAACGGCCAGGCTCCCAAGTGGCCGGCATTGATAATTCACGGCGCATATCGGAGGCGTTGATGCCGTCTTTGTCCAGAATAGCAGTGAAGATAGCGACGATTTCGTCGTCTTCCTCGACGGCGTTGAAAATGGCGGGTGGCTTTTCGCAAATCTGCATACGCAATTCGCGCTGGCGCAAGCTGCGTTCGCGGGTGACAAGTCCACCAGCGGCACCTGAAGGCCAGCGATCCTCGTCATAAAGCCAAGGCAGCATCTCGTTCTTTTCGGCTTCATCAAGGCAGGCGCGGATGCACTCGAACCAGTCCTTGCCGAGATACTCAGTGTTCAAACCGACTCGCGAATGCATGAAAAAGCCGCCAAGCCCCATTGATTTCATACAGCGGATTTGTCGGCGCAGCTCGTCCGGCGACAATTTGGCGTTCCAAGCCCAAAAAGGAGCACCACGAAATTCAGCTCCGGGAGAAGCTACTTGGGAAAGTGTTTGTTTGAGCATGAGGATATGATGGGTTTGGGATTGATGGTTGAAAAACAAATAGGGGAAACTTGTTTTACTGGCGGCACCATTTCATAGCAGCTCGAAGTCTTGATTGGGGAGCCAGCAGGTTTGTTTGTCCGGCAGCTCTATTTCGGCCCAGCCTTGCCGCTGCTGCAAGAGTTTGAATTCGGTTCCGGCGTGCAGCGGGTCGGTGAAGCTGGGTGAGTAGCTATCGCTGTCGCCTTTGCGGGCGATGACTTCTCGAGCCAGGATAACCCCATATTTGTCGCTGTGCAACTGATACAGAGTGAGGCTCAAGGACAGACCAAAACCAAGACTTAATATAATCAAAAAAACAAGACAAGCCCTCAACCATAGGGAACGGCACCAGATGCAGGCTGTGGCGCAGCCCCAAAGCAATAGAAAAAAGCTCAGAAAAACCAGCTGGCGCAGATAAAAGGGGAAATCATAGTGCCAGAAAAAGAGAGTTTTGAGGATACGGGTTTGTTCGGGCAACTTGAATTGATCCTGGCGGCTGGCTCTGGCAAACTGCAAGTTCCGCAGCAGTTTGCCGTCATTGGGATCAAGCTGCAAAGCTCTGCGGTACTCAAGGATGGCGCGGCCAATATCCTGCATACGAAAGTAAATATTGCCGAGATTATAGTGGATTTTGCTGTTTTGCAGGTCGGACTCGAGCAGGACGCGCTCATAGCGTGCGGCTGCCTTGCGGCAGAGCTCAAAGGCCTGAGACTGATCATCTCGGCTGATTTCATTGGCCTCATGGAAGAGCGCCTCTGCCTCACTACAAAGCAAGGCGGCCTGCTCAGAAGACATACGTATCGTTCCAGTTTGCGCCGTAAGCTGGCAAAATGGCAAAAGGCCGAGAAGAAAAAAGATGACAATATTTTTCATAAGACACGTTCCAGTTTGCGCAGCGCCGCAAGTGCGGCACTGCGGATTTCAACAGCAGATTGACTGCTGGCACCAGCAAAGCGGCTTGCCTCACAAACGGCGAAAATTTCTTCGAAAGGCTGGCAGGCCGCCTGATCGATATTCCTGCTTTGCAGGAGCTTGCTCAAATCAGTATAGGTGACCACACCCGGCTGGAGCTGGAATCGAGTGGTCAGATATTCCTGCAAGATGTCAAAGACTTGATCAATAGACTCGGGCGAAGCGGCTTTGATTTTTTGCAGGCGTTTTCGGCATTGGGCGGCTGCTTTGCGGGCAGCCCAGGCACCAGGATTGGCCTGGCGGCGGCGCAACCAGACGCTGCTCAGGTTGGCGGCGAGCCAAATGCCCGGCGGCAAAAGCAGCAGAGTGCGGGTAGCGGGAGAGGCCAGCCAAAGGCGAGGATCGTGGTTGCGGGCGGACAAGATTGCCGCCGCGTCGTAGTTGTGGGCAATGCCGATGGCGGAGGTCTGCAACTCCCGGCTGGTCGGACTGTCCGCAACCGTGGCTGCCCCCTGGGCATCCTGCAGGGTCACTTGACGCACCGGAGCGACCTTGATAGGGATCGGCGCCGAACGGGCAAAATCGTAGACACCTTTTTGCGAATTGAAAAAGGGAATTTCCAAGGCCGGAATTTCACTGAGCTGATGGTGGTTGGCGCGCAAGGTGCGTTGAAAAACCTTGACTCCATTCTGCACTTGCCCTGGCTCCTCGCCGGAAACTTTGAATTGCCCGGCAAGCGCCGGCAGGCTGTCGAGCGGCGGCAATTTCAGGTGCTCAAGAAAACGCGGGCCGGCCAAGTTGATGGTCAGGATGATTGGGTCGCCGACATTGACCTCAAGCGGCTCGGCGGAAGCTGAAATCTTGCAGTCGCCGACAATGCCGCTGAAGTTCTCTGGCTGATTTTCGCTTGGCAGAGGCTTGACGGTGATGCTGACGGGCGGCGCGGAAACACTGATTTTGCGAGTTTGGGTACGGCTGCCGCTAAAAAAACCGTCAAAATCATCGAAAGGGGAGCGCCTGCGGCTTGGCTGGCTGGCGGTGCGCGGGTCTTCAATCTCACATAGCACAGTGGACTCCGGCAGGCGATAAGTACCTGGCTTCAAAGGAATAAATGGTTTTTCGAAGGTGAAGACGGTAACCGTTTTATCTTTCAAGCGGGCATTGCTTTGAACGGCAATCAACTCAGCATTCTGATGATTGCTGATGCGCTGATACTGGCGCTGCCGACGTTGGTCGATCTGCGGAAGATAGTCTGGAAAAGAAAAGTCTGGCATGGAGAGCAGCGGCAAGTTGAAGGCGTATTGATAAATTTTCCGGTCGATTTGCCAGCGCCAAGTCAGCATAATGGGTTCACCGACATAACATTCCCGGCTTGATGCTTCCAGCCGCAAGCTGATGCCGTCGATCTTCTCGGCTGGACGAACGCTGATTTGAATGGGTTGTGTGCGTTTGATTTCCCCCAGCACATTCACTTCGACCGAGGGAATGGTTAGCGTGCCCAGCCTTTGTGCCGTCAGCAGATAGTTGAAAGTGCTGCTGACAGTGCTGGTCTGGGTGTGGCGCCCATTGATAATGGAAATGTGATTCGAACGTTGACGCTGTGGCTCCTGTGCTGCCACCGCAAAACCGGGAAATGGCGGCAGCACTGGCGCGGCGACCTCCTCATCCGCAGAAACCCGGATTTGGTAGATAAAGGGAGTGTTGAGCCAGACCTCCTGGGACTCAACTCCAACCTCGACTTTCTGGGCCTGAGCCAGAAGCAGAGGTAGACAAAAGAAAAGAAAAATGAAATGCTTCTTCATGGGTAGTTTACATCCGTGCGCCAGAGGCGCAGTGCGTGGTGCGATTTAAAAGGTGGCGCAAGCGGCTCGCTTGCGATTGTGTGTACTCGCCCTGCTCTTGAACTACAGTGGCATTCCAGCGCGCGCATGGATGCCAAGGGGCAGGGAGAGAAGTGCGTGGTGCGATTTAAAAGGTGGCGCAAGCGGCTCGCTTGCGATTGTGTGTACTCGCCCTGCTCTTGAACTACAGTGGCATTCCGGCGCGCGCATGGATGCCAAGGGGCAGGGAGAGAAGTGCGTGGTGCGATTTAAAAGGTGGCGCAAACGGCTCGCTTGCGATTGTGTGTACTCGCCCTGCTCTTGAACTACAGTGGCATTCCGGCGCGCGCATGGATGCCAAGGGGCAGGGAGAGAAGTCCGTGGTGCCGTCCCATAGTCCCCCACAAAACAGTCCCATAGTCCCATAATCATACGTCCCATACGTCCCATACGTCCCATCCAACAACAACTGTCCCTCCCGGAACCGTGGTGCGTGGGAGAGGGGGCAGGGGGGAAGTGCATGGTGGACAAGGCTCTTCACCAGTCCTTGTCAACTGGGCGTGTTTCGCTGGGGCGTTGTATTTGTCGTCGTTGTTGGTTTTTTCGTTCCTCATCAAGGATGTCCCTGGCATCTTCACTTAAATTAAACGCTTCTTGCTCTTTTTCCTGCTGCTCCTCGGATTCCTCTGGCGATTCTTCAGGCGGAGCTTGTTTCTCGGCGGCCTCTTGTTGTTGCTGCTCCTGATTCGGCGCCTCGCCCTGCTGTTGCTGCTGTTGCTGTTCTTTTTGCATTTCCTCGCTGGCTTCCTTCAGGAGTTTGGCGGCCTCTTGCTGCTTTTCGGCGGCTTCCTTGAAATCTTTCTGTTCGAGAGAGTCTTCGGCCTCTTTTTGTTTGTCGCTGGCCTCGTCCAACTTTTTGCTGGCGCTGTCTTCGCCATCGGGGGATTCCTCGATCAATTTCTCGGTTTCCTCACTGATCTCCTGCTGTTTTTTCAGCAACTTCTCTTGTTTCTGGGCAGTCTGATCGCCGTCTTTGTCGGCTTTGAGGCTTTCCTCGCCGGCTTCTTGCTGCTGTTGCGCCAATTGCTCCAGCTTTTCGGCGCGCTCCTTGGCCGCCTGTTGCTGTTTTTGCTGCTCCTTGAGCTGCTCCTTTAAATCATTCATGATCTTTTTCAGGGTTAAGCGGGCAACCTTAAGATTCTTGTCGGCGGCCGGCAGTTTAGGCTTCAGGCGGAGCGCATCCTGGTAGTTGACGATGCTTTTCTCGCAGGCCTCAACGGATTTCTTCAGGTTGCTATCCTCTTGGCGCTTGCATTCCTTGAAGAAGCAGTTGCCGATGCCCAGTTTGGCGCGGGCAGCCAAATCCAGGTCCGGCGGAGTGATCTCTTTGGCTTTATCAGCGGCCTGTTGGAAAAACTCCTGTGCTTTTGTATAATCTTCCTGCTTGAAGTAAACTAAGCCTTGATTGAAAGACAGATAGGGAGACTCAGGCTCATCAACGGAAGCACGTTGGTATTTGCTCAGAGCCTCCTCATATTTGCCGGCGTTCAGAGCTTGATTGCCCTCTCGCAGAAGCTGACGAACGGAAGAAGCATTCGACAAACAGCATAAGCCCAAGAGCAAAAGCGTCGCTTTGCGCAATGATTTACGCTCGCTCAAAGCGCTTTCCAAAGCCAGACAGAGCAAAGCGAGAGCCAGGAAAATCTGGAATTTCTCCTCGTAGCGCTCAAGTGTCTGCGATTCAATTTCCCGTTTGGCGGCAGTGGCGATCAAGTTCTGGTAAACCTTGTCCAAGGCAATATTTCCGGTGGCGACTGGCAGATACCGCCCGCCTGGCGTGGCGTTGACCATCTTGCGCAAAGTATCGGAGTCTAGGCGCGAGCGCACCACTTCGCCCTTGTACTTGAGGACATCGCGCCGCCCGCTTGCATCGGTGATAACAATCGGCGTGCCGCCTTCGTCGCCGAGGCCAACGGCAATCAGCCGGATACCGGCATCGCCGATGCTTTTGGCCGCCTCGAGCGGGAAACTCTCATGATCCTCGCCATCGGTAATCAGCACAATATCCTTGTATTGGCGCTCTTGCGGATCAAAAACATCTCTGACGACTTTTCGCAGAGCATCACCAATCAGGGTGCCGCCGCGCGAGACGCTGTCGGTGGAAACATCGGCGAGCATCATTCTGAAGAAGCCATAGTCCTGTGTCAGCGGGCAGCGCACGACGGTATTGCCGGCAAAGACAGCCAGGGCGACACGGTCTCCCTCGAGCACCTCCAGGCAGTCGTCAATGGCCAGTTTGGCGCGTTCGAGTCGGTTGGGTTTCAGATCGTCGGCCAGCATGCTTCTCGAGACATCGAGCAGGAAAACGACATCGCGCCCCTCGCGGCGGACGCTTTGCGGCACTGGATTCCAAGCTGGGCGGGCCATGCCCAGAATCAAAAACAGCACTGCCAGCAGAAAGAGCAGGTGCTTGAGGCGGCGTTTCCCGCGGCTGAAGTTGGCGGTCAGCTTGTCGAACAGGGCAGTGCCGATAAAAAGCTGCAAGGCCTGATGGCGTTTCCAGGCGGCATAAATAAACAAGAGGCAAAATGCCGGCAACAGCCAGAGCCAGTGCAAAAATGAAAGATTATACCAGGTGCCGTTCATGGAATCCTCCGAAAAACGCTTGCCGAGAGCAGCAGCTGCATCGAAAGCAGCGCCAACGCGGCCGCGGCAAAGGGCAAAAAGAACTCCTTGTAGTCAACGAAGCGGATGGACTCGACCTCGCTGCGCTCGAGTTGATCGATCTCGCGGTAGATGGCCAGCAGGCTCTCGGAATCGGTCGCCAAGCGGAAGAGGCCGCCGGTCTTTTCGGCCAGCTCCTGTAAAGGGCGGGTATCGAAGGGGGCGGAGTTGGCGGCGACGCGGAACTGTCCGAGCAGGGTGCTGATGACGTTGGCACCATGCCCGCCGCTGACACCAATGGCATAGACTTTGATACCCCATTTGGCGGCCAGCTCGGCGGACTCGGCGATGCTGCGTTTGCCGCAGTTGTTCTCGCCGTCGGTCAGCAGGATAATGACCTTGCTTTTGATCTTGTAGGAGTCGGCATCCTTTCTGGTCTGCCGGGCCAGAGTCTCCTCGGCGGTTTGCAGACGCGCCGCCGCCAAAGCCAGGGCATCGCCAATGTTGGTGCCGTCCTCACTGCGTATGCTGGCCAGTTGAATCCCCTCGAGGAAAGGACGCAAGGCGGCGTGACCGAGGGTGAGCGGACAAATGGTGTCGGGATAACGGGCGAAAGTGATCATGCCAATCAGGTCGTTGGGGCGGCCAGGCAACTTTTTGTCCTTGTCGCCAAAAACAAAGCTGGCGAAGACGCTTTTGACGGCCTCCAACCGGTTCATGCGGCGATTGTCATATTCCATCTCCTGGCTCATCGAGGAGGAGCGGTCCAGCACCATCTGGATGGCGATGCCCTGGCTGGCATCGTGTATCTGCTCACGCCCAGCCTGTGGACGGGCCAAAGCAAAGCAGAGCAAACACCAGGCCAGTAGACGCAAGGCAGCGGGCAACCAAGCAAAACGCAAACGCCATGAGGGGGCGACGCGGCGAGCATTGGCGAGACTCGAAAAGGCGACCGCAGCGCGTTTGCGCCGCCGCCAGCGCCGCCAGCCGAAAAACAGCAATGGCAGCAATAGCCCTAATAAAGCCCATGGAGTCTCAAAGCGAAACATGCAAAATTATCTCCTTTTAAAAGGTGGCGCAAGCGGCCCGCTTGCGATTGTGTGTCCGCGCCCCGGCCTTGAACTGCCGCGGCTTTTGATATGCAGATGCGGCGCAAGTATGCGCCACCACAGAACGGCGTGGCGCACCCGTCCCATAGTCCTATTGTCCCCCACAAAATAGTCCCATTGTCCCATTGTCCCATAACCATAGGTCCCATGCGTCCCATACGTCCCATAGTCCCATCCAACAACAACTGTCCCTCGACGCACCACGCACTACGCACCACGCACTACGCACTGCGCGAAGCGCGCTGTTTGACTGATGAAATTTTTACAGGCATCGAAAGTGGCTTGTATTTCGTCTTTACCGGGTTGATGCTCGGCGAACTTGACCATATCACAGTGAGTGAGAAAATCCCGCAGCAGCCTCTGATGATTTTTCAGCAGAGATTGGTCGCCGGCAAGTATCTCAAGAAACTCCTCTGTAGTCAGTTCAGGCGCCTGGATTTGGAATTGCTCTTCAATGTAGACCCTGAGGATAGCGGAAATCTGCAGATAGAAGAGCTTGAACTCATTTTTGCCGATGAAGTCCTCATCGATCAATTTCTGCAAGGCGGCAAAGGCTTTGATATGCGCTGGGATTGGCGGCGCCGACTCGATCAGCTTTCTGCGTTTGCGGAAGTACAGGAAGAGTGCCGCTGCCAGCAGTAGGCCAGCCCCCACAGCGAGAGCAATACGGCGACGGCTCTGCTTTTGCTTTGAAATCAGGGAACTGGCCGGCTCCAGCCCTGATTCATCGTCGATATCAAGTTCCGCCCAGTCTTCGGCTGATGGCAATTCGACAGTGATGGCAAAAGGCTCGGTTTCCAGCTCATGCGTTTCGCCCTCCTCGCCTTGTTTGCGAAAAATTCCTTTGACGGCTGGGATCTCGTAGGTTTCGGCGAGAAATGGCTCAAGGATGTATGAGCGCGAATACTGTATGGTTTTATGGTCGCTGACGCGGGCCGGCTCGGTTTTGTAATCGACAATGCCGAAAGGCTCGAGCCCCGCGCCGAATTTTGGGAATTCGAATTTGTAGTCTTCGGGCGCTTCAGCCGAAAAAGTTAGAGTCAGCTGATCGCTGATGCTCAATTTATCGCGGTCGGCGCTGATGCGGAAGCTCAAGGGGC
>Ga0265293_10011686_pt1 | contig 11867 bp, 10 predicted proteins | sample Munlanlewell138R_FD_192505 | JGI IMG/M metagenome (GOLD analysis project Ga0265293, IMG submission 192505) | Leachate microbial communities from a municipal landfill in Southern Ontario, Canada - Leachate well 138R | ecosystem: Engineered > Solid waste > Landfill > Unclassified | place: Canada... | reverse complement strand
CTTAATATGATTTTTCGAGTTCCGAAAATCAAAAAGATTACCTAACAGAAAACGAAAAGTATTACGAATTTTGCGATAAATTTCCTCAGTTTGCTTTAATATTGGCGGTGAAATCCGGACATCAGAAGTATAATCAACACTCGCCACCCATAAACGTAAAACATCGGCACCATAGCGGGCAACCAGTTCCGTCGGATTCAGTGTATCTGAAGTCTTGTTCATTTTATGACCGGCTCCATCCAAAACAAAACCATGAGTCAATACTGTTTTATACGGTGCCTTTCCGGTTAGAGCCACACCGGTGATGAGACTGGAGTTAAACCAACCCCGATATTGATTTGAACTCTCAAGATACAGCTGAGCCGGATAAGAATAACCGTCACTGACCATGGCGGCGTGGTGATATGAACCGGCATCAAACCAAACATCCATAATATCATTTTCTTTAATAAAAATGCCGTTGGGGCTATGCGGACTGACAAAACCTTCCGGTAACAACTCTTTCGCGGAACGACGCCACCATGCCGACGGGCCTTCCCGCCGAAAGATTTCAGCAACATAATTAATAAGATCCGGATTTAAAAGAGTGGTCCCGTCCTCAGCATAAAATACCGGAATCGGCACACCCCAAACTCGCTGGCGGGAGATACACCATTCACCGCTTTCTTTTATGATATTTTCAATGCGTGATTCCCCCCAAGACGGGATCCAATTAACCGATTTGACCGCATCAAGCAATTCTTCACGAAGGGCCTCGATTGATGCAAACCATTGCCATACCGCTCGGTACACAACCGGTTTTCGATTTTTAATATCATAGGGATAATTATGAACGGTTTTGCCGCTATAAACGAGACGATTAACCTCCTTTAATCGAAGCGTAATTACCCGATTGGCCTCCTCATAATATATACCGTCAAATTCGCCGGTTTCTTTTGTTAGAAATCCTTTTGTATCTAAGACTGTAACGATATCTAATTTGTATTTTTTTGCAATCAAATAATCTTCGTAACCGTGGCCGGGAGCAATATGAACCAAGCCGGTACCGGCATCTAAATTAACACATTCGCCTAACACAACCGAATATATGTTATTGTTTAAAGGATGACGATAGGTTATATATTCCAAATCTTTACCCTGAATCAATTTAATGATTTTATAACCGTTGAGTTGAGTTTCAGCAATAAAACTATCAGTTAACTCCGATGCGACAATTAAATATCTTTCTTCGGTCTCGATAACCGCATATTGAAATTCAGGATTAACACAAATCGCAACATTAGCCGGTACGGTCCACGGGGAAGTAGTCCATACAACGAGTTCACAATCGTCTGATATTACATTCCGACCGTCAATTACTTGAAATGTAAAATAAATCGACGGCGTTATTTTATCAAAATATTCTACTTCTGTTTCCGTAAGCAGCGTTCCCGAATCCGGTGACCAATATACCGGTTTTAATCCTTTATATATCAGATTTTTTTTCACTAAATGAGCAAACATCTTAATCTGTTCGGCAACATATTCATTTTTTGAAGTTAGGTAAGGTTGTTCCCATTCACCAAGAATTCCCAGTCGTTTAAAAGTGTGTCTTTGTTTTTCCAGTTGTTCGTAAGCATATTCTCGGCAGCGGTGACGAAAAGCAACGGGATTATCCCGACTGACTTTTCCTTCTTTAATCAATTCGTTTTCAATCGGTAATCCATGCATATCCCATCCCGGAATAAACGGAGCATAATAATTGCTCATCGTTCGATAACGAATAACAAAATCTTTAAGAATTTTATTGAACGCATGACCGACATGAACTTCACCATGAGCATAAAACGGCCCATCGTGTAAGATAAAAGGCGGATTATTTATGTTTTTTTGTAATACGAGGTGATAAAGATTGTTTTCTTCCCATTCTTTTTCAATTTTTAGCTCGGTTTCCGGTAAATTACCCCGCATCGGAAAAGCGGTTTTCATCATTAATAAAGTATGCTTATAATCTTTACTCATTTCCCTACTCCTAACGGTTTTGCCGACAAAACCGAACTATTAAACTTTTATAAAACAAAAGAAAAACCGAGAATAAACTCGTAGACAATCAATCCGACAATCGTACCAAAATCAAAACCGCCGAATATCAGTTTCCCCCGAAAGATATCAAGATACCAACCGCCGATATTGCTAATCATGCGAAATGCCGCATAATTGGAACTGCGCGGTATCCATGTAAGAATAATGGTAACGGCAAGCACGGCCTGATAAAGGCGAGCCAAAATTAAAAAGATATAAATCACAGTATTAAACATCTTTAGTATCCTCTACATATTGATATAAAGAACCGTCTTCAAATTCTTCTTTACGGCCAAAAAGAAAAAGTTTCTTATCCAACTTGTATATTTCACCTTCTTTGGCATAAACAACCCCGGAAATAAACGAAAGCATTTCGTTGGCGGCTTCGGTATCAATTTTATCGAAATTCGCCAACACAGCACGACCGCTCAAAATAATATCACAAATTTTAAGCAGGGTTTCTTTACTGTCTTCGGTTACAATTTGATATTCCATTCGGTCAAAAGATGTTAAAAGACTGGTGTAATTTTTGCCACCTTTTGCCTTATGTTTATTATATTCACTAAACTCAATTTTATTTCTTTTTGTTTTCTTTTTTTTAAGAAACCCCATAGTCAGCTCCTTATATCAAAAATATTCTGCCCAATCGAACTCTGGTTGCCCCATACTGGATTGCGATTTTATAATCATTTGACATTCCCATTGATAATTCATGGCAGGGGGCATAAGGGATATTCATACTTTCAATTTCTTCTTTAATCTTTTTCATTTTTTGAAAGGATTTCCGTAAAACCTCTTCATCAAAAGTCAAAGCGGCAATACACATTAAACCGATAACTCTTATCTTTTTACAATTTTCCAATTGTTTAATAAAAGTTTTTACTTTATTGGCAGGAATTCCTTGCTTATTCGATTCTTCGGTGATATTCACCTGAACAAAACAATCAAGAGGAGCATTAAGTTTTTTATCCAACTCAATCGCCGTCGACAAACGCTCTAAAGAATGTAAACATACAATACGGTTCGCAAGGTCTTTTATTTTGCGATTTTGAACGACGCCAAAAAAATGCCATCTGATATTTTTATTATTTTTAAAGTATTCATACTTTTTTAAAAATTCATCGGTTCGATTTTCACCGAAATCATAGATTCCGTTATCAATTAATTCTTGGGTTTGAGCGATATCCATATACTTAGTTGCGGCAATTACCTGCACATTCGGATAGTCTTTTAAAGTCTCCCTTACTAATTGAGCCTGTTCTCTAATACCCATTATAACACCTTCAATCGTTTAAATTTAGCTGATTAATCAGCATTTGCCCTGATACTAGATATATTTATTATACAATTATTTCAATAAAAAAGCAATAGTTTTACAGAATTAAGGTTTAAACAGCAAAATCAGACAATAAAAAACAAAAGAGGCTCAGTGAGCCAAAAAAATCAAAGTAACATTAATAATTTTCCAACTACTTGATAAAAATGTTTTACCGTGAACGGTTTAACAATAAAACCATTAATATTTTTTTTGCATTTGGGTTTGAAACCATTGAAATATAAGCCGGCGGACAAGGCAATGATTGGAATTTTGACGGCATCATCACGTTTGGTTTTTCTTATTTTCCGAGCCAGATTGATGCCGTCTAATTTCGGCATTCGAATATCGACAATTATCATTTGGTAATAATTCACCGGCGAAGAAAGATATTTTTGTAAGGCAACCTCACCATCAGCCGCAATATCAGTTTCCCCGCCTTTTTCCCGTAAGATATCTTCGATTACTTCAAGATTGATTTCACAATCATCGGCCAACAGAAATCTTTTTCCCTTAAAATCAAAATCGAGAATTTGCGACTCGGTTGATAAAGGCAGACGTAAACTGACAATAACCGTTGTTCCTTTGCCAACCTCAGAACATACTTCAATTGTTCCGCCAATTAACCGAACTATTTCCTTGACAATATACATCCCTAAGCCCGTCCCGATATCGCGATTTAGGGATGATTCCTGAGCATAGGGTTGAAACATCATTTTTATAAAGTTTTGACTCATACCGATTCCGTTGTCTTTAACCGTAAACCGGACAATTGCTTCTTCATCAAGTATTTTTTCATCGCAAACAAGGATAATTTCACCGCCTTGCGGGGTATACTTATTAGCGTTTGCCAATAAATTAACCAAAACCTGTTTTAACCTTAAGGTATCACCAACAAGTTTATGAGCTACCAACCCATTTTTAACAATTTCTAATTTTTGATTTTTAAGTTCAGTTTGGACTTCCAATAAAGCGTACACATCATCAATAAATTCATTTAATTCAAATTCCTCATGATAAACAACATGCTTTTTGTTTTTCACTTGACAAAAATCAAAAAAATAATCGTTTATTGATAACATGAAATTTGAAATATGCTTTAGTTTTTCTAGATATCGTATTAATTTACTTTCATCATCAACGGCCTTAGAAGCTAAATCAATAATACTAATCATTGAATTTAATGGGTTTCTTAGCTCATGAGATAAAATAGATAAGTAATCAGCCTTTATTTCCATTATCATAAGCCCCCTTAAGAAAATTTTACCAAATAATTATCAAGAAATCAAGAAAAAAATATATTTAAATCAAAACTATTTGTAATAGAAATAACCTTTAGCGATTTTTTCAGCCGGGCCGGTTAATAAAAGCTGATGCTGATTGTTATAATGAACTTTAACCGTTCCATATCGAAAACGGACCGAAATCGCTTCAGCGCAAAGGCCTTTTAAATAAGAAATGGCATAAACGGCGGCCGCTCCGGTGCCGCAGGCCGCAGTCCAACCCACCCCGCGTTCAAAAGTGCGAACGGCAAATGTTTCCCGGTTAATCATCTTGACAAAATTTACGTTGATGCGGTCAGTAAAAAGAGAATGGTTCGACAAAGCCATACCGGTTTTTGTTTCGACGGTTTCAATATCATCAACATAAACCACCAAATGCGCCGCTCCGGTAAATACGGCACTGACCTCGATACCGCATATCTTTTGACCGATATAATTATCCGGTTCGTCTTTTATTTTCATGACCTTTCCTGAAAAATCCGGTTTTCCTAAATTGATTTCAATTAATTCACCTAAAATCATCACGGGTTTGGGACCGGCCGGAGTATTGACGATAAAATAATCATTATCAACTTTTTTGATATCATGCAAATAGCGGGCCAAACAACGGAGCCCATTTCCGCACATCGAACCGGCACTGCCGTCGGCATTATAAAAAAGCATTGTAGAAGGGGCTTGAAAAACGATGATTCCGTCGGCGCCAACCCCCAAATTGCGGTTGCATATTTTTTTTGCCAGATCCGAATAATCGATTTCATCCGTAAAGTTGATTAATAAAAAGTCGTTGCCGCAACCATGATACTTCATAAATTCCACTTTCATTTCTTTCACCTCATTAAAATTTATTATATCATGTCTTTGTATAAAAAAAAAGAGTTAAGGAAATGGCGCTCATAACCTTAACTCTTTGCTCTTTATCCATACATATCAATAAGCGGTTGTTTATATATGTCGATAAATGGTGCCAGTAATTGATCATAATCTTCGCCGCCGTTTACAATGGGATCAATAGCGCTGTCGCTAATATTACTATATGGTAACAAACTTGTAAACGGATCAAAAATAACTTTGTTTTGTTTAAAGAAAACAATTGCTTCAGCCGATTCCGGATCGGCGAAACGGGACAAAGCATCAGTTCGCATCATGGCATCGAGATTATAGGCAGAATCCTGAGACAGATAATCGCCGGTTCTTAAAATCATTTCCGTCCAAGCCCAATATACACTTTCAGCGGTTACACCCGGCGGATAATTTCGACCGTCAGCAAAACCATAATATTGACCGCCTAAATCGGCGATGCGGGTTGCTTCTTTATCTACATTATTAGGATACGGGAAAGGAACATAACCGAATCTCGTATCATCGCCCCAAATCGTTTCCGACCAGCGCATAGCTGATTTAACAAACCAATATTCACCGACGTTAAATAAAGTACTGGCTTCATTAAACGATACTGATGAACTATCCCAGCCTTGGTCGCCCCAGCATTCATTGAGATAGGTATCCCTTAAGACAGCAGCCGCATCACGGGCATATTGGTGGTTGAAATTAACACTTAACGTTAATGTGTCAGTTAAAGCGACACCGCCGGCATTAACCATTCCGGCCCAATATAGAAACGGCTTGCCCGAAAGTACCGACTGTTCTTCCGTCATCCGAGATTTGGCCACTGATACATAATTTTTAAAATCATCATAAGTCCATCTGCCTTCGTTAAAAAGCTTTGCCGGCGATTCAAGGCTCAAACTGTTAAGCAAATTATAATTATAAAAAATGCCGTAATAAACATTTACCCCGTCAACAGCGCTGTAGAGTAAAGCATAGAGTCCGCCTTTATAAGTTGCGGCAGTTTTTTGCGACGGTGCCATCTTATGTTTGCCATATTTGTTATACCACTCCAGAGTATTGCTTATCGCCTGTCCTTCAACCAGGGACTTAGTCCAAAGACCGGTAATAACAAAGACATCGGCTTGAGCTTCGTTAATCGTCGCCTTTTCAATCATCCATCGAACCCTTTGATCACCCCAAGGCGCTTCCGTCGGATACGTCTTAACTATCAATTTACAATTAAAATCTTGTTCGACATCACGCCAAGCTCTTTGCTTGGCGCCTTTATCCGGTGCGGTATAATCATAAAGAAACGGATCATGCTCTTTTAAATATCCGTCATTTCCAAAAATAATAATTTCATAGTTGTTCAAATTAGGATATTGAATCGGAAGCGGTTCCGGTTTAACGGTTATGACATGACTTGCGGAAATGGTTTTATCCTGATCGGAAACAGCAATAACTGTAACCGTTCCTTGTTTTAAAGCAGTAACCACACCGCCATCAGAAACGGTGGCGATTTGGGGATGGCTGCTTTGCCAGGTAACATTTTGGGAGACGCCGGCCGGCAGGACAGAAGCCGTAAGTTTAATGGTTGAACCTTCAAACATTTCAGTATCACCTTGAATAACGACTCCTTCTACCGTTAAAGAACCGATCACCACCGATAAATTGACGCTGTCGGTGAGTTCGGGATTAGCATCAACCGTAACCGTTATCGTTACTTCGCCAATACTTTTGCCGGAAACCAAACCATTGGCACTAACGGTGGCAATCTCCTCATCGCTGGATGAATAAGTTACTTTTTGCAACGCGGTATTTGGTAAAACCGTGGCGGTTAATTGTAAAAAACTGTTGACGCTAACGGTATTACGCGGGGTCATAAGTTCAACCGATTCCGGGTCGTCATATGTAATCTCATTCACAACGATTTCAACACTATCGCAAACCTTGGAATCAACTTTCGATGTGACGAAAATTTCGGCTTTCCCCGGTCCTATCCCTTTAATAATACCGCCAACATTGTCAATCACGGCAGCAACTTCATTATTATCTGAAGTCCAAATAACTGAGCTGGCAGCATTTTTGGGGGTGATATTACATGTTAACTTTAACTCTTCCCCGACAAAAATCTCAGTTTTTACTGCCACAATATTGATTGATGTCGGTTTCACCGTTTTTGAATTGTCTTTATTATCGCATCCAATAAACAAAAAAACAAATACTAAAACAAATACTAAATAAAATGATTTTTTCATTTGCTTTTTTCCCTCCTCTTGAGCCGATTATCGAAAAGGCTTTCATCAATATTATATCGTGTTTTTTTAGAAAAAGCAATAAAAAAACCGGCTTTACCGGTCTAAGTAAACTAATGACAATGCGGACAATTATCCTCGCCACATTCAATATTTTGTTGTTCATTTTGCTTTTCGTTTTCATTTTGCTCGAAATTATCGCGCGAGAACTCAACTTGATTTTTATCAAACCCTTCCTTTACATCACGATTATTATCATCGCGATAGTAATAACCATCTTTGTCTTTACGGAGAGGAGCTTTTTTAAATTGATTTTCGCGGCCGAATTCGGTATTATAATCTGTTTTTGCCGCCTTATCTCTTTGGTTTAACGACCGTTCCGTATCTTTCCCAAATTTCGCATTATACTTATTTCTTTCATCTTTAAAACCCATCTATATCCTCCTATGTTTTTAATTTCTATTTTATTTTCTCCGAACCGTTTGTTTTTATACTAAAATCCTCAATAATCATGTTGTTTATATTTTTTACCAATAAATTCATACCGCTTTTACATATATTTATTGGGAACCGTTTAATTAAAAATATATAACTCTACATATACGATAAGTATCAGAAGTTTAGAACTATTAATTGAATAAATAAGAATATCACGGTTTTAACCCAATTATTCGTTCCCTTAACATTGTATTAAGTTCCATAATTATATATTCTTAAAATTTTTATCTAAAAACAGTTCAAGTTTATAAAACTTAACATTTCCCCCCATCTAAGAACATCCAATATATTTCATAATAAAACCGGGAAACTAATTACTCAGTTTCCCCTTTATCAAACCGTACATGTCCTATTAGGGCCTGCGGCTTACCAATTATAGATTATAATTTGACGATTAACCATTTGCAAAATCGCTTAATCCTTATTAAAATTTCAACCTATACAACTCCCTGACAAAAAAAGCGGTTTTGCTTTTCCAAAACCGCTTTTTTATTATGGTCTTCCTTTATGTTGTTTTTGCCATTCTTCAATTTCTTTTTTCATTTTATCCTTTTTTTCCTCAAAACAATGCCGGAATTCTTCTACTTGGCCTTTATGTTCTTCTTTACGGGCATGGAATTCATTCCGAATGCGCTCTTTTGCCTCTTTCGAATTTTGTCGGTATTGTTCTTTTAATTCGTTGTGTTTTTCATGAAACTCATCACGTAAGATTTTCAATTCGGCCCGCAATTCATTAAGATCATTAGTTAACTGGGCTTTTTCCTCTTCGTCAGCGGCGGATTCGATTTGTATCAATAATTCTTCTATCTGCGTATGCAGTTGTTCCATTAAAGGCTTATATTCATTAAAAAGTGCATCCCGGGCGGTAAAAAATTGTTCTTTATTTTCATGAACTATTTCTTTAATTTCCTGGCCTAGATTTCTAATCATTTTCACCAAATCTTCAAGCGGCATTTCCAGGCATTCCTCAAGGGTTAATTCCGGATTTAAAGCTATTACTTTTTTAATAACCAGTAAATGTTCCGGGGCAATCCCGAGGTTTTCCGCTTCAGCAAGCAACTCTTCGTTTAACTCTTTTTTCTTGGCGAAGCCATGCAGTCCCTTTGCGGCAAACGAATTGTTGAATTTATTACAAACTTTATCTCTTAACTTATCTTCTTTAACCTTATCACGACCGGCAACCGTTACATTAACGGTGATTTCTTCATTTTCCGGATCGATAAAACCTAATTCGACGCAACGATCGATAACTAAATCAACGGCTGATTCGATATTAAGGCCTTCCAATTCCGTTTCAACAAGCAATACTTCACCGTCATCATTTAAAGCACTCGCATAAACGACTTTATCATGACGGTTGGTAACAATTTCAATACTGGGATTGATATCAACCACCAGATATGATTGATAATCGGCGGCCGAAACATTACATCCGACAACCGCCGCTAAAACAGTAAAGAATAATACAACAATTAAATATTTAACTTTTCTCATTGTTTTGTCCTCCTTCACCTTAATAAACAAATTGACACCAGGTTTTATTGGAAAAATTCTTTTTTTCTAAATTTAAAACAGCCAAACAAGAGAGCAAAGAAGGCTAAAACTAAATAAGCCAAAAGGGTAAAAAACGCAATTTTATCGCCGGTTTTAATAATCGTTACCGGATCGGAAAAAGTAAAAGCCGATATATATTTAAGATTCTTAACAATTCGGTTATCAGTAAGCTGAGATATAAAATAAATAACATATAACGGCAGGGGGATAAGAACCGATAAGGCGGTTTTGGTTGTTCTTTTTGTAACTGCTGCCAAAGCAAAACCCAGCGTGCCCATTATTAGTAACATTAAAGTATTTAATAAATTAAAAGAAAAGAAACTTGTAAAAGCGGCATTTTTTTCAATGGAAATAATGCCAACAAAAGTAAAAAGGGTGACACCGGCAGAGAATAGCAATATTTCCAAAAAAACGACTAAAAGTTTTGTATAATAAAATGTTTTTCGGGAAACCGGCAAAGTATAAATAACATCGGTTGTCATTTCCCGCTCATCATGATTAAGTAACGAAAAACCAAGTAAAGCAGCAAAGATTGCACCGGCCAACTGCATCATAAGTGCTCCTTCAATCGCATAATACTCAATGATATTCTTGGGAATCCCGCCGACCATATCCATATAACTGATTAATTCTTCCGGCATTGAACTATACATGTCTTTTACCAACGGATACAAGACGACCACCAGTAATATATAACTGCCGACCGCAACACTCCAAATGACTAAACTTTTTAGAGAACGGCGGAATTCCATTTTAAAAACATCGCGATTAATCATTTGCTTCCTCCTTTTGGTAATAATTAATAAAGATTTCTTCCAAATCCAAATCAACTATTTTTACATCGTTTAACCGGTGATAAGATAATATTTCAAGCAAAGGATTAATATCGCCTTTGTATTGATAAATTGCCTGATTATTTTCTTGACCAACCAAAACAAGACCCGTAAGTTTTATATCGGTAAAAGCCGGGGTTACAAAAATCCTTTTATATTTTTCACTTTTGAGATTTTCTAAAGTTTCAGTAAACAAAGTGACGCCTTCGCGAATCAGACAAATCCGATCACAAACTTTTTCAATATCCGATAAAATATGGCTGGAAAGTAAAATCGAAGCCCCTTTCTTTTTTTCTTCCTGCAACAATGTAAAAAACTCCTTCTGCATTAACGGATCAAGCCCGCTTGTCGGCTCATCAAGAATAAGCACTTTCGGCGAATCCATCAGAGCGGCAATAATGCCGAGTTTTTTGCGGTTACCGGTTGAGAGTTCTTTTATCTTACGGTTCAAATCCAAATCAAGTCTTTTCGCCAACTGTTCAATACGTATCATATCCGTTTTTCTAATATGGGCAAGATAGCGTAACTGTTCTAAAACGGTTAATTCTTGATAAAAAAAGAGTTCACTGGGCATATAACCAACATCACGGTTAGTTATCTCCGAGGGCGGATTGTCCAGTACCTCAACAAACCCACTCGTTTTACGGATTAAACCAACCAAAACTCTTATAACCGTCGATTTACCGGCGCCGTTCGGGCCAATAAAACCGAGAATCTCACCGTGATTTAAACTTAAATTAACCGACTCAACACCACGAAAACGGCCGTAATATTTTTTTAAATTTTCCATGCGAATTGTCATTTTGTTTACTCCCGAAAAGAAATTTACATAATTACTATATCATTTTTCACTCTAACTTGCAATTAAAAACTGAAAAAAGCAGCATATAATTGTGCTGCCCAAATTGAAATATTGATTAAATATTAATAATACTGTACATTTTCCTCGCGATTACAGACCCGTAAAACCCCCATAACCAAAGCATTTATTTCGTCTTCACCCGGATAAACCCGTAAATTAACATCTTCAGGAAGATACTTTCTGATAAAAGTGATTAAATGACGACTGTTGGCAAAACCGCCGGTCAGAATAACCGCATCGATTTTACCGGACGCGGCATAAGTAAGGGCACCTATCTCTTTTACAATTTGATAAGCCATCGCTTCAAGATAAAATGCCGCGGCCTGATCATCTTCTTCAATTCGGCGGGTAATAGCAAAGCCGTCACTCGTTTCCAAA
>Ga0265293_10011685_pt1 | contig 11867 bp, 8 predicted proteins | sample Munlanlewell138R_FD_192505 | JGI IMG/M metagenome (GOLD analysis project Ga0265293, IMG submission 192505) | Leachate microbial communities from a municipal landfill in Southern Ontario, Canada - Leachate well 138R | ecosystem: Engineered > Solid waste > Landfill > Unclassified | place: Canada... | reverse complement strand
TAAATTGATACGAAAGTGCTGTAAATCCGGCAACTACGGCTACCATTTTCCGTTGTGCGGCATACAAGAAAAGCCAACCGCACAAACAGCACATTTGGTTTTTGCCGACACGCAAAGCCAACGCTGAAAAAACCAAAAGAGCTGTTTTTTGCCAACGTTCGACCGAAAATTGAACAGAATACGGGAAACCGTAAAAAAAGAAATAGAATGAATAGTATTTTTAGGAACTTAAAGCCAACCGAAAAAATATGGAGTTAATACAAAATAACCCTTATCGAATTGCAGGGATTCTCTCAAACGCAACGACAAAGGAACTTGAAAAGCAAAAAGGGAAAATTAAAGCCTACACAAAGGTTGGAAAAGAAATCAAATCTGACTTTGACTTTCAAATTCTCGGGAATATTGACAGAACGGAAGATTCTGTAAACAAAGCTTTTTCAAATGTTGAGCAAAGCCAAGACAAAGTAAATTTTGCCTTGTTTTGGTTCTTAAATGCTAGTCCATTTGACAACACCGCAATTGAATATCTGAAAAATGGTGATGAAGAAAAAGCACTTGAAATTTGGGAAAAAGTAACAAAAGACAAGGATGTTAATTCCAAAAATTTCTCTGCGTTCAACAATTTGGGAACCTACAAACTTCTGAGCAGGAATAAATCAGATATTAAGACGGGCATTGAAGCTAAGATCAAACTGATTGAATCAGACTATTTTGAAAGCTTCGTACATTCTGTTGCAGATGAAACTTATACAATTGACAATCAAAAACAATCTGAAAAACTGATTGATGAATTGCTAACGCAATTCAAAAACCAGTATTCAAGTTCAGAAACATTGCAATTGTTTAGTGGATGCAACGGAACTACTCAAAAGTACCTTTCAAAAAAGTTTACGGAAGAACCATTACACAAAATCGAAAGCCAAATTGAAAGCTGCAAAAAGAAACGAAAAGCAGACAAAGGGAATGCCTATGAATTTGGTTTAAGGCTTTTCACAAATACAAAGGACGATTTATCACTTCTAAAATCATTACTTGGTCCAAGCGACTTAAAATACAAGGCAGTTGCCGACCAATTGGCAAATGAAATAATGCAATGTGGTATTGACTATTTCAATGAAAGTCAAGAAAATGATTCGAGTGAAGATTTCTTAATACAAGCACAGGAATTAAATGAGACTGCGTTGTCAATTGCGGTTGGAAAGTTAACAAGAGATAGGGCAAAAGATAGTCTTGCCACGCTTGAAGAGATGAAAGACCGAGAGGTCGCACAAGCAATTGCCTTATTACAATCCGTGAAGGATGCTTATGAAACTAATGAGCAACAAATCAGACAACAAGTTAAAGAGCTGAAAGAGAGTGACCCATTGATAAGACTTGGTCACAGAACTATTAACCAGTCCGCTGTTGAAGATAATATCAAGAATTCTATTGATTGGGGTAAAGTGAATGAATTACTAAAAGAAATTTTACCCGATGAGAGTTTAGAACGAATTAAAGCAAGTACTAAAAACGAACTCAAATCTGAATTTACAGAACTAGCTAATTGGCTTAAAGAGTATTCTCAAAGTAATTCTGTGATTAGCAGAATCATTGATAAATATAAAAGAATACCACCGAAACTATCCTTCAAAATTGTATCGTCTGAAATAACCAACACCGATAGCAAACCACTTTACACTAAGTATATACGATACATTGGTTTAAAAGTCAATGTAGAAGTGCTGCAAGAAAGCACCGTCACATTTTATCTTAAATACATCAATCCAAAAGGTAAAGTTGATCGGAACAAAAAATCTTCCCCAAACGGTTACACTCGCTTAGATACAAAAAATCTAAATAAAAATTCAAGAACTATCTCATTTGCAGGATGGGGAAATGCCGATGAATGTACTTACGATATTGGTGAGCATCGAATAGAAGTTTATGTAGATGAATATTTAATCCACACTAAAAAGTACAAAGTTGATTTAGCACCATCTGAAAAGTTAGAGAAAGAAATAGCTAGTGCAGAAAAGAAACTAAGGGAGATAAATCAAACTGATTATTACGAATCAGAAATCAGGTCTGCCAAAAATGAAATGAGCGAAATTCAAAAATTCAAATTGTTTAGAGGAAGCTCAGAAAAGCAAAGTCAAATTCAAGCACAACAGGCTAAAATTGACAAGCTCATTCAGCAAGCCAAAGAAGAAAAGAAAAAAGATGTCCGAACTCAGGAAGAAAAAATTTACAAACTAAAAATGGAGCTTTCAGTAGCAAAATATTAACTATGAAGAAAATTGTACTCATATCGCTCTTTTTTGGAGCAACCAATCTTTTTGCTCAACAGCAACAGGATTCAATTTTGGTTAAGGAAATACCAACCATAAAAAACAACGTATTTCAGCAACAACAAGAGATTAATGCTTTGACTAAAAAGCTGAATGACCAAAATTATATAATTGGAAAGCAGAGCAAGACTATCTCAGTTTTGCAGGAGCAAAATTCCAATCTAAATGGATCCATTGATAGTTTAAGCCAACTAATCCAAACCAACAGCCAAAACATTGTAACCAATTCCCAAGAGCTTGGAACTAAAATCCAAGAAACAGGACAAAAAGCAGACACTCAAATAGCCCAGTTGGATAGTAGTGTAGAGAAAAACCGCTTGTATTGGCTAATCGCCACCTTGGCAACACTTTTATTAGGTGGCCTTATTTATTGGTTATTAGGCAAACGTATTTCTTCTAGCAAGACAGATGTCGAAACCCAAATCAGAAACACCAAAGCTTCACTTGAAGAAGAAAGTGTGAAATTGGACAACAAGTTGGTGGAAGTTTTAGAAACACAGTTGAAACTTCAACAAGAAACTGCCAAAGCACAACCAGTTGCTTCCAAAGAAAAAGCCGACCACTCTTTGGCTTTAAAAGTGGCTGATGAAATTATTCGTATTCAAAAGAATTTAAGCCGAATGGACGAAAGCACAAAGGGGTTAAAACAGTTGAATTCATCTGTAAAACGTATCCAAGACAACTTTGCAGCCAACGGATATGAATTAGTTGAAATGTTAGGAAAAGAATACAACGAAGGAATGAAGGCAACAGTAAACTTCGTCCAAGATGAAGATTTTGAAGCAGGAAAAAGAATTATAACAAGAATCATAAAACCACAGGTTAATTTCAAGGGAACAATGATTCAAACAGCACAAATTGAAGTAACAGAAGCATAAAAATATTATCAAATGACAAGAACTAAAATTGACTACGGAATTGATTTAGGAACAACTAATTCCGCTATTTCCAGAATGGAAAATGGAGAACCAACCATTAAAAAAACAGATACGTTAAAAGATACAATGCCTTCTTGTGTTTACATCAACAAAAAGAAGGCAATCCAAGTTGGCGATAGTGCATACAATGCCCTCAAACGAGATAGATTGAAGTCAATGAAAGAGTCAGGTAATTTTAAATCCAACGCTTTCATTGAGTTTAAAAGAACAATGGGAACGGATAAAACGTATTCGAGTTCCAATTTTGAAAAAGACTTGACTTCAGAGGAGTTGTCAGCAGAAGTTTTGAAAACCTTAAAATCGTTTGTAAAAGACGAAAGCGTTAACTCAATAGTCATAACAGTACCAGCAGCCTTTAAGAATAATCAAAAAGAAGCAACAAGAGAAGCTGCAAAATTAGCAGGTTTCAATCATATTGAATTGTTGCAAGAACCAGTTGCTGCATCAATGGCTTATGGTTTAGATTCGGATAAAAAGGATGGCTTTTGGTTAGTCTTTGACTTTGGTGGGGGAACTTTTGACGCAGCACTTTTAAAAGTTGAAGAAGGTATAATGAAGGTAATTGATACCGAAGGTGATAATTATTTAGGAGGTAAAAATTTGGACTTTGCGATTGTTGATGAAATCATTTTGCCATACATCCAAGAAAATTTTGTCATTGATTCCATTTTAGCTGATGATACAAAAAAGCAAATTTTGCGTAATGCTATGAAATTTTACGCAGAAGAAACAAAAATCAAACTATCATTCAATGACACACATAATATCTTGTCTGATTTGGGAGATATTCCCGGAGAAGATGATGAGGGCGAAGAATTTGAATTAGATATCACCGTAACGCAAGCAGACATTACCAAAGCTCTTGCCCCTGTTTTCCAAAAAGCAATTGATGTTAGTTTAAGTCTATTGGAAAGAAACAATCTTAAAGGCTCTTCATTAGATTCATTAATACTTGTTGGTGGTCCAACGTTTTCACCAGTTTTGAGAAAAATGTTGGAAGAACAAATCTGCAAACCTGATACAAGTGCCGACCCAATGACGGTAGTTTCAAAGGGTGCAGCCTTGTATGCATCAACGGTAGATGTTTCAGAAGAAGTAAGAGAACAAACCAGAGATAAAACAAAGATTCAATTGGAAATAGCCAATGAATCATCAACGGTGGAAACAGAAGAATTTGTTCCTATTAAGATTTTGGCTGACAAAACAGAAGGAGAAATTCCTGAAAAGGTATTTGCAGAAGTGACCAGAGGCGACAAAGCTTGGTCAAGTGGAAAAGTTGAAATTAATACGATTGGTGAAGTTGTAGAAATCCAACTCAATGAAGGAAAAACCAATGTTTTTGAAGTGGTTCTGTTTGACGACAAAGGAAATATTTTAGAAAGTGAGCCATCAAGTTTCAGTGTTATTCAAGGTTCTAAAATTGGAAGTGCGACATTGGCTTACAATTTTGGAATTGACCTTAAAGATAAATCAACAGGAAAAATACGCTTTAAAACAGTAAAGGGATTAGAAAAGAATCAATCTATTCCAGCCGTAGGCGCTTTGAATGATTTAAAAACACAAAAGCAGATTCGTCCAGGAATGGATTCAGATGAAATCAAAATCCCATTATATGAAGGAGAATATGGGTCAGATGGTACTCGCGCTATTTATAATGAACACGTTAGCACAGTTAAAATAACAGGAGCTGATTTACCGTCACTCTTACCTGAAAATAGCTCTGTAGATATTACAGTCAATATTGATAGGTCGGAAAAGATAACATTAAAGGCTTATTTCCCTTATTTAGACTTTACTTATGAGTCAGATGCTATAACATTTAAAGAATCTGTTGATACAGAATGGCTTGCAAATGAAATAAGAATGGCAAAAGGTAGTATTCAAGAGTTAAAGCAAGAAGAAAGTGTTGATGAAAATAAACTTAAACAAGTTGAAAATGAAATAACAGAAATCGAAAAGACTTTTGAAAACAATAAAAACGAGATAGATAGCAAAAAAGAAGTTTTAACAAACTTGAGAAAAACCTTAAAAATAATTGATGACCTATCTATTCGTAACGAATGGCCAAAATTGGAAGAAACATTAAAAGAAGAGTTTTATCGCCTAGAAAAAGCAAATAACGATTTAGGCAATGAAAAAACAACACAAGTTGTTAATCAATTTCGTTCGCAATTAGATGAAATCATCAGAGCTAAAGATGTTAAACTTGGAAATGTTCTATTGGAAGAAATTGGAATGTTCTTTTTCAAATTGACAGAGATATATCAGTTTATCGGAATGATAAGAAACTTCAATGAGAATTTTGGAGATTACTCTTGGAGTAATCCAACCAAAGCAAGGCAATTAGTTAATTCAGGTATGGAAAAAATCGCAAATGGCCCAGACAAAGAGGAATTAAGAGAAATATTAATTCCATTATATGATATGATTCCAACAGGAGAAAGACCAAGTGGCGATGATTCTGTATTGGTTGGTTAAAATTTATACGAAATGAAAAAATACATATTGTCGCTGATATTATTCTTGAGTTTAATTACCCTTTCAAATGCTCAGAGCTATTTAGGGTATGTGACTAAACAAGTGAATTTCAGAACTGAATCAAATACTAGCTGTGAGATTATTTCATCTTTACCAAGAGGTACCGCACTTTTTGTTATTTCAAAAGATAAAATAAACGGATTTTATCAGGTTTTAAATATTGAAACCAACAAAGAAGGATTTGTCCATTCGAGTTTTGTTCAACTCGATAAGATGCTACCCAAAAATGAGGATGGTATTTTTACACCTGTCGGGAAAACAAGTTCTACAAAACCAATTATTAAAATACATAACAATACAAGTCTTACACTTACTTTAAAGCTGAATAATGATTTGTACACCTTTTCGCCACAAGAAAGAAAAACATTGACTTTATCATCAGGCTCATATACTTACAGAGCATCAGCACCAGGCGTTTTACCTGATTATGGAACAGAGAATATGCAAAGTAATTATGAATACGAATGGAGCTTTTACGTCTCAACTTCTATGAATTAAATGAAACTAACCCACACCATACATATAGGATTTGATTCCACTTCGATTGCTAAAATGAAAGATGGAGAGCCTTGTATAATCAAGTCTGACACTATGCGAGATGAGATTCCTATGTGTGTTTACGTGAACAAAAAAGGGGCAATTCAAGTTGGTGATTCGGCATTGAATGCTCACAAGAGAGATGCATTAAAATCTCAAAAAGGTTGGAATTCTTCATCACAAAATTCATTTGTAGAGTTTACGAGAACATTAGGCACCGATAAAACTTATTACAGTTCAAATGCCAATAAAGAATTTACTTCTGAAGAACTTTTAGCAGAAGTCATCAAATCACTTTTATCCTATGAAAAGGAAGAGGAAATAAATGCATCAGTTATTACTGTTCCAGATGACTTTAAATATAATCAAAAAGAGGCGGTGAGAAATGCGGGTGAATTGGCAGGCTTGCAGCAAATTGAACTCATTCAAGAATCTATCGCTGCATCATTATCCAATGGTTTAGATATAAACAAAAAAGACGGGTTTTGCTTGGTGTTAAATTTTAAAAGTAAAACCTTTAGTGCTTCACTTCAAAAAGTCTCTAATGGTATTATAAAAGTTATCGATACTGAAGGAGATAACTATTTAGGTGCTGTTAATTTAGATTTCGCTATTGTAGATAACATCATCTTGCCCTATTTACAAGAGAACTATAGTATCAATTCTTATTTGGAGAATGATGAAAAACTTCAATCGCTAAGACGGTCACTCAAGCATTATGCAGAAGATGCAAGAGAAAAAATGAATCTCGAAGAAACTCATTGGATAGCTTCAGATTTAGGTGACATTCCAGGAGAGGATGATGAAGGCGAAGAATTTGAATTAGACATTACCGTAACTCAAAATGACATTGCCAGAGCGGTATCGCCCGTTTTCCAAAAAGCAATTGATGTTAGTTTAAGTCTATTGGAAAGAAACAATCTTAAAGGTTCTTCATTAGATTCTTTAATTCTTGTTGGTGGTTCAACGTTTTCACCCGTTTTGAGGCAACTATTGGAAGAACAAATCTGCAAACCTGACACAAGTGCCGACCCAATGACAGTAGTTTCAAAAGGTGCTGCCTTGTATGCATCAACTGTAGATGTTTCAGATGAAGTTAGCGAACAAACCAGAGACAAAACAATGATTCAGTTAGAAGTTGGTTATGAACCCCTAACTGTAGAGGAAGAAGAATTTATAACGGTAAAAATTTTAGATGACAAAACCGTAGGAGAAATTCCTGAAAAAGTTTTTGCAGAAGTTACCAGAGCTGATAAAGCTTGGTCAAGTGGAAAAATTGAAATTAGTAATGTTGGAGAGGTAATAGAAGTTCCCATCGTGAATAAAATGAAAAATTTATTTCACATTACTTTGTTTGACGAAACAGCAAAATCCTTAGTGTGTGAACCTAATAATTTTACAATACAAAAAACGGGGGGTATTAGAAGTGCAACCCTTTCTTACAACATTGGAATTGAAGTAAAAGACAAAGAAACAGGTAAAATTATATTCAGAACCATTAAAGGATTAGAAAAAAGCCAAACTATTCCAGCAATGGGAACCATAAATGGTTTCAAAACAGAAAAAGCTATTCGTCCAGGTGTAGAGTCTGATTTTTTTAAAATTCCAATTTATGAAGGTGAACACGGTTCAGAAGGCACAAGAGCGATTTACAACGAACACATTACTGACATTATCATCAGTGGAGTTGACTTGCCTTGTCTTCTACCTGAGAACAGTGATTTAGATTTAACGATAAACGTTGATAGGTCGGAAAAAATAACAGTTACGGCTTATTTCCCATCTATAGATTTTTCTGCTGAGGTAGAAGCTAATAGTGTTAAAACATCAATTGATTTACCTTGGTTAGAAAATGAAATTAGAAAAGCAAAAAGAAGCATCGTAGATTTAAAACGAGAGGATAATTCAAATAATTGTCAATTACAACAGATTGAAATAGAATTAGATAAAATTGAGAATTCTTTTAAGAATCATAAAAATGATATTGACGGCAGACAGGAAGTATTGACAAATCTTCGCAAAACGCTCAAAATCATTGATGAACTTATCCAGAATACAGAATGGCCAAAACTTGAGTTGCAAATAATTTCAAATTTTAATAGGCTTGACAAATTAGCTCAACAACTAAAAAATGACAACCTAAATAATCTTAAAACATTATTTAAGGAGCAAACTAATGAAGTAGTAAGGACGAAAGACATAAAGCTTGGCAATGCATTACTAACAGAAATGATTGGTGAAATTGAACGCATTGATACGATTAATGAAAAATATGATAGAGAATACCTTCAACTCTATGAAAATGGTGAGATGACTCTAATAGAACTCAAAGTTAGCCTTGAAGAAGCCAATAGACAAGGTGGTATCGTTTACCAAGAAGTTTTAGATCTTATCAACAAAGAAGAAAGAAGGCTTACTAAGGATAAAGTAGAAGACTTACTCTTCGCACTAACTGAAAATGAAAGTTTACCAAGTGAAAAGTTTGGAGAATATTTTGAGAGACTATCTAACATTCAAGAAAATTCTGATGAATTAGAGGGTTTATTTAAGGAAATAAAAGGGTATGAATAAAACCAAGCACATATTAACTAAAGGTCAAACGATTAAGGAGAATTACAAGGTGACTTTCTTTCTCAAGAAAGGAAGCTATGCCGAAACCTATCGTATAAAAGACCAAGAAGGAAAGACCAAATTATTGAAGCTGTTTGCTTATTCAAAATTACACAGAACTCAATTTGATGGAAATGGTGACGTGTTAGAGATTCAGGTTTTAAAGAATATCAAGCACCCAAATTTGGTTAAATACTCTGATAGTGGTGAACTTCTTTTAGATGGTCAAAAATATACTTATGCAATTCTTGATTTCATCAGTGGTGAAACCTTGGCAGACAAATTAAAAAGAGAACAAACAATTAACCCGTATGAAGCTAAAGACATCATATCAGGCGTTTTGAACGGATTGAACTATTTGCATTCTCTTCAAAATCCAATTATCCATAACGACATTACAAACTTGAATGTGATGTTGGATTTATCAGGCAATGTTGCGATTCCTAGAATCATTGACTTTGGCTATGCTCGTTTTTTAAGTCAGTCTAACAAGGACTTTCTAAAGGAAGGTTTAAATCCATTTTACCAAGCCAATGAAGCTTTCAATAAGGTCTTTTCGGTTCAAAGTGATGTGTTTTCGGTTGGTGCATTATATTATCACTTGTTAGAAGGATTACCACCTTGGTTCGTTGAAATTTCAAAATATAAAGCAGATTCCATAAAGTTAGAAGATGCTGTTATTGAAGAACGAAAAAAGCCTTTAAAGTTTTCGTCAGTTACAGACCAACAAACCCAAAACATAATCAACAAAGCATTACAGCCAAATGCTGAAAGTCGTTTTAATAGTGTCAAAGACCTCATAAAATCAATAAACGGAGAAATGGAAGTGCAACAACTTTCATCACCGCAAGAAGTGTCTAAACCGAAATTAAAGGAAATAAAAAAGGGTAAAGGATTTTCAGCAATCGCAGGAATGCAAGAACTGAAAGATACAATCCAACTTGATGTAATTGATGCTTTAAACGAAAAAGAACGTTATGCAGAGTATGGCTTGACCATTCCAAACGGAATGTTGCTTTATGGCCCACCAGGTTGTGGTAAAACGTTCTTTGCAGAACGAATGGCAGAAGAAATAGGGTTTAATTTTTATCAGTTAAAGCCATCTGATATTCAGAGTAAGTATGTAAACGAATCTCAGGAGAAAATCAAGAACCTTTTTGATGAAGCTCGTGAAAATGCACCAAGTGTCATTTTCATTGATGAGTTAGATGCAGTTGTTCCCAATCGTGATAACTCGAATATAAATCATATGAATACAAGTGCTGTAAATGAGTTTTTAGCACAAATGAATAACTGTGGAGATGATGGCATTTTTATAATTGGAGCTACTAACAGACCTAATTCAATTGACCCAGCTATTTTGAGAGCAGGAAGATTGGACAAAGTAATTTATTTGCCACCGCCTGACCTTGAAGCTCGTGAGTTAATGTTTAAACTCTACTTAGAAAAAAGACCAAGAGAAGTTGGTTTAAACTACTCTGAACTTGCAAAAGCAACAGAAAACTACGTTTCAAGTGATATAAAATTCCTTTGTGATGAAGCTTCAAGAAAAGCATTGAAACTGAAATCAAGAATTTCCAAGGAAATTTTACTTGATACCATAAACAATAATAAACCTTCAATTAAGCTTGATGAATTGCAAAGTTACATCGCTATAAGAGCGAAAATGGAAGGGTTATCAGAAAGTACTAACGACCGACCCAGAATCGGTTTTAAAAACAATTAGATATGGAAACATTACATTTCAATAAACTATTGCTCAAGACAGCATTTTCTTGTTTGGCTTGTGATGGCGATATTGACAAACGTGAAGTCAAACTTATTAAGCAATTGCAAAAGGAACGTAAAACCTTTGGAGAAATTGACATCAATGCCGAATTAGACACTTTGTTACTTGCTATCAATAAAGACGGTCATCAATTTTTAAAAGGATATTTCAATGAACTTACTAATACTGAACTGACAGAAGCAAATGAATTGAAATTGATTGAAGTGGCAATAGACACCATCAAAGCAGATGAAAAAGTTGAATACAGCGAAATCAAGTTTTTTAAGGTGATTCGTTCAAAGCTGAAAATTGACAACGAACCAATTCTTGAAAAACATCCTGATTTTGAAGACTACTTGGAACAAGATATTATAACTGATTCATACTTATTAAGGTTGCAAGACGACTTTTTTGACACTCATATTTCAAATGAATTTGAGTTGATAAGTGAAATTGATGATGATATTTTTGATAACGTTAAAGACAGAAATGAAGAATAGTGAAGCTTTGATAAAGATTGCTCTAGCAATTCTGCTGTTTTTGTGCCTGTTGGATATGCCATACGGTTATTATCAATTTGTCCGTTTTGTTGCTCTAATTGGTTTCGGAATATTAGCATACAAAGCAAATGAACAGAATCAGAAAACAGAAATGATTATTTACGGTGGACTTGCCATACTCTTTCAACCATTTTTTAAAATAGCACTTGGAAGAGAAATGTGGAACATAGTTGACGTAATTGTCGGAATTGGATTAATTGGAAGTTTGATTATGAATAGAACGATAAGCCAACGCTAAAGCCATACACATTTGCAATTCGCACCAGCCGACACACAAGCCAAAAATTGCAAAAGAGTATGTCTTTGCCAACGCTGACAGACGACCGAAAAAAAGTACGACCGCACAACAATGGCTATACGTAATGCGGGCTAAAATGCTGATATGAAAGTAATTACATTAAATAAACTAAGTGCTAAATTGAAAGGTAAGTGCCTTGAAATCCCGCACTACGCATAGCCGAGTCCGTTATGGGGCATAATAAGAAACAACCACTACAAAATAGATACATATGGAAAATTTATCACATCCCTTGGTAATTGCATTTATAATTACATGGATTATTGAGTTTTATTTATTCGGAATGCAACG
>Ga0265293_10011684_pt1 | contig 11867 bp, 13 predicted proteins | sample Munlanlewell138R_FD_192505 | JGI IMG/M metagenome (GOLD analysis project Ga0265293, IMG submission 192505) | Leachate microbial communities from a municipal landfill in Southern Ontario, Canada - Leachate well 138R | ecosystem: Engineered > Solid waste > Landfill > Unclassified | place: Canada... | reverse complement strand
AACGAATGAAACGTAGGCAAGGGAAGCGCCCGCGAAAGAGGCTGGAGCTCACCTCCGTTTCCTTTTTGGTGAACAACAACAAAACACAAATGTGCCAGTATTTGACGCCAGTTGGGCTTCTTCAGAGCCATCGCTTTCCTTGTTTACGCGAAAAGAGGAGCAATGAAATTTGCTCCTCTTTGTCTTGCCTATCCTGTTATTTCGCCGACTGCTTGTCCTTGAAAGGGAGAACAAGATTCAGAAGAATGCCTGTCAAAGCCGCCAGACCCATTCCTTGAAGAGATAGCCCAGCAATACTCAACTCGGCACCGCCAATCCCAAGAACTAAGACGACGGAGGAGATAACGAGGTTACGCTTATCGCCGTAATCAATACCGCTTTCCACAAGCGTCCTTAGACCTGAGGCAGAGATGATGCCAAACAGGACAATGGATACTCCGCCCATGACTGGGTTCGGAATTGTGGAGACGAGTGCACCCATTTTTGGCACAAACGACAAGGCGACGGCCAGGATCGCGGCGGTCCGAACCACCGACACGTTGTAGATGCCGGTAATGGCTAGAACACCGACGTTTTCGCCATAGGTGGTATTGGGGGGGCCTCCCCAAAGACCGGCCCATGACGTGGCTATTCCATCACCGAGGAGTGTACGGTGCAAGCCAGGCTTACGATAATAGTCGTTCTTGGTGATCTTACTAATGACCAAAATGTCACCTAAGTGTTCTGTGATTGAGACCAGCGCAACCGGCACAATCATGGCCAAGGCAGACCAGTTGAACTTCGGAGCAACAAATTGGGGTAAGCCAATCCAAGCAGCCTCACGCACAGTCGTAAAGTCGATAATGCCTTGGGTTAAGGCAAAAAGATATCCAGCTACAATTCCTATCAGAACTGGAATTACGGCGAGAAAACCTTTAAAGAACATTGTACCGGCCACGGTAACTAAGAGAGTGAACAAAGCGACACGTACTTCAGGATTTGCCAACGATCCACCATCGACGAACCCAGCCATACCCACTGCCGTACCCGCTAAGCCCATACCAATAACAACAATAACGGATCCAATGACAACTGGAGGTAATACACGGTCAACCCAATCGGTTCCTAGTCTCGAGATCACCAGGGCAACCAGAGCATACACTAAGCCCACTGCAACCCCGCCACCTAGTGCATAGGGTAACCCAAACTGACTGGATGCAGCAATAATTGGGGCAATAAAAGCAAAAGAGGACCCTAAGTAAGCTGGGACCTGACCCTTAGTAATCAACTGAAAGATAAGCGTACCTGTACCCGACGTGAAAAGAGCTACTGCTGGATCTAAACCTGTGAGCAGAGGGACCAACACTGTTGCACCAAACATCGCAAACAGGTGTTGGAAACCCAAAGCCAAATGTTGGGCTGCACCGATCTGAATCTGATTCTCCACTTTTACGTTCACAATACTCCTCCTTTGAAGTCTCACTGGACTTTATTAAAGGTCCTGATGTTCCAGAATGAGCACGCGCTCATCTTGATCCGTTTCCTGCAAGCGTACTGCGACAATTTCCTTCGTTGATGTCGGTAGGTTCTTTCCTACGTAATCAGCACGAATCGGCAATTCTCGATGGCCACGATCGATCAGTACTGCCAACTGAATTCTAGCCGGTCTTCCCAAATCCATTATGGCGTCAAGGGCTGCTCTGGCTGTTCTACCAGTAAAAAGTACATCATCTACCAAGACAACGTTCTTACCTGTAACCTCAACTGGCATCGATGTTTGGTTTAGGACCGGTTGCTCGGCTACCGACGACAGGTCATCTCGATAAAGCGAAATGTCCAGGATTCCGACGGGGACTCGAATACCTTCTATCTCCTCAATTAGCTGGGCTAAACGCTTCGCCAAAGGCACACCCCTTGTGCGGATACCGGCCAAGACTACGTCCTCTGTCCCACGATTGCTCTCTACGATCTCGTGACTAATTCTCTTTAACGCTCGTCTGATCTGCGTTCCATCCAAAATTTGCGCCTTTTCTTTGAAAATCTTCGTTCCCTCCTTTCATAAAAAAATGCTTCTTGCGCATAGTTAGCGGCAAGAAGCGTCAATGTCTCCGTTCCTTGCCAGCCTCACTGTGCTAACTTAAAGGACCATCTTCTGAGAGTAGAGTACACCAAAACTCTGGGCTTGTCAATTCATCTGTCGAGCTTTTTCGACAATCTCCATAAACGAAGCATCTGGCTCGGACTCAAATGCCATCTGCTGTCCGTTAGGATGCGTAAAAGATAAGTATCGTGCATGGAGCACCTGGCTCTTCGCACCGAGATTGTTGTGCCTAAAGCCGTAGACCGTATCGCCCACCAAGGGGTGATGAATGCTGGCAAAATGAACACGGATTTGATGCGTCCGCCCCGTCAAGAGACGACACTTAACGAGTGAATGTTTGGCAAAGAGTTCCTCGACATGAAACAGGGTCTTGGCCTCACGACCTGAAGGCAACACCGCCATTTTCTTGCGATCCTTTGGATGACGGCCTATGGGTTCGTCAATACACCCTTCCGCAACAGCCATGACTCCCTGCACCAAGGCTAGGTAGTGGCGTTCCACCAAACGGTCTTTGAGCTGCTGCACCAAATAATCATACGCGTCGTTGGTCTTGGCGATCATCATGAGGCCACTTGTATCCTTATCAAGCCGATGGACGATACCGGGGCGTTCTTTGCTCGAGCCTTCAGCTAGTTCGCCTACATGTGCAAGCAGAGCATGTACTAACGTGCCCTCCTGATTCCCTGCCCCAGGATGGACAACAAGCCCCTTTGGTTTATTGATAACAGCTAGGTGTTCATCTTCATAAACAATCTCCAGAGGAATCGGTTCTGGTAGAAGCACTGATTTCTGCGGTGCGGGCAGACATACTGTGATTTCATCTGCTTGTTGGACAAGGTATCCCGCTTTCACCGCTTCACCATTTACGGTCACCATATGACCGTCTATCAGTCTCTTTAGTTGTGACCGACTCACATCAAGGTGCTGCAAGAGCCAAACGTCCAACCGTATATTGAGATTCTCCGTTACTACAAAGCGATGCCTATCACTGTCCTTTGCGGTCATGGACCAGAACCTCCCAAAACAGAAGGGCCACTCCCAAAACGATGGCCACATCGGCCACATTGAAGATAAAAATGCGAATGTCCAGAAAATCAATGACTGCGCCCCAACGAAGGCGATCAAGTAGATTTCCAATAGCTCCCGCTAGAGCGATGAGGACTCCCCATCGTACAAAAGAGCTTTTGGCCATAATCTTGTTCCATTGCGTGATGATAAAGAGCAGACAAACAACGGCGATAGCAGAGAGCAGTGCCACTTGTCCCTGAAGAAATCCAAAAGCTGCCCCCCTGTTCTGCACGTAGGTAACATACAAAAAAGGAGGGATGAGTGGAATGCTCTGCCCTTCCGCCATGTTAGCCATCACTAGATACTTAGATAAGCGATCCGCCAGAAATATCAGGCATGCCACAACAACATAACTCAACAGCATGGCCCCTTCCCATTTCAACTGTATGGATCATTCTGCGTTTGGAAGGATATCCCTGCCGAGTTCAGCGTTTCTCAGTGTAACTAGAGGTTCCGTAGCGAGCGACGGCTTCCCATGAATCCTCACCATCAAAGATCACACTGTCTTCTTCATCTGTAAACGATCGACCAAAGGGGGCCGAAAGAAACTCTTCTTCTACAGGACGATGGTCAACGTCCTGATCTTCTTGTTTACGTTTACACTGGATGCAAAGTAAAGTGCGGGGCATGGCGAAGAGGCGACGCTCGGGAATCGCTTGCCCACAGTTCCGGCAATACCCGTAGCTTCCATCACCAATAGCGTTCTGGGCCTCCTCAATTTCCGCAAGCTGCTGGCGAGTGTTCTCAAGAAGCCCCAAGTCCTTGCTGCGCTCATACATTTCGCTTCCGTAATCACCGGGATGATTATCATAGCCCGACAACTCTCCCGTTGATTCATTCATGGACTGACCTAACCCATCAGAGCCGGCAAGCCTTGCCTCAACTTCCAGTAACTCCGCCTTTTCCGCCTCTAAGAGCGCTTGTAGCTTCTGCCAGTTTTGTTTTTTCATGCGTACCTCCTAAGGACGTATAGCCAACTCATTTTGAACGATTCGAGTAAGTTCTGCGATGAACTCACCGACGATGGGCAAGTTAAGCGACGCGATTCTTCCCATAACATAGAGAAACAGTGCTCCTACAATGGTAAAGCCAATGGCTAGGCCAAATCCCCGCGCTATGCCCGACAAGAAGCTTAGGTATAGCATGCGTCTAGGTTTCTGGTATAATTCGATGAACTCAGCGATGCTCGCTTTTTCCAGCGAATGCGTGAGCTTTTCTGTCTTGATCACGAGGTTCTGCAGAAGATTGCTGTTGATACGATCAGCCACCTACACCCACCCTTTCTTGTCTTAGAATACACAAAACCCCCTCTTGTATGCAGGGGGTTTTGTCTGATCCGTTTGGTCTATAGTGCGTCTATTGCGTCAGAACAACGCTGGCAGATCTGCGAATGGTCCGGATTATCGCTCATCTGTGGGAAGTACTTCCAGCAGCGCTCACACTTTTCGCCACCAGCTCGAGTCACATCGACTGCAATTCCTTCTTCACTATACAAGCTCGCCTGGCCTTCTTCGAATGGCCTGACCTCTACACCCGAAACGATAAACAGAAGACGCAAATCCTCAGCAAACGAATGAAGTACAGCGCTGTGCTGCTCGTTGGCGTAAATGACAACCTGGGCTTCGTTCGCCGCTCCAATTACCTTGTCGGACCTGGCGAGTTCCAGGCCCTTTGAAACCACACGCCGGATGTCTAGAAATGCATCCCAGCGTTCGTCAAGGGCGGGATCCCAGTACTCTGCGGGTAGTTCCTGCCAGGTTGAATGGTGCACGCTCTTTTCGGGGCGTACCGACTGGGGAAGATGCTCCCAGATCTCTTCAGCTGTAAACACCAAGATCGGCGCTAAGAGTTGTGTCAACTCCTTCATGATAATCAAGAAGGCTGTTTGTGCCGAACGTCTCTGCGTACTGTCGGCGGCATCACAGTACAACCGGTCTTTCAACACATCAAGGTAGAACCCGCCCAAATCAACCGAGGCAAAACGGTGAGCGGCATGGTAGGCGATATGGAAGTCGCATGCTTCATAGGCCGTGCGCATCCGTCGACTCAGCTTCGCCAGTTGCATCAGCGCCCATCGATCGATTTCCTCCATGTTCTCATATGGCACACTGTGTACAGATGGATCAAAGTCATGGAGGTTACCGAGCATAAAACGTGCAGTATTGCGGATCCTTCGATAGGCGTCGGAAAGCTGCTTGAGAATGTCCTCCGAAATCCTGATGTCACCGCGGAATTCCGCCGAGGCCACCCACAGACGCAATACATCTGCGCCGTATTGATTCCATACCTCCTCAGGTCCCACTACGTTACCCATGGACTTGGACATCTTCTTTCCTTCTCCATCCACAACCATACCGTGGGTTAGTACAGCGCGGTACGGTGCCGTTCCTGTTGTTGCCACCGATGTAGATAACGATGACTGGAACCACCCACGGTGTTGGTCGCTTCCCTCGAGATACAGGTCAGACGGCCACGATAGCTCATCACGCGTGGTCAGAACCGCTCTGTGTGATACTCCCGAGTCAAACCAGACATCCATGGTATCGGTCTCCTTGGTAAAGTTCTTCCCTCCACAAGAAGGACACACAAACCCTGCGGGTAGCAGATCTGCAGCACTCTTCTTGAACCAAGCGTTGGAACCTTCCTTGGAAAAGACCTCGGCCACACTTTCGATGGTTTCAGGCAATACGATGGACTCACCGCAGTCGCAGTAGAACACCGGAATGGGCACGCCCCACACTCTCTGTCTCGAAATGCACCAGTCTGCCCTGTCAACGACCATGCCACGGATACGATCGATACCCCAGCTCGGAATCCATTTTACACTCTCAATAGCCTCGAGCATTTGCGCTCGGAATTTGTCGATGGATACAAACCACTGGTCGGTTGAACGATACATCACTGGATCCTTGCAGCGCCAGCAATGAGGATACGAGTGCTCTACGAAGTCCATCTTCAAGAGTGCGCCTGTTGCGTCAAGATCCTTGACTACCGCCCTGTTTCCCTCATCGAGTGTCAAGCCAGCATATGGTCCGGCTTCGTCCGTGAATCGTCCTTGCCCATCGACTGGGGACAAAATGGGCAAGCCATATTGCAGACCAACCACATAGTCTTCATGACCATGTCCTGGCGCGGTGTGAACACAGCCCGTTCCTGCTTCTAGAGTAACGTGATCACCAAGAATAACCAGTGAATCGCGATTCATCAGGGGATGCGCACAGACAATACCTTCTAGCTGTGAACCTTTGTACTCTGCTAGAATGCCTTGGGATGTCAAGCCGAGCTGCTCTAGTACCCCTGCGGCCAACTCCTTCGCCATCACGAGTTTGCCCTTCTCTGTCTGAACCAAGACGTAGTCATACAAAGGATGCAATGCAATGGCCAAGTTAGCGGGGATCGTCCACGGCGTCGTGGTCCAGATTACAAAGAACGTGTCATCTTCATTCAAGATTTCCTTGCCATCGCGAACTTTAAAGCTTACAAAGATACTTGGAGAACGATGATCACCATACTCAATCTCGGCTTCGGCGAGCGCGGTCTGGCAATCGGAGCACCAGTATACAGGTTTTAGGGCTTTGTAGACATAACCCTTCTCTACCATCTCTCCGAAGACTCGGACTTGGACTGCTTCGTACTCTGGTTTCAACGTCAAGTATGGATCGTCCCAGTCGCCCCAAACACCTAGACGCTGGAACTGCTTGCGTTGGTTGTCGATCTGCCCCTTGGCATACGACGCACAGTGCTCCCTGAACTCCGCTGTAGGCATTCCTTCCCTAGCCTCTCCCAGTGAACGTACGACATGTAGCTCAATGGGAAGACCGTGGGTGTCCCAGCCTGGAACATACGGAACATGGAAACCTGCCAAGTTGCGCGAACGCATAACGATATCTTTGAGAATCTTGTTCAAGGCCGTTCCAATGTGAATGTTGCCGTTAGCGTAAGGAGGACCATCATGTAGAATGTATGTTGGTCTTCCCTGGGCCTTGCTCAACTCTTGAAGCTCACCATAATAGTCCTCTTTCTGCCACTTCTCCAACATGGCAGGCTCTCGTGCGGGCAAGTTGCCCCGCATAGGAAAGTCCGTCACAGGCAACTGCAATGTTTGCTGATAGACTGATCCCTTTTCCATTCTGACTCCTCCTCAAATTAAAAAACTCGCCCCAAAAAGGGACGAGAAAGCCGCGGTACCACCCTAGTTAAGACGTTCGAACATCGTCTTCACTCTGTGGTGATAACGGTACCACCGACTCAGCTTACTCTCGCACTAAAATTTCAGCAGGCAACTCCCGGGTGATTTTCCTCTACTACCCTCGACATCCGCTTTCACCTTTCCGGACTCTCTAAAGCCGATCGTAGCTAGTACTCTCCCGCTCATCGTTTTTCGATATTATCGCTATTATACCCAAGGAACAATCTTTCGTCAACTCCTGCAACCCTCATTCGGAGGGATCGACTTCCTCTTCTCCTTTAGAAAAAGCAATCTCCCGATACTGCTTGGTAGCCTCAGGTCGATCCACCTCATCAATGAGAACATTCCAGATGGTCTCCATCGTCAAGCGTACCTTTTCCCTGAGTTGTCTCTCAGCTCGTTGTGTTCTCTCCAGACGTTCTTCGGCGTCAGCCAAGAGCTGCTGTGCCTTGAGCTTGGCCTCCACCATAATTCTCTCGGCTTCGGACTGGGCCACGTTGACTACATTGTCCGCTTCTTGCCTGGCGACTGTCTTGGCCTCTTGCACCGTCTGTTTCGTCAACGAAATGAGATCAAGAATGTCCTGCTCTTGGTTTCCTTGACCCGCCAACTGCTCGCGTAGGGTCTTCAGTTCTTCATGTAGTTTACGGTTTTCTTGGTACACTGTTTCATACTTGACCACGATATTAGCAAGAAAATCATCGACTTCGTCTGGGTCGTAGCCCTTAAACGTCCTTTTGAATTCCATATTGTGAATATCCATGGGTTTAAGCATTCGCGCTACCTCCTCAAAAATAACGATGCAAGACTATACTTGTTCGGCCCTTGCGAGTTGTCCCACCAACCTCAGACACAACAACTCGTCCCCTTCCTCGAATGGAGAGGACATCTCCCTCCGAGATAGGTAAGGCTGGGTTCGACACCGGTTTCCAATTAAGTTTCACACGTTCGCCCTTAATCTCCCGCACCATCTTTGACCGAGATGTACCGTAACCTTCCGCAGCCACTGCATCGAGCCTCAGAGACGCAACCGTTCCTTTAATCTCTTTGATACGTTCCGGTTCAACGGCCAGTTGCTCTTCATCTATTTCTTTCAAGCTAATCGTCACATTGGAAACTTGCGTCCAGTTGCTCAGCAGGTAATCTGCTACCTCAGCTGCGACGATAATCTGACAGCCGCTCTGAAGGACCAAGATGTCACCTATCTTGCCACGCTTGAGCCCTGTACCAAGAACGGATCCCAGATAATCTCCATGCGAAACTTCCTTGAAAGAAAAGTTACCGATCGCCTCTAACACTCGAAGCGACGACGGGATAGTCTCCACAAGGTAGAATTGCGGATAAATCACCAAACGAGCACGTTCAGCCTTCTTGTAACCGCCCTGGTACAAGGAGCCCACTTCGGGGATACTTCCCAAGACGCTTTGAGCCACTCGGCGTTCATATGGATCATAAAAATCGGTAGTCTGGGGACGATTTGTCTCCCACGCCTGGCGAGCCACATCTAAGACATGCCTGCCTAAGATTTGCTCCTCGCCTCGCAAATGCCCCAGCAACTGCTCCTTATTCAAAGACGACCAATCCCTTCTAATTCAACAGCCTCCAGCTCATCAGAAAAACAAGATTCGTCTCAAAACTGAATAGGCCATGCGCAAGACCAGAAACATAACAAGGGGTGAAAGATCAATACCTCCCAGGGGAGGAACGAGTCCCCGGAAAGGACGCACAACCGCATCCGTGGCTTTGTGAATAAACCGCACAACCGGATGCGAGTAATCGACATTGGGAATCCAAGTCAAAAGAAACCGGGCGATCAGGATCCAAGTATAGAGTTCAAAGAGTAGATCGGCTAGGACTACAAGTTGCCTCATCATGTCACTCGCCTTCGTTCTTGATCATCTCAAAGAAATCCGACTCTAAGTCTCCTTCGATAGCTACGGAAGCCGGCGTGAAACAGAAGATGGTTTCACCGAGCTTGCGCATATTACCTTCAAGCGCGTATGTAGTACCACTCATGAAGTCAACAATTCTCTGCGCCTCACGTTTATCCACCAAGTGCAGACGCACGATCAGAGAACGACGACTGCGCAGATGCGATACATACTCCTTCACATCTTCGTACATTCTCGGTTCCACAATATACATTTTGTTTTGAGCACTCGTTCCCCCTGATAAGCCCACCAGCGCGGGTTTTCCCTTCACAGGAAGCTCGGTCTGTTTCTTGCTCCGTTCACGTCGCAGAGGCACTACTTCTTCGTCAGCGACCTCTTGGATCTTTCCCGTGTTCTCTTCATCGTCATAGTCCTCTGTGACACCCAATAAGACTTTCAACTTATGGACAAAATCACTCATACTGAATCCTCCTTCGAGAACAGAGCCGACCCGATTCGCACTAACGTGGCTCCCTCTTCGATAGCTACTTCAAAGTCATTCGTCATACCCATAGACAAGATGTCCCAGACGACATCCAGCTCGTGCTGTAGCTCATCATACAATTGCTTTGTTTTCCGGAAAAACTGGCGCGTAGCCTGTGGCTCAATGAGGGGAGCCATCGTCATTAAGCCTCTAACACGTAGGTTCTTGCAGTCTTGAAGTACTCTTCTGGCAAAGACACCTGCTTCTCCATAGGAAAGCCCCGTCTTACTGTCTTCCCCGGAAACATTCACTTGAATCAGCACGTCTTGCACCTTCCTCCACTGCTCTGCCTTGGCATTTAAGGCTTCGGCCAGATTCCAGCGATCAAGGGAATGGATCAGCGAAAATCGTTCACAATAACGAACCTTATTTGTCTGGAGCCTTCCAATGAAGTGCCATTCGGCCTTGGGAAAGCTTTCTAGACGTGTTTGGGCATTTTGAACGCGATTCTCACCTAGAGTCGTCAAACCTGCAGTGATGAGTTCTCGAACTTCCTGGTCCGAAGCGTACTTTGTGACTCCCAACAACCGTATATCTGAGTCGCTACGACCACTTAGGCCCGCTGCTTTCCTAATGCGGGCTTGTACATTCTCCAAATTCTCTCTAATACTCATTATTTCCACCTTATCATTCTTTTTCCTGCTTCACTAAGCTAGATGAAGGACGATGACCAAGGCCCCAACGAGCCACGTATAATAGGCAAACCACACCAATCGTCCCTTTTTTGCCAGGTCCAGTAAGAAGTGAATCGCTAGGTAGCCCGTGAGAGCGGCCGCAACAAATCCTGCAGCGAGTGTCCCGAAGTTGACAGCGGTACCGCCTGCAAAGAGGTCATCGATTGAAACGACCAGCGCTCCTAGAATCGCCGGTATCGATAGTAAGAATGAGAAACGAGCGGCGCTTTCTCTATCAAGACCCCTAAACAAGCCCACCGCAATCGTGGTACCCGATCGCGAAATCCCCGGAAGTATCGCCACCGCTTGGCTGCAACCGATCACCAGGGCATCTCTTATCGATAGTCTCTCCAGTCCCTTGGTTGTTGCCTTGTGTCGATCGGTAAAATACAGAATCGTTCCTGTTACAAGTAACATGAAGCCCACAAAGAGACTACTGCTGAACAACTGCTCGATCTGGTCCTTCAAGACCAACGCTACCACTACCGCTGGGAGAGTGCCGATAATGATGGCCAAAAGAAGGCATGAACCAGGATCCTCCTTCACCAGCTTTTTCGCGTCCCGCGGACTTCGCAGTAACTTGAAGAAAGATTCAATCAGGAGCGCGACTTCCTTCCGAAAGACAACCAGAACAGCCATCAAGGTTCCGACATGAACCATTACCTCAAACACAAGGGATGACTCCTGAATACTAAACAATTTCGAGAACAAAACAAGGTGTCCAGAGGAACTCACAGGCAAGAACTCTGTGAGGCCCTGAACAACCCCCAAGACAATAGCCTGAACCGCAGTCACGCTCTCACTCCTTCCGAGTATTCCTACTTATTCTTGTTTCTCAGCCGGATTCCTGCCCCAGCCCAAGCTAGAGTAGCCAGATAATCCAACAAAGGAAGAGCAACAAAGGCAGTAATCACGTTAAACACACTATGAGCGTGAGCCACTTGCCTTGCAGGTTGCGCGGACAGGAGTTGAATGACACGAAGAAACAGGGGATAGATGGGAAGCACTAAGATTACTCCGCCGAGGTTGAACAGAAAATCTGCATAGGCTGTCGCTTTACTAGCCCTACTCCTTCCTAGGCTCGCCAAGAGAGTTGTCAGTACTGTGCCGACATTACTCCCCAAAGCGACCCCAATGGCGGCAGGCAAAGTGAGCACGCCCTGTCTGGTCAGACCAATCGTCAGTCCCGTAACTGCACTGCTTGACTGTACTAACGCGGTCAAGATTGCTCCAACGAAGCATGCGCGAATCGGGGTTTCCGTCAACTGCACTAACGAAGCCTGCACCACAGGATGCTTCAACACAGGAGCTAGGACCCTCGTGGTAAACTCGAGACCAAAAAAGACGGCACCCAGACTACAGACCGCCCCACCTAGAGCTGGTCGCTTCGCCAGAGAAACCAATAGCAAACCGCCCACAACAGCGGCAAGGCAAGTCTCTC
>Ga0265293_10011683_pt1 | contig 11868 bp, 9 predicted proteins | sample Munlanlewell138R_FD_192505 | JGI IMG/M metagenome (GOLD analysis project Ga0265293, IMG submission 192505) | Leachate microbial communities from a municipal landfill in Southern Ontario, Canada - Leachate well 138R | ecosystem: Engineered > Solid waste > Landfill > Unclassified | place: Canada... | reverse complement strand
GGATATCGGAAAACTGGAATGGGAATGCGCTCTGATTCCCGACGCACACCATTCATACCGGCAATGGGCCAGATTGCGCTTGAAATCGTACTCGAACATATAGGCGCGATCAGCGCCCGTGAACCGGGCGACATGCTTCAGCGCGTCGGTGATCCGGCCGTCCAGCTCCTCGGAATCATTGTGTATGAGCGTGGTGGCGATTTGCGCCATCAATTCCGCGAAGGAGCGCTTTCCGTCGGCGCCGTGGTTGTACAGATCGGCCCGGGCGTACATATTCCGGCCCGCGCTCACGGCCATCCCTTGGCCGCAAAGCAGGCCAAGGCCGGCAACGATCCGCGCGTGCCCGCATGAGAATCCCGAACTTTTCAATATGGCGGTGAGGTCGTCCAGACAGATGGGCCGGCCGTCGGCGGGCAGCCGGTACAAAATGTTCAGGTTCAGCAGGTCGCTCATTGAGACCTCGTTCAGAGGAGCGTGTAACAGGATTGAACGGTAGCTGTTTTCGCCGTCAAAGTCTATTTCGGCTATCGTTCGTCATAGAGCTGCGTGTCTGCTTTTCTTCACCTGTTCGAACAGCAGGTCGACGTAGGCGCTGGCGGCCACCGACAATTCGCGATTGACGCAGGTGATGACGCCGATCGTGCGCGCGGGCTGTGGATCTTTCATGCGTAACGGCGTTACGTCTTTCATGTTCATTTCAGCCATCACCAGGCGCGGTAGAAACGTGACCCCCAGCCCGGCGCGTATCATCCCCAGAGCGGTGACCATGTTGGCAACTTCATAGGCGGGCTCTATCCGTATGCCCCAGCCCGCGAAGCTGCTTTCGACGATGAATCGCACGTTGGACTGGCGCGGCAGCAGGATCAGGGGCTCCGACGCAAGATTTTTCCAGCTTATCTGTTTCTTGCCGGCCAGCGGATGGCTGGAGGGCACGACGGCCATGACTTCGTCGTGCAGCAATTCGCGAAACATGAGTTCCGGCTGGTTCGAATCCAGCGTTCCGATGCCGAAATCGACTTCGCGCGACAAGACCTGACTGGTGATGTTCCAGCCCTGATTCTCGATCAGGCGCGCCGTGATGCCGGGGTGGTTCACACGGAACTGCGCAAGTGTCGTAGTGGCCAGACCGAATGCAATGGTGGGGAGGACGGAAAACACGATATGGCCTCGTCGTCCCGCTGTGATGTCGCGTATGTAGGTCCAGGCGCTTTCGAGGTCGTCGAGCGGGCGCTCGACCATCGCCAGCAGCTGCCGGCCGGGTTCGCTCAGGGTTATCTGGCGCGTAGTTCGTTCGAACAGGCGTACTCCTAGGGTCGCCTCCAGGCCCTGGATCATCTGGGAGAACGCGGGTTGCGTCATCGCCAGCTCGTTGGCGGCGCTGGAAAACGAACCGCGATGCGCGGCCAGGACGAAGCCGATCAACGGCCGTAGTTTGAAATTCATGGCGGTCCTCCAAGGCCGATGCCCGCGTACTTTCAGGCCTGCTGCTGTGACGTCGAATTCATACGATTTACTTAATAATATGAAGAAATTATCGATTGGACAACAGTATTGCGCTCTGGTCCAATCGTTTCTCGAACTCCTCGCAATCACCGGACCTGGACTTTGAATGAAGAACGTTTGGATTGGGATCGATACGGGCGGAACCTTCACGGATTTGGTGCTGACCGATCTGGACACGAACACTTATTGCTATCACAAGCTGCCGACGACCACGGCCGATCCCGCCAAGGGCATTCTGGATGGTATTGCGCAGATCATCGAGATGGCGGGGCGGCGTCCGGCCGACATCGGATTTCTGGTGCTTGGAACGACGCTGGCGACCAATGCGGTGCTCGAAAGAAAAACGGCTCGCACCGGCATGTTGACGACGCGTGGCTTTCGCGACGTGCTCGAGCTTGCCAGGCAGCGGCGCCCCCATTACTTCAATTTGGACATTCTAAAACCGCCGCCGCCTGTTGCGCGAGATTGCCGGATCGAGGTCGACGAGCGTATCGATTTCGACGGCTCGACGGCTGTGGCGCTGTCGGAGGAAGATGTGCGCAATGCGGTCGACGTATTGCGCACAAAAGGCGTCGAAGCGATCGCCGTCTGCCTCGTGCATTCGTATGCCAATCCCGCGCATGAAGAAAGAGCGAAGGAGCTGGTCAGGGAGCTGATGCCCGACGTGTATCTTTGCACCTCGTCCGGTGTGCTGGCGGAGTTCCGCGAGTACGAGCGGTTTGCCACGACAGCGGTCAACGCCAGCCTGATGCCTATCGTCGATCGCTACTTGACGCGGTTCGAGCGTGGCGTGCAGGACCTGGGCATCGCCTGCGTGCCGCGCGTCATGCAGTCCAACGGCGGAGCGGTCAGCCAGGATGCAGTGCGGCGCCTGCCCATCAATACGTTTTTCTCCGGACCTGCCGGAGGCGTCATCGGCACGGTGGGTCTGGGGCAGCAACTGGGTATCGCCAATCTGATCACGTTCGACATGGGCGGCACCAGCACGGATGTCTGCCTGATCAAGAACGGCGTCCCGTCCAAGAAAAACGAGCGCGACATGGGCGGGTTTCCGGTGCGTACCCGAACGCTCGACATCCATACCATCGGGGCTGGAGGCGGCAGTATCGCGTGGATCGACGCGGGCGGCCTGCTCAAGGTGGGGCCGCAAAGCGCCGGCGCGTATCCCGGCCCGGTCGCGTATGGCCGGGGAGGCGAGAAGCCGACGGTGACGGACGCCAACGTGGTGCTTGGGCGTCTCAATCCGCGCAGCCTGCTGGGCGGGCGCATGGCGATGTTTCCCGAAAGGGCGCATGAGGCGATGCGGGCCGAGCTGGGCGAGCGGATCGGGGCGGATGCCGTGAAAGCGGCCGCCGGCATTCTTGAAATCATCAATGTGAACATGATCGGCGCGTTGCGTGTCATCTCGGTGGAGCAGGGCGAGGATCCGCGTGATTTCACATTGGTCGCGTTCGGGGGCGCGGGCCCTTTGCATGCGGCCGAAGTCGCGCTGAGCATAGGCATGCGGCGCGTGCTGGTTCCGCCGCGGCCGGGATTGCTGAGCGCGATCGGCCAGCTGCATGCCGACGTGCGCGGCGACTTCAGTTTGACGCGCATCGTGGCCGTCGTGCCCGAAAGCCTGCCGCGGATCAACGCGGGGCTGGCCGGCTTGCAAGCCGAGGGCGAGCGATGGCTCGCCGGCGAATCCGAAGACCCTTCCCAAGCGGTCTACGAGTGGCATGCGGATCTGCGTTATGCGGGGCAGAGCTCGGAGCTGGCGCTGCCCTTGGAGGACGGACGGCTCGATGCGGATACCGTGCGGCGGCTGCTGGCCGGTTTTCATGAGTGGCATGAAAAGCTCTATGGCTATCGGCTGGAGGATCACCCGGTGGAGCTGGTCACCTTGCGCCTGTCGGCGACGGCCCGGCGGCCGGTGCCGCCGCTGGAGGCCGCCGAGATTTCGGCCGGCAGTCTGTTCGATGCCTTGCTCGAGTCGCGGGACGTCTGGTTCGCGGATACCGGCTACATCCGCACCCCTGTATACGATCGGGTACGCCTGCCCGCGGATTGCCGCTTGCGCGGACCCGCCATCATCGAGCAGATGGACACGACCGTGGTGGTGCCCCCCGGAGCCTGGTTGTCGAACGATAACTATGGATGCCTGTTAATAGAATTGGAGACGGCAGCATCATGACCGAATCTGTGGATCCGATCCGCGCGGAAGTGGTGGCGCGCTTTTTGCTGGCGACCGCCGAGGAAATGGGCGCGACGCTGATACGCACGGCGTTTTCCCCGAACATCAAGGAGCGGGCCGATTGCTCGTCCGCCATTTTCGATGCCAAGGGCCAGGTCATCGCAGTGGCGCAACGCGTGCCCATTCATCTGGGTTCGATGGTCGGGGCGGTCGACGAGATACTGCGCCGCTACAGCCTGGACACGATTCATGAGGGCGATATGTTCATCGCCAACGATCCGTATAACGGCGGGGGATCGCATCTTCCCGACATCAACATCATCGCGCCGGTATTCATGGACGGGGAGATCGTGGCATTCGTTGCGAACATCGCGCATCACGCCGACGTGGGGGGCATGATGCCGGGCAGCGAGTCGGCGGTATGCCAGTCCATTTACCAGGAGGGATTGCGCATTCCCCCGGTCAAGGTCATGCTGCGCGGCGAAATCAATCATGACCTGGTCGATATCGTTCTTTTGAATTCGCGCACGCCCGAGGAGCGTATCGGCGATTTGCGCGCGCAGTTCGCGGCCAATCGCACAGGTGCGCAAAGCGTGGTGTCGCTGTTCGAGCGCTACGGCGTGCGGGAAACGCAGCGCACGATAGCGGCGTATCTCGATTTTACCGAGAAGCGTTTCGTTGCGGCGATCAACCGTCTGCCGCCCGGCGAGTACGTCGAGGAGGATTTTCTCGACGGCGACAATCCAGGCGACGTGGCGCGCATACGTCTGAAGCTTACCGTTGCCAAAGGACGGCTGGATTTCGATTTTTCAGGCTCGGACCCGCAACTGGCCAGCGCGCGCAATATTCCTTGGCGTGCCTTGCTGGCCACGATCTATACGGTATCGAAAAGCCTCCTGGATCCCGACGTGCCGGCCAACGCGGGCTATTACCGGACCTTGCACGTTTCGGCGCCACCCGGCTCGCTGGTGGGCCCCGTTCCTCCGGCCGCGGTGGGATGCCGGTCGATTTCATGCGGCGTGCTGGGCGACGTGATTGCGGCGGCCATATCCCGGGCCATTCCGGAAAAGGCTCTGGCCCGCAGCGGCCCTCATCATCTCGTCGTGTTGTCGGGCACCGATCCACGTAGCGGCCGTTATTTCGTCAATTATGAAACCGTGGCCGGCGGCATGGGGGCGCGCGCCAATCGGGACGGCATCGATGCGGTGCGGGTGCACGCGTCGGGCGCGTCGAACCTGCCGGTCGAGGCGCTGGAACACGCCTATCCCATCCGTGTCGAACGCTATTCGCTGGCCGAAGGGTCGGCGGGGGCGGGCCGGTACCGAGGCGGAATGGGCGTCGTGCGCGATTACCGCATTCTTGCCGACGACATCGTGGCCAGCCTGTCTTCGGAACGGCAACAGGTCGCCGCCGGCGGCACCGCCGGCGGCGCCGCCGGAGCGGCGGGGCAGTTCATTCTGAACCCGGATACGCCGGAGCAGCGCCTGCTGCCTTCCGCCCTTGGCGAGATCAAGCTGCCGCGCAACAGCGTATTGCGTATCCGCACCCCCGGGGGCGGAGGGTACGGGCCGGCGGCCGAGCGGTCGGACGACGCGAGCCGCAAGGACCGCCTCGAAGAGCGAGTATAGCTGGAAGGGGCATGACGGCGGCGGGCTCTACATAATTTATGGATGGGATACGGCATGAATCACACTATGAGCGGGCAGGACATCCCCGCATCCGTCAGGGCGGACTTTCCGGGCCTTGCGAATTGGACGTACGCCGACGTTTCCGGTCGCTGCATTCTGTCGCGACGGGTGCGGGCGGCGGTGGATGCGCAGTTGGACGAACGCATGCTGAACGGTGGGGAGAAGCCCTCGTTTTTCGCGCTGATCGAGCGGACGCGCGCCAAGTTCGCCAGGCTGATCCATGCGGCGCCGGCGGAAATCGCCTATACCAAGAACGTATCCGAGGGTCTCAATATCGTGGCGACGGGGCTGCCTTTGCAGCACGGCGACAACGTCATATTGTGTCCCGAGCTCGAGCATCCGAATAACGTATACCCATGGTTGAATCTGGCCTCCAAAGGTATAGAATTGAAAATGGTCCAGCCCGAAAACGGACATATTCCCATCGATGAGATCGCGGCCCGGATCGATGCCCGCACCCGGGTCGTGACGGTTTCGAGCGTGACTTTCGCGCCCGGTTTTCGAACCGACATCGACTCGCTGGGCGGGCTCTGCCGGGAACGGGGCGTGTTTTTTCTGGTGGACGGCGCGCAATCGGTGGGCGCATTGGCGACCGACGTCGTCCGTTCGCGCATCGATGGTCTTGCCGTATCGACCCAAAAGGGCTTGTTGGGCCTGTACGGCATGGGCTTTTTATATGTGCGCGACGAGTGGGCCGAGCGGATGAGGCCGGCGTATTTGGCGCGATTCGGGGTGGACCTGGGCGAGGCTCACGAAGCCGCGCTTGGAGACTATTCCTACTCTCTGATGCCCGGGGCTCGGCGTTTCGACTTGGGCAATTACAACTATGTCGCGACGGCGGCCGTCGAAGCGTCGCTGGATTTGCTGTTGGAGCTGGGCGGCGAGCGTGTCGAGTCGCACGTGTCCGCGCTGGCGCGCTCGCTGGCGCAAGGATTCATCGATCTGGGGCTTCCGGTCTGCGGCGGGGCGCCGGGACCGCATCTGGGTAATATCGTAACAGTGGGGCAGTGGGGCGGCGGCGGTCACGACGAAGTGGATGACCAGCGCATGAGCGATCTGGCTCGTTTCCTGACGGAGAACCGCGTCAAGTTTTCCTTGCGTCGCGGGGTGCTGCGTTTTTCGTTTCATGTCTACAACGCGCGCGAGGACGTTGAGCGGATCCTTGAATTGACCCGGCGCTTTCTGGAGAGAGAAACGCGTTCGCCGGTTACGACAGCCTGATATCGATTGTTTGACGAAGGAGCCGATCATGTACGGATGGCGAGGAAGGATCGGGTTATTGGTGCCCTCCATCAATACCACCATGGAAACGGAGTTCTGGCGCATTGCTCCGGAAGGGGTGTCGGTGCATAGCGCGCGCATCGCGGGGGGCAGGGATGGCACGCCCGAGGAGTTGCGGAGCATGGAAAGTGCAAGCGAGCACGCCGCATCTGAAATCGCCATGGTCGAACCCGATGTCGTGGTCTACGGGTGCACGAGCGGCAGCTTCTTCGAAGGCCCCGAATGGAACGAGCGCATCTGCGAGAAGCTATCCGTGATAACCGGCGCTCCGACAGTGACGACGGCCGGCGCGATGGTGGCATGCCTGAAAGCGGGCGGCCATGCGAAAGTGGACGTGGTCACGCCGTACGTCGACCTGACCAATGCCAGACTGAAGCAATTTCTTGCGCTGCAGGGGATCGCGGTCGGCAAACTGGCCACGTTCGACATGCTCGACATGTTCGATCACGCCAAAGTACTGCCCGAGGAAATCTACCGGAAGGTGAAAGAGACCGTCACGAGCGAGTCCGAGGCGGTGTTTATTTCCTGCACGCAACTGCGGGCCCTGGAAGTGGTCGACATGCTGGAGCGCGACTTGGGCAAGCCGGTCTACAGCGCGGTGCAGGCCTCGGCATGGCAGGCCTACAGCCTGATGAACGTCGATCCCGGGATCATGGACGGCGGCAGCTTGCTGCGCAGCCTGTCCGATCCGGACGCAGAGAAGCAAGCGGGGGAAAGCAGTCGCGCGGGTTGAATTCATGTAGACGGCGCCAGGGCGTGGCCACAGGCCCGAGGCCATCGGAGCAGGGGCGGATTCATATGCGATTTATATATACGAAATACTTAATAATAGACTCGAAATATCGATTAGCCGCAATAAACATTCTATGGTTAACTAGGTAATCCGCCAGCGTCGACAGGCACGGGCGGGACGAATAATCGAGACGGTTCGACAGGCCGCAAACAATCGAAGACAAAGGAGACAAATCATGAAGAAAATCATTCCTGCCGCTTTGCTGGCCGCAGCCGGCCTGGCGGCTGCCGCCGTTTTCCCGGTCCAGGCCGCGGATTCGCCCCAGGAGATGAAGGCGCAAGGCTACATAACCATCGGCGTCAGAGGGGATTCGCGGCCATGGGGCTATCTCGATCCCAGCGGCAAGAACGTGGGCATGGATATCGAGCTGGGCAAGGACATTGCCCGCCGCCTGGGAGTCGAGGCGAGGTTCGTCACCGTCACGACGGCGACCAGGATCACGTTTCTGCAACAGAACAAAATAGACGTGGCGATCGCCACTATGTACGATACCGAGGAGCGTCGCCGGGTGGTGCGCATGGTCGAGCCGCATTACGGCTCGGTCGGGACGGCGCTGCTTGCGCCCAAATCGCAGAGCTTCAAAACCTGGAGCGACATCAACGGCAAGACACTCTGCGGCGTGAGCGGTTCGACCTACAACACGCCCGCCGAGCGTGACGGAGCCAAAGTCGTGTCCTTCACCGGCCTTTCCGAGGCATTCGCCGCATTGAGGGCGGGCAACTGCAATGCGCTCATCTATGGCGATTTGCAGCTCGCCCTGGAGCTTCAGGAAAACCCCGACCTCTGGAAGGACTATGCGATGCCGCTCGAATCCAGGGACGATTGGCCTTGGGCAATAGGCGTCCGCCTGGGCAGCAAGACCGATGCGCTCTACACTTTCTTGTCGGACACGGTCAAAGACTGGCACAAGACCGGATATCTGCTCGAGGAAAACAAAAAATGGAACGTGGCGCCCACCAAATTCCTGACGCAGCTGCACGAGAAATATAAGTAAGCGTCGACGACGGATTCGCGCATATGGATTCCTTCTGGCTATTGTTTCGCAGGCTTTACGACAGTACGGGCTTCAATTTGCCGTTTCTATATGACGGGTTCGAGCGGTCGCGCTTTTTTGCGGGCATCGGCACGTCGGCTTCGTTGATCATCACGTGCATCGCAGGAAGCCTGCTGCTGGGAGTCATCGGGGCGCACGTGAAGATTTTCTGGCCGCGCGCCGGAAAAGTGGCGGTCGATCCCATCGTTAATCTATTCCGCAATACCCCGCCGATCATCCAGCTGTATTTTTTCTATTTTGCGATTGGCGGGCTATTGCCCAAGGTGGTCACCGCGGGGGGAGGAGAAGCGCCGATCATCGGCGCGTTCGGATTGACGGTAATCTCGCTCACCATCTACACCACGGCGTTCAACATCGAGTCGCTGCGGGCCGGCATCGAAGCCGTGCCGGCCACCATGGTTGAGGCGGCCGAGGCTCTTGGCTGCACGTCATGGCAAATCTATTGCCGGATTCTGCTGCCGCTGGGATTCCGCTTTTCGTTGCCGTCGCTGACCAATAACCTGGTCGATCTGGTCAAGCAGACGTCGCTGGCCTATGCCATCGCGGTGCCGGAGATCTTGTATGTATCGACGCAGATCATGGCGGATCAGTTCAACGTGACGGAGACCATGATTACGCTGCTGGTCGTGTATACCGCCCTGGTTTCGATCGTGGTCGTGGCCATGCGGCTCATCGAGCGGGCCCTTGCGATGCCGGGGTATGAAAGATGATTTTTTCTTCAAGACCCTCTCCGGCGGCAGCCGGCCAGGCCGCGGGGCATTCAGGAGCGAGCCGGCGGGAATGGCTGCGTCTGCTGTACCCCATTGCGCTGGCGGCCGCGGCCAGCATGATGTTGTTCGTGCTGTTCACGGATTCCACGGAGCAGGCCGGCGAGAGGCTTTCCATTCTTGCCACCTTGGGCAAGTGGACGCCGCTGTTGGCGCAGGGGTTCCTGCTGAACTTGATCATCGTGACCCTGGCCATGGCGACCGGCACGCTGTACGGCATCTGCCTGGGCTTGCTGGCCTCGTCGCATGTGGCGCTGTTCCAGCGCATCGTATGGATACTCGTTCAGTTCTTCCGGAACACGCCGACGCTGGTCCTGTTGTTTCTTGCCGCGTACATGCTGCCGTCCAGCATGCATATCCTGGGTGTCGAGGTCTCTTTTCCCGACTGGGTCAAGGCCGTCATCGGCTTTTCGCTGAAGGTGATGGCCAACGTCGCGGAGATAGTGCGCGGTGCGATTCAATCCGTGCCGGGCGCCCAGTGGGAAGCCGCGGAGTCGCTTGCGTTCCGGCGCAGCCAGATCTTCTGGCGCATCATTCTGCCGCAATGCTACAAAAGAATGTTGCCGCCCTGGATGAACCTCTATGGAGTCACGTTCACCGCCACCCCGCTGGCCGCGATTCTGGGCGTCAATGAGGTGCTGGGCTACACGCTGATGGCGCTGGGCGCGGAGTCTCGGTTCGACCTGGTCGTGCCGATGTACCTGTACGTCTTGTGCTGGTTTTATTTGTTTGCGCACCCGGTGACCCGGCTGACGCAGATCCTGGAACGCAGGTTCGCGCTGATCGGCTGACGGAACGATACGTGATGACGAGCACTTCCTTGAACACAATGTCCGCCTCGGAACTGGCGCGCCGGCTGAACCGGCGCGAAATCACCGCGGAACAGGCCGTGAGGGCGTCCCTTGCCCGTATCGAATTGCGTGAATCCCAGGTCGGAGCATGGACATGCGTCGCGGCCGATGCCGCGCTTGCCCGCGCGCGGGAGCTGGACCAGGGCCCGGTGCGGGGTTTGCTGCATGGCTTGCCGCTTGGCATCAAAGACGTCTTCGATACGGTGGATTTTTCCACCGAATACGGTTCCTCGATCCATCGCGGGAACCGGCCGGCGGCCGATTCGGCGGTTGCCGCCCTGTGCAAGGAGGCCGGCGCGGTTGTCATCGGTAAAACCACGACGACCGAGTTCGCCGTCGTGGCTCCCGCCGGAACGCGCAATCCACGTCGTCTCACTCATACGCCCGGCGGGTCGTCGAGCGGTTCGGCGGCGGCGGTGGCCGATTGGATGGTTCCCCTTGCCGTCGGGACGCAGACCGGTTCGTCCACCATCCGTCCCGCCGCCTTCTGTGGAGTCGTCGGCTACAAGCCGACTTTCGGCCTGGTTGCGCGCGCGGGCATCAAGAGCGTGTCCGAAAGTCTGGACACGGTCGGATTCTTCGCCCGCACCGTGCAGGACGTCGGGCTGTTGGCGGCGGCGGCCAGCGGCGACACGCGTCTGCTCGACACGCAGGCGCAGGGCGCCCCCCGATTCGCCGTGTGCAAAACCCATGAATGGCCGCAGGCCGATGCCGATACCCAAGCCGCCATGTCGGAGGCCGAGTCGGGATTGGCTGGTGCGGGCGCATCGGTCGGCGAGTTGATCCTGCCGCGGTTGTATTCGTTGCTGGGGCAGGCGCAAATCGAAATCCAGGCGTTCGAAATGGTCCGGGCGCTGGCCTATGAACGCATCAACCATCGGGCACGGATCAGCGAGAGGCTGGCGGTGATGCTGGACCAGGGCATGCGGATATCGGCTGAGCGGCATGAAATGAACTGCGCGCTGGCCGACAAGGCGAGACGCCTGATCGGCGATTGCTTTGGCGATCGGGACGTGTTGATCGCCCCGAGCACGATCGGGGAGGCGCCGCCCGGGCTCGACGATACCGGGAGTCCGGTTTTTTGCCGGATGTGGACTTTGCTGGGCCTGCCCTGCGTGCACGTGCCGTTTACCGTGGGTCGGACCGGGCTTCCGATGGGCCTGCAGGTAATCGGCCGCCGAGGGGCGGACCGGGAAGCGTTGCAGGCCGCGGCCTGGATGCATGCCCGGCTAACAGGGGATCCAAATGTTGAACAATGAATCCGTGGACGCGTCGATCGTCAAGATGCGCGACGTCTATAAGTCGTTCGCCGACAACCAGGTGCTCAAGGGGGTGACGCTCGACGTTCGCCGGGGCGAGGTGGTATGCATCATCGGACCTTCGGGCTCGGGCAAGTCGACGATTTTGCGTTGCATCAACGCCTTGTTGCCGATCGACAGCGGCTCGATCGTCGTCGACGGCGTCGAAGTGAATGCGCCGGACCTGGACAAGCTCGAGCTGCGTCGCAAGGTCGGCATGATATTCCAGCAGTACAACTTGTTTCCGCACATGACCGTGCTGCAGAACATCATGATGGCGCCGGTATCCGTGCTGGGCCAGGACAAGCATGAAGTCGAGGAATGCGCCCATGCGCTGCTCAGGAAAGTCAGGCTGGACGGCAAGGCAAGCCAGTATCCCGGACAGCTTTCGGGCGGCCAGCAGCAGCGCGTGGCCATCGCGCGCTCGCTGGCCATGAATCCGTTGGTCATGCTGTTCGAC
>Ga0265293_10011682_pt1 | contig 11868 bp, 10 predicted proteins | sample Munlanlewell138R_FD_192505 | JGI IMG/M metagenome (GOLD analysis project Ga0265293, IMG submission 192505) | Leachate microbial communities from a municipal landfill in Southern Ontario, Canada - Leachate well 138R | ecosystem: Engineered > Solid waste > Landfill > Unclassified | place: Canada... | reverse complement strand
TTTGAAGATCTTCAATATCAGGATATATCATATCTTTTGCTGTTTTTCCAACCTGTGATTCAAAATAAGACATAATTGGTGTGAATTTTTCTTTGACATTATTAATTATGTCTTCATCAAATGGCCCTTCATAACGAGCAATGAAAAAAGGTTCATTTCTCCGAACAAATACTGTTATGCTCGGAAGTGTCGAAGGTACAATTCGATAAGTTTTTTCCAACTTATCAGTAAAAAACTTCTTTGGTAATTTAAACATGTTGTCGTGATATACGAAAATAAAACAATTTGAATCATTAACAATTTTTAACATAAAATGCTCCCCTTTCATTTAATTTTTTATTCATTAATTAATATATATAGACTTTTTTCTTTCAAAAATAATAGATTAAATAGAAATTGACTTGATTTAATTGACTAATTAATTAATTTTTTGTTTTAAATTAAAAAAGGGAATTTATGTTTCTTCTATATTAGGTTTATTTTGTTGAAGAGCTAAATTAATTTCTCTAATAGATTGAGGTACTCTTGGTGAAGAATCTGCATACAAATCAACTTCGGGTATGCCTTTAATCGAAGAAGGATTATATTTATAATCAGATGTTTTTTCAGGAATTCTTTTTTCAGTTGATGATGAATAAATTGGTTCAATATTGGATCCAGATTTTAATGTTTCAAGATATTCACCCAAAACAGGTCTATCCGCACCACTTTTTCCTATTACCATTGTTGAGAATAATTGTTGAAGTTCAATTCTAACATCAATCATTCCAACTCTTTTATTCCAAGCAATAAGTCCTTGATCACCTCCTTTAGTTACAGTTATTGAAGATATTGCTCCGGCTTCTAAACTAAATAAACCATTTGTTCTAACTTTTATAAAAAAAGGATAAGAATAAGTTTCTCCATCTCCTTGAATAATAGGACAAGCCAATGTTAATAATGCAGCTAATGGAGCAATAATAAATTTTTCAGTCATTTCTTGATTACCTGGTGATGGATTATATAATCTCACTTGTAATGAATAATTTACTCCATATGAACTATTTTTCCAAACAGAGGGAAAATCTATTTTTTGACCAGCTAATAATTTATCTGAAAGTTTTACAAAACCTTTTCCCCAACTTAAATTTTCATTTTTACTAATATTTTCACTAAATTCTGAAATTTCATCCATTGCTTTTAAACCGACACTGCTTATACCTTTACCCAAACTACCGGTTTCTTTAATTCCATGTAAAATACTTCTTACAGATTCTGATGCTAAACGATGCCCTGTCATTTGAGTAATATCTCTAGCTGTATCTGAAACAACATCAGTAATTCTTGATAAAAATGTTTGTCCATATTCATTACTAAATGTTTCACTTGGAAATGAATCAGCAACAAAAACAACTTTTAACGGTTTTGATGAAATTGTATAACCTAATGATTCTAGAATTTTATTATAAACATCCCATTTCGGTATTAAACGAAATGAACTAATTCCTTCAGAAAATTTAGGTAAACAAGGTGTAATATATGCAATAGGTAATGAATTAATATAAATATTATCACTTTCTAAAGATCTTGGAGGAGCACCTATTAAATCCGGAACATTACCTTTTTTAATATTTGGTTCTGTAATATATTTAATTGTTGAAGTTGTTGTTGCCATTTATTTTTTAATCTCCTTAGTCGATATCACCTAAAATTAAATTATCTAAATGTCTATCTAATGATGTTCCTTTATTTGATAAATTATTAAGACCTCTATCAATATTATTCATTGAACTTAACATTCTATTAGAAATATTATTTATCATAATTGAATTATTTTGTTGTGAATTTTTAAATAATTCTTCATTTGCTTTTTGTAAATTTTTATCATAAGCTGAAATGTAATGTTTTAATAATAATTCTTTTTGTAAATCATTTTCTATTAATGTTTTTCTATCAATTAAATTTCTTTCAGATGTATCTGAAATTTTATGTCTATTGAGTTTAGCTATATCTATAAATAAACCACTTCTAATATTTTCAGGAGTAATTCCGAATTGTCCTGCTCTTCTAACAATATAATCTGGAACAATTACTTCACCTTTCAATAATTTAGCATATCTTTCTCGATCATTATATCCACCAGTATGATATTTCTTTGTTTTACCAGAAGCTTCATCTAACATGGCTTCATATCTTTTTACATCATATTTTCCTTGTTTAGTATATTCTTCAGCTCTAGCTTTTTGTCTTTTTCTAGCTGATTGTAAACCTTCAGATATAGATTCGGGACTTATTTTCTTTATTAAACTAATTACTAATCTTATTGGTTTGAGAACGATATTTTTTATTACTTCAAATACTTTTTCAATATCGATACCAATATAATCAAAAATTGCTTTTACTTTTTCTCCAATATAATCTTTAACTCTACCCATTAACATTAAAGTCATTCTCAAGGGGAATGTTATTAAATCCCATAATCTTTTAACTTGGAATTTAACTTCATTCCATATTACACTTATCCCCAAAGCAATATTTTTACCACCAACAGCTCCTAATAAACCACCAGCTATGGCTCCAATTATACCACCAACAAAAGTTCCAACAACTGGAAAAACTGAACCTATTGCCATACCAGCACCTAATCCTTTCAATGCTCCTGATTTAGCTCCTTCAACTCCCGCTTTCGCACCACCTAATGCTCCACCAACCAGAGCGGATATTCTTTCAGACATTGTTGCTTTTTCGCCTTTTTTTATTCCAAACCATTCTTTTGTTTTACTTAATCCTTTTATTGAATCAATAAACATGGTAATTAGAGCTATAGCACTTGCCATAACAGGAAAGAATCTTAATAAACCTGTAGCTGCTCTACCCACTGATAAAAGAGTTTTCATACCAAATTTAGATAAAAATACAGTAAGTTTACTTATAGTCTTAGCTAAATTTGTAACATTTAATCCACCAATAAATTTTAATATTCCAAATAAAGGTTTTCTTAATGCTACAGCTAAGAAAAATGGAGCTAATAAAATTTTAGGTGGTAATAGATATAATTTACCCAATAAATACAATAACATAAATTGAATCTTACCAATACCTTTACCAAAAAATTTCTTTTTATCTTGTTTTATTAAATCTTTACCCATTCCTTTTTTAAAGAATCTATTAAGATTATTCAATACAGATGTGTATGTTTTTTCTTTTTTTTCTTTAATTTTTTCTTTCACAAGTGAATATTTACTTTTAATATCTTTCTTTAAATCTTTTTTCACATATTCTTTAGATTCATCTATAAATTCTTCTCTAAACTTTTTATCTTTCTTTAAATGCAAAAGAAAATCTACTGATTTATTAACATTTTCTTTTACATTTTCTTTTGTCTTTTTAAATTTTTCAGAAAACATATTTCGTATAGTACTTTCTGATTTCTCTGAGATATTTTCATTTTCTGCTTCTTTTTTACCAATAAAAGAAACTGCAAGATTTTTCAAATATTTTGTTTGTTCTCTTGTCGTAGAATAAAGAAGATTTAATGAAGTGACAATGAATTGAATTGGATTTTTCTTAGCTTTTTGTAAATCAGAAGCTGCGGTAGATTTACTTATTTTATTTGTTATATTTCTTAACGGAAAATTAAAAAAATTTAATGCTGAAAAAACATATAATATTTTTCTAAATAAAGGACTTCCTAATAATTTTGATCTTAATGATACCATTAATTCATCACCTAAAGCTGTTATAACTGTTCTCATTTTCCTTATTTCATTAATTAAATTTTCAAAATAAATTGAAACAGTTGTTGCTGATGTTACAACTTCTCCCGCATGAAGATTAACCATTCCACTCTTTTTAACAATACCACCTCCTTGAAGAGAAGGTATATCATCTAATTCACTTAAAATATTTTTATTACCAAAAATTGCATTTTTAATACCTTTTAAAAATTTAAAAGGAGATTTTATTAAAAAAGCTAAAAATTTAAATGGTAGTGCTATTACTTTAAAAGGTAATTTTAACAATAATTTTATAGTATCTGTAATAAATCCAAAAATACCTCTCTTTTTAAATTCTTCGGAAGCATAATCAGCAGCATCTCTAAAATTTTCTCTCATTCTATCAGCAAAAGATGAAAAAATTCTAGTATCCATAAATTTTGATACAAAATAACCAAAAACTGGTGTTGATTGTGCTAACATTGAAGCCATATAATTAGATTTATTAAATTGTATATCTTCATTTATAGTTGATGATATCTTAACAACGGCAGCTTTTGATGATTTAGCAGTTCCAACTAAAATATTCTTTGCTGTTTTTGATACATCGTCAATAACAAAACCTAATTTTCTAAGAATAACAACAATAGAGTTATTAATTTCTTTTACGCCTTCAACATAACCTATTTCTTTTGTTCTTAGCATTTTTGCTGTTTCATATTGAGTTTTTGAAACAGAAGATATCTTATTTGTAATTTCATTTAATTGTTTGGTGTTTTTTTCTTGATATCTTTTTATAAGATCAGCGGTTGAATTGATTTTATTAACATTTATAGATTCTTCTATATAATCAGAATCATCTGAAAAATCATCAAAATCATTGTAATCATCATAATCCATTTATTTATTTAACTCCTTATAAATGTTATCATATCAACATATGAAGTATTCAAATTTTCATCCTTTATTTTTTTTAATAAATCTGAATTAATATTATTTATATCTTTAAATTCTTTTTCTATTGTCATATCATCATTTAAGTTTATAATATCATTAAAGTTTTTTACAACAGCACTATCTTTTTTCTCTAAAATTAATGGAGGATCATATTCTCTAACATAATAACACATTGAAAGAGATAGAGCCAAATCATCTTTACAACCTGTATCGGCTTCAACTTTTCCATTTTTATTCTCAACCAATCCAATTAATTGCATTGCTGTTCTTTCCGATTTAATACTATTTGGATATTCATTTATATATTTATATAAAGCATTAATCATTAAAGGTCTTGTTTTTAAATTTGTTGATAATCCTAAATTTGTTTCATTTTTTCCTTTTTTCTCTCTATAAATCGGAATATTATTTTCTTCTTTATTATCAAAATATTCAATTATTTGATTTCCATAAGAATTGTTTTCTATAATTAATAAACCATGAAATCTATAAGAAACATATTCAATAACTTTGCAAAAATTAGTAACAGATAATTTTCCTTTGAATTCAGCAACTTGTTCTGCTGTTTCAAAATCAATTACATTTATTGCAGATTCATCTGTCCCAAATTCAGGAGCTGTATCAACACCTAATAAATAATAGGAATCTTTGTTTGGTTTTTCAAATTCCCAAAATTCAGATTTAAAAATTTTAACTTTTTTGATTGGTTCTTTTTTATCATCTTGTAATACGATACAAACTTTATCATCAAAAAATGATCCACCAGCGGGTAAGAATTTTAATTCTAATTCTTGTTCGATTTTCTTTGGATCATTATCAAATAATTTACATTGAGTATTATACCATTCTGGATCATTTGCTAATTCGGGAATCATTCTCCAATGAATTATAAATGGTTTAAATATACTATCATGATCATTAGATACAGCTTGAGTATATTTTTTATAATACCAAGCACCAGTTCCCATTGTTTTATTAGGAGTACTTAAAATAATTGTTCCATATGGAATATTTAAATTTCTTGCGTGTTTTTGAGATGTTGATAAAGCTGGAACCATTGAAGTCCAAGCATCATCTAAATTTTTAATAAATGCAGCTTCGTCAATTACTAAAAATGTAATTGGTTTACCTCTTAATGTTTTTTCAGGAGCTTGTGGATTTACCGTAGCAGCAAATGTTTTTGATCCATTTTTTAAAATAAAACTCTGTTCTGTATATTTATCAAATCCCGGATTCATCCAATCTGGTAATTTTTCAACCATTCCTCTAATAGCTCTAGAAAAATCCGTAGCTTCCTTTCCATCTTTTGAAATAATTCCAACAACAACATTATCAAAAAATGTAACTAACCATGAACATAACGCTTGAATAATAGTTGAAATTCCAACCTGTCGACTTTTTAAAACAATAAGATATTTTAACATTAATAATGTATCTATTAATTCTTTTTGTTTATTATATGGTTGTAAAAGAACATCTCCACCGGGTATTTCAATTAAAACGTAGTTTCTACAATAATAATCAAAAGATTCTTTACATTTTATAAATTCATTTACTTGTTGAAGTTTAGTCATTTAAAAACTCGTTTAAATTATAATGTTTTATTTGTCCTTATTAATATTAATTTAGCAAAACTCATCCAATTTCTTACATCTTCTCTTGAAAATGATAAATCTGATGATTTTAAAATATATTTACCACTTAAATCAATATATTCCAAAGTTCCTGTTTTAAGATTTACAGGTTCACCTATTTTCATTAAATTTAAAATAGGTAAATTTTTTTCTAAATTTACAAGTACACTTGATAATCCTATAATTGATCTAGCTATTTTAGAATTTGCAAAAACATCAGAAGTTTCATTTCCTGTTTTTGTTATTTTATATGTTTCTCTTTCATTTAAAATCGGATCAATAAATATTTCTTTATTTTTAATATTTGCTCCAAAATCAGAGCAAACTTTTTCTAAATCTTGTGTAATAATATGATACAATCTATCATTAGGTTTAACTATATGATTAATTTTTTTAGATAATGAAGCTAATTTTGTATTTCCTGAATATGTGTTAATTAATGAATCAAAAGAATAAAAATTTTCTCCGTCAATACATTTATTAATAATATCTTTATTTTCTTCATTATCTGTTGCTAATTGATAAATATTAAAAATTTGACTTTTTGTTATTCTTTTTGATAAATTATAAATGTTAAAAGTATTATCATATTGACAAAAACCAGAATTAGATGCTCCATTAAAAATACCAAAATTATTATCTAGATATCTTATAACTTTATTTAAAGGCATAGGTGGTATAATTATTTGTTCAATTTTATTATTATTAAGATTATCATTATCTATATTTAATTTGGCTTTTGTATTCTTTGAAATAATATCATCAATTATTTCTTTACATGTTTTATTTAAATAAATTGCATTTATTAATGTACTTGATGTTTTAAATGCATTTCTAGGAACAGTTATAAATGTTACTCTTTCTAAAAATTTATTATCTTCTTTAGCTTGAGTATTTCTTATGGACATTTTTGAATCTGAACGCAAATGAATTAATTCCATTTTTATTTCTTCTGTAATTTGAGTTTCACTACCTCTTCCCAAATATCTAATTGTTAAATTTATTGGTTCTTTACCAAAAATTCTTTCAAAAATAATATCAGTTTGATCCAAAATCATTTCTAAAGTAACAATTTGATATGAACTAGCTAAACTTGAAACTATTCTTAATGAAATTAAATCATTAGAATAATCTAGATTACCAATTTTAACCTGAATATCATATCCGGTATCAGGTATATTTCTTCTTTTTATTTCTGGCATTTACAACCTTTTTAATTCTTTGTTTTTGTATTTTGTTCTATGTTCTAAAACAAAAAAAAGGATTTACCTCATTATTAAAAGGTTAATCCTTTTTTAAAATATTTTTAAGCTGTAATTCTTTGAGATTCAATGAATTCCAACATTCTATTAGGAATAACCATAAATCTTTCAACAATATTTTCAAGAAGAATTTTTGCATTAAGATTACCTTCATTTGTTGTAAATTTTGTTAATGCTATAAATAAATCCCAACTTGAAATCATATTATTATTATTTTGTCGAATTTCATCTATTGAGCTCGAAATTTGATTTCTTCTTTTTTTACCCAACGAATCAATTATATCAAGAATTTGTAATAATGTTTCTTCATTTATCTGTTTTTCCATATTTACTTCAACTAATGATAAAAGATTACCAGACATTATTTGAATATAATTATTAATATTATCAAAAAATCTATTCACACTTCCTTTGATATGAATTTTATCTATTGTTCCAAAAGATTTTCTCATTGTTAAAGTATTTGAAATTTGATCACCTCTTAATATTGAAAATCCAAATGAAATTTTTACAAGATTGGTCCCATTATATGAGTTAAGAATAGTAATCATTGGGTGAACATCTCCATCCGTAGATGAAAAACTATTATTTCTTATTATCATCTCATTTAACATTATTGTTAATTTAGAATTAAGATTACATTTTTCAATAATTTCTGTATTTTCTTCATTTAATGATCCAATAACTTCTTTAATAATATTTTCATTTCCTTCAAAATGATATAAATGAGATACTATTCCTTGATATGTATATGATGTTTCTTCTGGTTTTGCTGTAAATAAAGCTAAAATTGGAATTTCTTCTTTTGAATTTTTTGTTTCAACTAATTCATAAAATAATTTTGAATATTTATCTTCATATTTAAATACATCATTCTCAAAAACAAGACCATTATTCATAAGTCTTTCAATATTCTCAGGATTCATTTATTCTCCTTTTACTTTATTTTTTTAGCTTTTGCTCTTAAATAAATATCTCTCCCATCGAATTCAAAATCTTTTTCAATTGATATTATTTTAAAGAAATTTTCAGCTTCAATAAAATATTTTAATCTATCTTCTGACCATAAACTTAAATGAGGATATGGTTGATCGGCAAGTAATTCATATGTTAATAGAAGATCTAAAGAATACCAAGAAGGATCATTAATATTTTCTTTTAATAACATTTTTGCTAATTTATGTGAATCTGGAACAATAATATCTATTTCACCATTTGAATTTAATATAGATGCTAGTAAATATAAGAAATATTGAATATTGGTTCTCGGTACATGTTCTAAAAATCTATAAACAGTTAATAAATCAAATTTTAAAATAGTTCTTTCTAAAAATTCAAAAACATCAGATTTAAGATAAATAATAACATCTTTATTTGACTTATCATTTAATAAATATTGTTCAATTTCTTCAATTTTATAATCACCATAATAAGATAAATCAACATTTATTATTTGATTAATATAATTATTTTTATTAGAAATAATAGGTCCTATTCTTCCTCCAGCTACGTTTAAAATAAGATATTTATTTAACATTAATTCTCCTTTCAAACGAAATCTATAACCAACCCTTTTATAAAATCATATAAGTAAATATCTAAATATTTACTTTTCTCTATATCATTTGAATCTATTAAATTTATCGAATTTTTATTTATTTTTATTTCACCATATTCATAAAAAAACATTCTATAATGTAAATCATCATATGGAATACAAAATAAAGAAATATCATTATTTTTATAAATAAATTCTTTGATATTTTCTATTCCTTTAAAAATTTCAGTTTTACTAATATAATTAATTTCTAATAATTTTCTATAAATTTCATTTAATTTTTCATATGTGTTTGCAATACCTTTTATTATCAATTCATTTTTATTAGTTAATGCAATAAATTTATTTTTATCAATTGATATAATCATTTTTGAAAAAACATTTCTTAATTCTAATGGTAAATAAAAATCTTTATTTTTTAATAATTTATTACTTAAAAACCCATCATATTGTTTTAATATAATATTATTATTTTTAAGTTCATTTCTTTTAATATATTCAGAAATCATATTATTTGTTGTTTCTCTTAAAATATTAGATATTATATTATTTTGACCCATTAATTTTCCAATTTGAATGTTTCTTTTTAATTTATCATCTTTATCTATTTTAGACAAATCATATCCAAATGATTTTAAAATATTATAATGACACATGGATATATCATATGAATATATATCAGTTAAGAAAAATTTTTGTGAGTTTATTTTCATAAGTGATTTAAAAAAGGGATATATCCTTTTAAAAGAATATATCCCTTTTCCATTTTTATTTAATTTTAATTTGAAAAAATCTTTAGAAGAATATTATCAATAACTAAATGATGATTAATATCAATTACATCATTATATTTTGTATCAAAATATTTAACTAAATCTAAATTAGTATTAACACTTTCTTGTGATTTTGAAAATGGCTTATAAAGAAGCATAATATTTTCTTTATTTACATCTTCTTCTAAAATAGATTCTATATTATTTGAAATATTTTCAAAATCTTTAGAAAAATCTACAATACTAATACTCTTTATATCTCTATTTTTAATCTTTGTATAAAAATACGGAATCATATATTCTTTTGTTTTTTCATTTTCAACAATTGTCTTTTTATACATTGAAAAATAATGAATTCCAGATCCTGTTACATAACATCTAATATTTTCAATTTCGGCATTAGATAAATTGGTGTTTATTTTAATTGCTCCATTTCGATAACACATTATATCCTCATATGGTAAATCTGGAATAATAATTTTATTTGTATTTTTCAAAAGAAATAGTTCTTTAAAATCTGGATTTGAAAGATTGACTGATTTTAAAATAACTGTATCTGATTCAATATCATTCATTTCAAGTCTTATTCGTCTAATATTTGTCGATTCTCTAATAATATATTTTTCAATCCAATCATAAAGATTTATAATAGGGATTGAAACCATATGTGCAAATACTTCCGCCGTATCTGAAGAAAAATTATTTATTATTTCTATATCTGAACCTTCACTTTGAACATTATCAGTATCAATATTTTCCGTTAAATCTATTTCAGTTTCTTCCGTTCTTACTTCAACTTCTTCGACATTTGAATCTTCATTTTGAACATTGTTAATTTCTTCTCTATATTCGTTAATTTCTTTTACTAGATTCATTTTGCATCCTCCAATTTTTTTATAGTTATTCTTTTCTTTCCTTCATTTATATATTCTACTCTATAAATTTCATTATTAATTTTAATCATTTGTTTTAATTTTAAAGATATTTTTTCTTTATTGTCTGATAATTTAATAGAAAATGTTTTATTTTTCTCATTAAAATAACAAATTTCATATTCTAAAAGATTGATAATATATATTTCTCCAATTTTCAACATTAAATTTCTCCTTAAATGATATTTAATTCATTAAAACCGTTTTCTATACCTTTCCAATTGATCGCAATTGCTTCATGTGTATGAATACTTTCATAATGAGTACATTTTACAATCCAATCTAAAATTCTTTTATCATTATCTAGATTATTAGAAATATAACGAACTGCATCTTCAACAAACATTGTATTTTCATATGCTACTTTTGCAAATTCTTGTTCATCAATTCTTCTTAAAATAGGAACAGGAGATGTTTTTATTGCGCATTCAACTAAATAAATAATATCTTCTAACCATAAAGTATCATCTAAAATATTTGGAAGAACTAAAACGTTTGCATAACTTCTTTGTGCATGAGGATATCCATGTTTATTTGAATTTTCAAGATGTTTACATAAAGAAGCGCTACAAGGACAATAACTTGCATAAGGAACTCTAACTCTTTGTAAAAATCTAAAAGAATCTTTAATAAGTCTTCCTTCAAAAGAACATTTATAAAATTGTGGAAATTTAAGTTTTGAAATAGGAGATTCTTTTATCATAGGTAATTCAAAATCAAAACGTATATAACTATCATCTGAATCAGTTTCTACTGCATTTTTAAATTCTCTAAGAATATTAATTAATAATCTATGTTTTAATGGTAATTCTAAATAATTAATTAAAGTTCTCATTAACATACTCATAGAGATACCTTTTTTATCACTATCTAAATTTGTAGACATTGAAATAGTTGATAAAATTTTTTGATAGCCACCATTTTTAACTTCTAAAATAATATCCGTCTTTACATTTTCAACACCAACTTGTCTTATTGGAATTTTAAACTCAGGTTTTGTTGTGTGTTGGATATCTGGAAGTTCAGGAATATTTTCCATTCTAAATTTTCTCCTTGT
>Ga0265293_10011680_pt1 | contig 11868 bp, 12 predicted proteins | sample Munlanlewell138R_FD_192505 | JGI IMG/M metagenome (GOLD analysis project Ga0265293, IMG submission 192505) | Leachate microbial communities from a municipal landfill in Southern Ontario, Canada - Leachate well 138R | ecosystem: Engineered > Solid waste > Landfill > Unclassified | place: Canada... | reverse complement strand
AGACGATCCGTTCCAGAACATCACGCCGGAGGACACCGAGGCGCGTCCGACCTCCGAGGGTGGGCGGCTGCTGCTCGGCGGCCCGGTGGTCCTGGTGACCACCACCTACCGAGGCGTGCCCAACGTTATGCCGCTCTCGTGGTTCATGCCGGTGTCCTCGGACCCGCCGCTGGTGGCGATCTCGGTCGGTGAGGGCCGGCACACCGCCGAGATGATCGCGCACTCGCAGGAGTTCGCCCTCAACATCCCGAAGCGGCCGTACCTCCACCACGTTCAGTACCTGGGCACGCTGCGCGGGGAGAACGTCGACAAGTTCGAGGCGACCCAGTGGGAGACGTTCGTCCCGACGAGGATCACGTCGCCACTGCTGATGAACTGCGCCGGCTGGATCGAGTGCCAGGTGGTGGAGACGCTGCCGTTCGGCGACCACGTCCTGTTCCTCGGCGAGGTCGTCGCGGTGCGCGTCGACCCCGCGTCCTACGACGAGGACCGCAAGCGCTGGCGGCTCGACGGGGAGCACGAGGACGACCGCGTGCTGCACTTCCTCGGCGGGAACGAGTACTCCGCCCTCTCGCGTGTCTATGAGGCCCGGATGCCGCGTGACTTCGAAGCGCCCGAGCGCATCCTCCGCGAGCGCGTCGCCGAGGAGCTCGAGCTCAACCGCGAGGGGCGTGAGCGTCGCGAAGAGCGCATCGAGGCGCTCCGCGACGAGGTCCGCCGTGGCAACGTGGTGGACGTCGACCAGATCGACCCGCTCGAACTGCCCGCAGACCTTCGGGACAAGCTCGCGGAGGGCGAAGAGCTGGACCTCTCGCGTGGCTTCATCCTCGGGGAGCCGGACGACCGGTAGCGTCCCGTGGCCTTCGAGGAGTTCACCGACCCCCGCCTGGTCCCGCTGTACGACGCCTGGGGCGTGGACCGACCCGACATCCCGTTCTGGCTCGCCCTCGTGGAGGATCTCCGAGCCTCCACCATCCTCGACGTGGGCTGCGGCACCGGCGAGATCACGGTCGCCCTCGTCGAGCGCGGACGCCACATCACCGGCGTCGACCCCGCTGCGCGGATGATCGAGGTGGCGCGGCAGCGCCCGGGCGGCCACCTCGTGCGGTGGATCGAGGGTGACGCGAGCGCCTACGACGGCCCGCCGGTCGACCTTGCGCTGATGACAGCGCACGTCGCCCAGGTGATCTGGGACGACGCGACATGGCACTCGACGCTCGCAGGGATCGCGAGGGTCGTTCGCCCGGGTCGGTACCTCGCGTTCGAGAGCCGGAACCCGCGGGTTGAGGGCTGGCGGACCTGGGTGCCGGAGCACTCTCGCCGGTGGTTGGAACACCCGACGGAAGGCGCCGTCGAGGTCTGGTCGGAACTTGGCGAGGTCCGGCGTGAAGCGGCGAGCGACCTCGTGCGTTGTGTGCTCTGTTACCGCTTCCCGTCCGGCGAGACGCTCACCTCCACCGCTGTGCTTCGCTTCCGCTCTCGAGAGGCGGTACAGGACGCCCTCGCCGCCGCGGGGTTCGAGGTGGTGCGGGTGGCGGGCGACTGGGACGGCAGCCCGTCCGAGGAACACAGCCCGGAGATGATCTTTGTCGCGCGGCGGTTGTGACGCCTCGGCGGTCTGGGAGTAGCAAGACGCGAAGAGGCGGCGCCCGGCGCCGCCTCTTGCTCGACTGCCCGGAGGGGCGGGTCAGCCGGCGTCCTGTCGAGCTCCCTACCGGCGGATCGCCTCCGCTTCCGCGGGGCTGAACTGCTGCCCGCAACCCTCGCAGTAGTAATGCGCGACACGGTCGGCCTTGCCCATGTCCTCCGCGCTGTCCCAGCGGGGGACCAGCGCGCCATGCGCGCACTCGGGAGCGGGGCCGTCCAGCGTGGCAGCTTCGCCATTCGAGCCGCCAAAGAGCCTGTTGAGGATGCTCATGCGGAACCTCCTGCAATGCGACCGGAACCTAGCCGGAGCCGTGCGAACGACCTGATCCAGCGACATCCCTTCGAGTAACGAGACCGTTGCGGGACACGCCTTGGCAGCGAGGTCTGGTGGGATTGCCACGGTCCGTGCTCGTCCGGCACGGCGGCGGAGCGGCGCGAGGAGTGCTCTTCCACGTCGGCGGACGGATCGTTACGCTCAGGCGCGGATGGAGGCCTCCATGGGTGCGCTGAGCAAGCTCTTCGGTCGCCCGAAGATGACCTACAAAGGTGTGGCATACCAGCGACCGATCAGCGAATGCTGCGTCGGCCACGACCTGATGCCGCGCTGGCGTGCCCCGCAGGACATGGGGGACGACAGCCGCGCGATGGGCTTCGTCTGCCACCAGTGCGGCCGGGAGTTCCTCCCCGCCGACGTGCGCGGCCGGCGTCTCGTCCGCGGTGACGTCATCTACGCTCCCGCCGCGGCGAGCCCCGCCCCGGCCCCGGCGCCAGACGCCGCCCAGGATGGCGAGGCCGACGAGTAGTACAGGCCGATCGCGCGTCGCTCGACGTCGATCCTCTAGACTGCTCGCCTCAATGGATAGCTCCACACGCCCTCGCCATACGTGCGCGCCCGCCCCTGACGGCGGGCGCATGAGCGACGTCAGAGCGAACCCCTCTGCCCATGTCTGACGTCGCGCAACTCGCCCTCGTGGCGTTCCTCGTCGTGGTGAACGCCGTCTTCGCTGGAAGCGAGATGGCGCTCGTCTCTCTGCGTCCCGCGCAGGTGGAGCGCCTCCGTTCGCGGGGTGGCGCAGGCCGCGCGGTCGCGAGCCTGACCGGCGACCCGAACCGCTTCCTCGCCACCATCCAGATCGCAATCACCCTCTCCGGCTTCATGGCCTCCGCCACCGCGGCCGTCAGCCTCGCCGAGCCGCTCGTCCCCGCGCTCGAGTTCCTCGGTGGGTGGGCGGAGGGCGTCGCCGTCGTCCTCGTGACGCTCATCCTCACGTTCTTCACGCTCGTCTTCGGGGAGCTCGCCCCGAAGCGGATCGCGATGCAGCACGCCGAGGGCTGGGCGCTCGCCGTCGCGCGCCCGCTCGACGTCATCGCCGCCGTGTCGAGGCCGGTCGTCTGGCTGCTCTCAGCCTCGACCGACCTCGTCGTCCGCATCGCGGGCAGCGACCCCTCCCGCCAGCGCGAGGAGGTCACCGAGGACGAGATCCGCGACATGGTCGCAGCGCAGGTCTCCCTGACCGCGGAGGAGAAGCAGGTCATCACCGGCGCGCTGGAGGTCAGCGAACGCTCGCTGCGGCAGGTGTTGGTGCCTCGCCAGGCTGTCTTCACGCTCCCCGCCGACCTCACGATCGACGCCGCCGTGCCGCTGGTGCTCGCCTCCGGCCACTCCCGCGTCCCCGTCTACCGGGGTGAGCCTGACCGGATGATCGGCGTCGTGCAGCTCCGCCAGCTCGTCGCACCCGACGCCCCGGCTGGCGGCATCCTCGAAGAGGTCGCGGCCGGGCTCCCCGCGTTCCCGGAGTCCGCGCCGGTCCTCGCCACGCTCCGCCAGCTCCAGCGCGACCACCAGCAGATGGCCCTGGTGGTCGACGAACACGGCGGTGTCGAGGGCATCGTGACGATCGAGGACCTCGTCGAGGAGATCGTGGGTGAGATCTACGACGAGTACGACCGCGACATCGCCCTCGTCGTCCGCCACCCGGACGGCTCCCTCGAACTCGCCGGCTCCTTCCCCTTCCACGACCTCGTTGACCTCGGCATTGAGGCGCCCGAGGGCCCCTACAGCACCGTCGCCGGTCTCATCCTCGACCGCCTCGGCCGCATGTCCGCGGTCGGCGACGCGATCGCCCTCGACGGCTGGGAGCTTCGCGTCACCGAAGTCTCCCCGACGGCGATCACCCGCGTCCTCGCGGTGCCGATCCCGGGGATCGACGAGGGGTAGGGCAGAGGCCCTCACCCCCGGCCCCTCTCCCGAAACCGGGAGAGGGGGGTCGGATCGGATTGGGAGAGGTCGCTGCCGCTCGGTCAGGCCAGCGATCGGCTCGCGTCGCCCGAGTAGTCGGATCTCCGAGAGCCCATGGTGGTGCTCCTATATCCGCCGCTGTCCCTTCACCCCTCTGATTCCGGGCCCCCTCTCCCGGTTCCGGGAGAGGGCTGGGGTGAGGGCCCTTCCGCCCCCCCACCTGCTATAATTCGGTTGTTAGCGAATAACCGAAACACGAGGAAGCCGTGGGCCTCGACGACGTCATGCGCGCCCTGAGCGACCCGACACGACGCGAAGTCGTGCGCTTGCTCGCACGCTCCGGTCCGATGTCGGCGGGCGACCTCGCAGAGCGCTTCGACCTCGCCAAGAGCACGATGTCCGGCCACTTCAACACGCTGCGCCAGGCCGGCCTCATCGTCTCGGAGCGGCAGGGGGCGAGCATCGTCTACTCCGCCAGCCTCTCGGTCGTCGAAGAGGCGATGGCGACGATCCTCAACGGCTTCGGGATCGGAGAGCGGCGCGCCGCCCGAGACAAGAGCGAGGCCGAGCGACGGCAGTCCAGTGACGGGAGGGCACGATGAGCACGAACCACAGTGCGGATCACAGCGCGGACCACAGCGCGGAGCAGGCGGAGCGCGGCCCGGTCGCCTGGTCCTGGCGGCGGGAAGCACCGCTCCTCGCCGTCGTCGTTGCGATGTTCGCTGCCTCGGTCGTCGCGTGGCCGTTCGCCGACGACCAGATCCCGATGCACTGGAACGCCAGTGGCGAGATCGACCGCTATGGCGGCAAGGCGGAGGGCTTGTTCCTCCTGCCCGCGCTCGCCCTCGGCATCTGGGCGCTACTCGCGGTCATCCCGAGGTTCGACCCGGGCAAGCAGAACTACGCCTCGTTCGGCGGGGCATACCTGCTGACGCGAATCGGCACCCTCGCGTTCTTCGCGCTTATCCACGCCGGCGTCCTCGCGGTCGCCCTCGGCGCGGAGTTCGACGTGTACCTGGTGTTCCCGCTCGGCGTGGGCCTGCTGTTCATCCTGCTTGGCAACGTCATGCCGAAGTTCCGCCCGAACTACTTCGCCGGCATCCGCACCCCGTGGACGCTCGCCAGCGCGAAGTCCTGGACCGCCACGCACCGCCTGGGCGGGCGGTTGTTCATGGTCGGCGGTGTGCTGTTCATGGCGATGAGCGTCATCCGCGTCGAGTGGTTCGTGATCGCGCTCCTCGGCGGCCTGGGCCTCGGCATCCTCGCGCTGACCGCGTACTCCTATCGCGTCTGGCGCGACGACCCTGACCGCGTCCCGGTCGGCCTCGTCGCCCCCATGCCCGAGGAGTAGCCATTCCGGCCCCCTCGCCCGCGCAGCGGGAGTGGGTGGGGGTGAGGGTCTGCTCCGGACTCCCCTTCGAGTGCTATCTCCGCCGGCCCGCGGCCCCACCTCGGAGCGCACCACGGCTCCGGACGTGCCGCGACACCTCGTCGGCCAGCGCGGCGACCGAGCGGCGCGCGCAGGTGAAGGTCTTCTCCGGCGCCGCGTTCTGGAACGGCATGCTCACCTTGTGGTCGAGCTGCGTGTTCGCCCAGATCGCGACCACGTCCGCGCGGTCCGCCAGGTCCTTCGCGCGCTTCGCGCCCGTCGGCCGGTTGCCCTCGACGAACTCGACCTCGACGGCGGTCCCGCGGAGGAGGTTGCGCAGCGTGGTGCGGGCGTTTGGTGAGCCGCCGATCACCAGCAGCCGACTCCGCCCGCTCGCCGCCAGGTCCTGCACCATCTGCTGCGCCGCCCGCGCCGTGTCACTGCCGCCGCAGACCTCGCACCCCTCGGAGGCGACCTCCACCACCCGCCGAGGCCCGTTCGGCCCCGAGGCGTCGAGGGCGTTCCGGCACGCCTCGCCGGAGCACACCCGCGCCACGCGATCCTCGATCGCCGCGATAGCCGCCTCGCGTTTCGCGATCGCCATGTTCTGCTTGCGGTCGTTGGTGAGCCCCGCCTCCACGAGCGCCCGCCGTGCGAGCTGCTTCGACGCGACGCGCACAAACCCGAGCTCCTCGAGCAGCGCTTCGATGGCAAACGTGGGTTCGGCGGGCATGAGATGAGGGTACCGCGAGGTAGTCGCTAGGCAGCGAGGATGTGCACCTCGTTGGCCAGCAGCCCCGCGATCACCCCAGCAGAGGGGACGCCTCGAAGGTTCACGCCATCACTTACATCGGGAACTCGACGCCGATTGCGCATAGCGGCTCACACCTTGACAAGAACACACGTTCTGTCGCTATCGTGACTCGTCGAGAACGAACGCATGTTCTCCTCGGGCGGGGTGCTGCGAGGGGGTCGAGGATGGCGCTGGCGGATGCGGTGACGGCGCTGCGAGGGGACTCGCGGTTCGCGGCGTGCTTCACGGAGTGGCGGGCGTTTCCGGCGGAGCCGGCGCGGTACGCGGACTGGCCGGTGGCGCTGGATCCCCGGATCGTGGACGCCCTCGCACGGCGGGGGATCGCGCGGCCGTACACGCACCAGGCGCAGGCGATCGCGCATGCGCTGCACGGCGGGTCGGGCAGTCGAGGCAACGACCAGGTCATCGTCACGCCAACAGCGAGCGGGAAGACGCTCTGCTACACGGCGCCGGTGCTCCAGTCGATCCTCGAGGACAGCTCGTCGAGGGCGCTCTACCTCTTTCCGACGAAGGCGCTGGCCGCTGACCAGCTGGACGAGCTGCACGGGCTGGTCACGGACGCCGGGCTACCGGTGAAGACGTTCACCTACGACGGCGACACGAGCCCGAAGGCGCGGCGGCTGGTGCGGACCTCCGGCCACGTGGTGATCACGAACCCGGACATGCTGCACACGGGCATCCTGCCGAACCATACGAAGTGGGTGCGGCTGTTCGAGAACCTGAAGTACATCGTCATCGATGAGCTGCACACGTACCGCGGGGTGTTCGGCTCCAACGTGGCGAACCTGTTGAGGCGGCTCCGGCGCATCTGCCGCTTCTACGGTTCGGACCCCGTCTTCATCTGTTGCTCCGCCACGATCGCGAACCCGGGCGAGCTCGCGGAGGCCCTCATCGGGCGGCCCGTCGAGGTGGTCGACGACAACGGCGCGCCGAGGGGTGAGCGGGTGGTGGCGCTGTTCAACCCGCCGGTCGTGAATGCCGAGCTCGGCATCCGGCAGGGGGTTGTGAACGCGACGACCTCGCTGGTGGGGCGGCTGCAGGAGGCGGGGGTGCAGTCGATCGTGTTCGCGGGCTCCCGCACGCGCGTGGAGGTGCTGACGCAATACCTCCGCGAGATGCGCGGCGGCCGTCCGATGAACCCCGGTGCGCCGCCCATCGTGCGCGGGTACCGCAGCGGCTACCTGCCGAAGGAGCGCCGTGAGATCGAGGCGTCCCTGCGCGATGGCCGCCTCCGTACCGTGGTGGCCACAAACGCGCTCGAGCTGGGGATCGATATCGGTGGGCTGGATGCCTCGGTGCTGGCGGGGTACCCCGGCACGGTCGCGAGCCTGAAGCAGCAGATGGGGCGCGCTGGCCGTAGCCAGCAGGCGTCGCTCTCCGTCCTCGTCGCGTCGTCGACGCCCCTCGACCAGTACGTGGTGCAGCACCCGGACTTCGTCTTCGGCGACAGCGTGGAGGCGGCGCGGATCCACCCGGACAACCCGATCATCGCCGCCGAGCACCTGAAGTGCGCGGTCTTCGAGCTTCCCCTCGACGCCTCCGAGCAGTCCGCCGACACCGGCGTCATGGGCACGCACACCCCGGACCTGCTGGTCGCCCTCGAAGAGATCGGGATGGTGCACCGCGCCGAGACGCCCGAGGGTCCCCGCACCTACTGGAGCAGCGAGGCGTACCCCGCCGAGGAGGTGTCCCTGCGCCTGGGCGCGGAACAAAACGTCGTGATCATCGACCAGGGACCGCCTGCGAGCGTGATCGGGGAGGTGGACCGCCCCTCGGCGATGAAGCTGCTGCACACCGAGGCCATCTACATGCACGACGGCCGCCAGTACCACGTCGACTACCTCGACTGGGAGGAGCTGAAGGCGTACGTGCGGCCGGTCGACGTCGAGTACTACACGGACGCGCACCTCTCGGTGGACCTGAAGGTCATCGACGAGTGGGAGTCCACCGCCCAACCCCCTGAGGTGGCGGTGCCTCGGCAGCGGTCGAGCGACGAATACGACTCCCAGCCGATCCCGGACCAGGGCGACCGCCCTCCGTGGAGCGTGCGCGTCTCGCCATCCTCGAACGGTGCGTCCAAGGTTGTCCGCGGGCACGGCGAGGTAGCCGTGACGTACCTCGCGACGATCTTCAAGAAGATCCGGCTCCACACGCACGAGAACATCGGCTTCGGCAAGATCGGTCTGCCGCAGGAAGACCTGCACACGGGCGCGTTCTGGCTCGCGTTGCCCGAGGGCGTCACGGCTGGTGTGAGCAAGTCGACGGTGGAGGCGGCCCTCCAGGGGGTAGGCGCACTGCTCTCGAACGTCGCGCCGCTGCTCCTGATGTGTGACCCGCGCGACCTGCACCTGTCGACGCAGGCGAAGAGCCCGCACACGGAGCTGCCCACGATTTTCCTGTGGGAGTCGGTGCCCGGCGGCGTCGGCTTCGGCGAACACCTGTACCGCGAGACGCCTCGATTGCTGGGGATGGCGCTCGAGATGGCCGAGGGGTGCCCGTGCGTCGATGGCTGCCCTGGCTGCGTGGGACCGGGCTCGCCGGGCGCGAAGGCGGCGGCGGTCCGGGCGCTGGAGGTGATGCTCGCGGCGGTTCGAGGGCCCTCCGAGGGTGTTGGCAGCGAGGCGGCGGGGTAGTCGCCATGGTGGTCGAGCAGGTCGCGCCGCTTCACCCCCACCCCAACCCTCCCCCCTTACGGGGGAGGGGGGCGGAGCCTGCCGGAGGGGCTTCTGGTGCGGAGACCCCTGCCGAGGTACGGGAGCGGCTGCGCGCGCTCATCCGGCGGCTGGAGGCGAAGCCGGTACGCCCTCGCCGCGTCGAGGGCGTACGTGGCGAGGATCCCGACGGCGGGGATGTCGAGGGCGAGCGGGAGTGGCGGCCTCGGCCCTGGGGGATCGAGGAGACGTTCGCGGTTGGCTCGGTCTCGGGTGCGGGACGCGGGGTGGACTGGCGCGCGACGCCATCGGGCGGGTGCTGGGTGATCGAGGAGCGGATCGCGCTCGACTATGCCATGGGCTCGCAGCCGCTCGCCGAGGTCGCGCACGTGACGCCGAAGACGTACGAGCTGCTGGCGCCGGACGAGGGGGCGGAGGACGCGGCGATCGAGGACCTCGTGTTCCTCGATATCGAGTCGACCGGCCTCGGCGGGGCGGGGGCGCTCGCCTTTCTCGTCGCTGCCGGTCGGTTCGAGGCGGGCGGGGAGTTCGTGCTGCGCCAGTACCTGGCGACGTCGCCGCCGGAGGAGGCGGGCGTGCTCCGCGCCGTCCTCGACGACTACGAGGTCGGTGAGGGCGATGCGGTCCTGGTCACATACAACGGGCGCACGTTCGACGCGCCGATGCTGGACGGCCGCGCCACGATGCACCGCCAGCGCGCGGGGTTCGAGGGGTTGCGGCACCTGGACCTGCTGGCGCCGGTGCGGACAGGGCTCCGTGGCGCGATCGAGTCATGCCGGCTGTCGATGGTGGAGACGGAGGTCCTCGGCGCGACGCGGCCGACGACCGAGGTGTCCGGCGTGGACGTGCCTGGCTTCTACTTCCGCTACCTGCGCACGCGCGATGCGCGGCTCCTCGCCCCGATCGTCGAGCACAACGCGCTCGATGTCGTGGCGCTCGCCGCGATCCTCGCGCGGTTCGGGGCGCTGCAGAGCGGCGCGCGCGAGGCGTCGCCGCTGGACGCGGTTGCGCTCGGGCGGCTGTATGCCGCGCGTGGGCTGGCGGAGGAAGGCGCGCGCCACCTCGAGGCGGCGCTTGGCATGCTGCCGCCGAGCGGCGTGCGCGACGACGTGCTGCTGCGCCTCGCGTCGCTGCATCGCAAGGCGGGACGGCGCGACCTGGCCGAGCCGCTCTGGCGCGAGGTCGCGGCACGGCCTGACGGCGGCATCGCCCCGCTCGTAGAGATCGCGAAAGCGCTGGAGCACGACCGCCGCGACTACCTCGGCGCAATCGAGTTGGTCGACGAGGCGCTCCGCCGTGCGGCGCTCCTCGCGCGGCTGGAGCGAGCGACCGCGGAGCGCTGGCGCGAGGCGCTGGAGCACCGCCGAGGGCGGCTGGTGCGCCGAGCGGAACGGGCCGCGTAGGTCGATGAGAGGGCCGATCCGGGCCCGATTGCCCTCTAGCGGAACGCGCACCTATACTCCCTGATCTCAACGCCAACGATCGGAGCAGCGGTGAAGCGTACCTGGCAGCCGAAGCGCATTCCCCGCAAGCGCAAGCTGGGCTTCCGCGCGCGGATGTCCACTAAGGGTGGGCGCGACGTCATTGCGCGCCGCCGTGCGCGCGGGCGCGTCCGCCTGTCGGTCTAACTCCCACCACCTCAGGAACCAGACCCGAAGTCACGGTCCCATCACAGCACAGCACCTCCGAGCGGCAGCACGGCTGTTCGCCCGGAGGTGCCCGTTCAGCCCTCCATCCCACCCGTCCGAGGCCTTCGAGCCTCCGTGCGGACACCGGCAGACAGCCGTTGGAGGAGCCGAAGGTGCCTGACCGTCTCCGGAACCGCTCTGATTTCACCGAGGTGATGCGGAAAGGCCGTCGGGCTCGTCATCCCCTGCTCCAACTCGTGGCGCTGCGCACGGATGCCGGCACGACGCGTGTCGGTTATTCCGTGAGTAAGCAAGTCGGCGGGGCCGTGGTTCGCAACCTCGTGAAGCGGCGTCTCCGCGCGATCGTCGCGGGCCTCCCCTGGAGGTCGGGCGCGGATGTGGTGATCGTCGCCAGGTCCGGGGCCGATTCCGCGAGCTACGGAGAGTTGCAGGCCATCGTGAGCGAGAACGCCCGCAAACTGCGGCTCCTGGAGGATAGCGACGCATGAGGTTCGCCCTCTTGCGCCTCATTCGCCTGTACCAGGCGACGATCTCGCCGACGCTCGGCGTTGCCTGTCGATACGAACCCTCCTGTTCCCACTATGCCTACGAGGCGATCGAGCGCCACGGTGCGTGGCGAGGCGTGCGCCTCGCGGCGGCCCGGCTCGGACGGTGTCGCCCCGGAGGGGGTAGCGGCTACGACCCGGTTCCCGATACTGATCCGGACACTGACGACCTCGTCACTCCCACCACCCGACCGCGGGTGACATCGACCAGTGCGACGTCACCCGCCTCCGATGCGAGCCTGCGCTGATGCCAAACTCTTCGCTGTTTCGAATGTTTCACGTGAAACATTCCTCTCCTGATGTCGCGGAGGCCGCCGAGGCACCCGACGCGTCGTCGGTCTCGCCTCGGCGGATGTTTCACGTGAAACATCGGGGCTCGCGAGTGATGGCGACGGCGCTCCTCGCGGTCACCCTGTTCGCGACCGGATGCGCCTCGATCCAGAGCCCTGAGGGCTGGGCGGCACCCGTCAAGGTGGACGAGCAAGTCCTCGTGCAGTCCTCGAAGGGGCAGGTGTCCCTCGTGAACCCGGACACGGGCGCGACCGCGTGGACCTTCCCGAGTGACGACGACAAGGGTCACGTGTTCTATGCGACTCCCATCCTGGACGACCGTGCGGCTTACCTCGCTGACTACTCGGGGCGCATCACGCGCCTGAACATCGCGGAAGGCGGTCCGCAGGAGGGCTGGGTCGTCGAACTCGACTCTCATGTCGTCGCCACCCCGGCGTTCGAGGCTGGCACGCTGTACGTTCCCACCGCTGATGGCCGGATCGTGCTCATCCAGGGCTCGGACGGCGCCATCCTCAACACGCTGAAGACCTCGGATCAGCGGATCTGGGGGCAGCCGGCGCTCCGCGAGGGCTCCATCTTCGTCGGCGACCTCGACAACGGCGTCACGACCGCCCTCGACACGGCGACCGGCGATGTCGAGTG
>Ga0265293_10011679_pt1 | contig 11868 bp, 13 predicted proteins | sample Munlanlewell138R_FD_192505 | JGI IMG/M metagenome (GOLD analysis project Ga0265293, IMG submission 192505) | Leachate microbial communities from a municipal landfill in Southern Ontario, Canada - Leachate well 138R | ecosystem: Engineered > Solid waste > Landfill > Unclassified | place: Canada... | reverse complement strand
TATCACCTTACACTGTCCTTGTCCTGAAAGCTCACGGCGGGCCACCAGCCCCGGTGACATGGTTGAACCGGCTTTGGCTGGCGTCTTTGGCCAGAAAGCCTGATGGCTGGCAGTCGCATGACTCGCAAAGCCCCATGTCTGGAGCGCCGGCGCCCGGGTGATCCCCGGTGCCGGCATTTCAGGGCGCAACGCGCCACAGCAACCCAACAGAGGCATCCAGAGACCATCATGATCGCCAACCCAGCTACCAAGTACCGCGCCTTCGCACCCGTCCGCCTGGCGGACCGCCAGTGGCCCAACCGGGTCATCGACAAACCCCCGGTGTGGATGAGCACCGATCTGCGCGACGGCAACCAGTCCCTTATCGATCCGATGTCGGTGGAGACCAAGCTGCGGTTCTTCGAGATGCTGGTGGACATCGGCTTCAAGGAGATCGAAGTGGCCTTCCCCGCCGCCTCCGCTACCGACTTCAACTTCGTGCGCCGCCTGATCGAGGAAGATCGCATCCCCGGCGACGTCACCATCGAGGTGCTCACCCAGGCCCGCCGTGACCTGATCGAGCGCACCATCGATTCATTGCAGGGTGCAAGGCGCGCCATCGTCCATATGTACAACCCCACCGCGCCGGAATTCCGCCGCATCGTCTACGACACCGACAAGGCCGGGGTGAAGGCCATCGCCGAACAGGGCACCCGCTGGGTGAAGGAACTGACCGACGCGCGGCCCGACACCGAGTGGGTATACCAGTACTCGCCGGAAGTGTTCTCCGGCACCGAACTGGAGTTCGCCAAAGAGGTGTGCGACGCGGTGAGCGCCATCTGGCAGCCGACCCCGGCGCGCAAGATGATCTTCAACCTGCCCGCCACCGTGGAAATGTCCACCCCCAATGTCTATGCCGACCAGATCGAGTGGATGCACCGCCACCTCGCCCGCCGCGACAGCATCGTGCTGAGCGTGCATCCCCACAACGACCGGGGTACCGCCGTCGCCGCCGCGGAACTCGCGGTAATGGCCGGCGCCGACCGCGTCGAGGGCTGCCTGTTCGGCAACGGCGAGCGCACCGGCAACGTCGATATCGTCACCCTGGCGCTGAACCTCTACACCCAGGGCATCCACCCGGGGCTCGACTTCTCCCGCATCGAGGCCATCCGCCACACCGTGGAGGAATGCAACCAGCTGCCGGTGCACCCCCGCCACCCCTACGCCGGTGAACTGGTGTTCACCGCCTTTTCCGGCTCCCACCAGGACGCCATCAAGAAAGGCTTCGCGCAGCGCGTGGACGGCGACATCTGGGAAGTGCCCTACCTGCCGATCGACCCGGCGGACCTCAACCGCGGCTACGAAGCGGTGGTGCGGGTCAATAGCCAATCCGGCAAGGGCGGCGTCAGCTTTATCCTGCAACAGCGCTACGGCCTGGATCTGCCGCGCCGCCTGCAGATCGAGTTCAGCAGGGTGGTCAAGCAGTTCACCGACCGCGAGGGCCGCGAAGCCTCCAGCGCCGATATCTTCGCCCTCTTCGAGCGCGAATACCTGCACCGCGACCAGCCGTTCCATCTGGTCGACGTGGAGTTGGTCAGCCATGGCGGCGAGCGCGGCGGCACCACCGAGGTGGTGATCGACTACCGCGACCAGGGTGAACAGCGCCGGGTGGCCGGTGCCGGCAGCGGCGCCATCGAAGCCGCCGTGGCCGCACTGGCCGGCACCGTCGGCGGCAGCATCCAGGTGATCGACTACAGCGAACACGCCCTCGGCACCGGCTCCGAAGTGGAAGCCGCCTGCTATATCGAAATGCGCATCGACGACCAGCCGGCCATCTTTGGCGTGGGCATCGACCGCAATATCGTCGGGGCGGCGATCAAGGCGCTGTTCAATGGCCTCAACCGCCACGGCGTGGCACAGGGCGAGCCCACCGCCGAGGCGGCAGCCGCCAACGCCTGACGCCGGGCGAACAAAAAAGCCGGGGCTGGTAGCGGCCCCGGCTTTTTATGTAAAGAAAAACAAAAGGTTAATGACGGCAGATGGCGATGTGTCACTCGCCCTCGTATTGGCCACCGCCCCTCGCCAGCATATTCGAAAGATTGCTCAGAGGGCTGCGCACACCATGGGCGCCCTGCTTCAACACATGAGTGTAGATCTCCGTGGTCTTTACATCGCTGTGCCCGAGTTGCTGCTGCACTGTGCGTATGTCCGCCCCGGACTGGAGCAGATGGGTGGCAAAGGAATGGCGCAATGTGTGGCACGAAACAGCCTTGCGAATACCGCCATCCTGAGCCGCTTTCTTTACCAGTTTGTTCAGGTTATTCTCATCAAAATGATGTCGCCGCAGGCAGCCAGTTGCGGGGTCGACGCTCAACCGGGACGCAGGGAAGAGGTAATGCCAGTCAAGATCAAACGGTGCGGAGGGATACTTACGGGCAAGAGCGTCCGGCAACCACACCCCGGCGTATTCCGCTGTATTCCGGTCTCTTGCAAGAACAGCCTCAATTTGGCTGATATGCTTTCGCAATGGCGCCAGCAACTCATCCGCCAGAGTCACCAGGCGGTGTTTGCCCCCCTTGCCGTTGATCACCCTGACCTGTTGATAGTCAAAATCGATATCCTTGACCCGCAAGCGCACCAACTCGATACGACGCAAGCCCGAGCCATACAGCAACGCCACCATCAGGTACCGGACACCGGTCAATGTCGCGAGCAGCGCGCCGACCTCGGCCTGGGTCAGCACAACCGGCAGTTTTCGCTGCCTTTGGGAACGATTGAATCCCGCCAGATTGCCCACGGTTTGCCCCAAAAACTTCACCTTCAGAAACACAATGGCATTCAATGCCAGCGCCTGGGTGCCCGCCGAAACATGCCGCTCCGTTGCCAGAAAGGTCAAAAATCGCTTGATATGCTCATCGCCCAGCCCCGAGGGGTGCTGCTTGCCGTTGAACAGAATAAAAAATTTGATCCAATACAGATAGGTATCAATTGTGCGACGACTGTAGCGTTGCACATGCATAAAATCTTCGATGGATTTGAGAAAGGGGGATCTTGCCATGGCCAACACCTCGTCCTTGAAATGCCAGGGCCAGTTTATACCTTTTACAGTCGACGATGTCGAGATAGGATACCTTTTAATGGGGAAAATAAACTTATGTCGGGATTTTTTTGGATAAAAAAGCAAGGTGTTGGGGGTGTATAAGATTTTTCGGGTGTGCTTAAAAGGTATACCTTCTAATATTGTTAATGAGGTTGATCTTACCTCATTAACATACTGTTAGCACTTACAAGGAGTGGCCATGAACTTTGAGAAAATGTCAGAAAATGAAATTCTGGCCATAGCGACTCCTATCATGGACAACCTGATGGAAGCCTCCACCAGAATTGACCATGAAGCTCACATAAGAGACTTCACCGATAGGATGAAAAACATTGTCACAAAGGAGTATCTTCAGAAGGTCTGCGAGCAGTATCAGAAAGAAAAAGGGTTCTTTTCAGAGCGTAAGCCGGTAGCAGTATTCAAACGCCCTGATTCAGCAGCAGTTATATGGAAGCAGTCATTCACTAAAGCTAAAGGCGAATTTGTTGCCGAGATGGTTCTTGTCCATCAAAACGGAAGATATCTTTGTGACCACGCAATGGTTTTCTAACCCAAGTGCTAACAAATGGCTGTTGGCGGACGCACCTACGCTGGCGCTCCGGTACGCCGCAAAGCCAAGGCGTTATACCTTGTATGAGCACCGTTAGGATTAATCGTAGAGATTTAGAATGTTCAAAAATAAACCAAAAGAACTTGCCAATATAGATACTAAGCAAGCTGCCAGTAACAATGATCTCGAGCCATACAAACAACCAATGGTTTTTCTTTTCGATGTTGAAGAGGCAGTTGTCGAAACGTTAAAGAAGCTGCGGTTCAACAGTTTCGAAGGAAGCTTTGGTTCTATAATAAAGGTGAATAATAGAAATCATGAGGAAAAATATCTAAAGCTTAATCATGACTATCCGGCAAACCTGCATGAGTTTGATATTGTAATGCTGGACCTGACAAAGAATAAGTCTGAAAACTATGATCCCAGCCAACATCAATTGATTAACACATCAGGGAATACTGCTCATGCTTTATTGAGCGCATATCCAGAGCAGGTCTTCGATCCACGTCCTCTCGCCATAAACATTGTTTCTAAGGATCTAAATGATCTTTTTGAAAAGAAGTCTGTAATCATTGCCTTTTGTGGATCTGAGCATATTTCAGAATACCAGTTTGTAGAAATTACGAGTCGTGGAGCCAGTATAACGGGCCGAGAGAAGCTGTCTAGCTTTAGGTTCTACCAAAATCTTCCTGGTTATAAATCTCGTAACGGAAGAAAAGTAAAGCTGCCTGAGAAAGACTCCAAGTTATCGCCACTATTTCTAAAACATCTAGATAATATCGACTTCGAAACCACTTTTTACCATCCAACGGTTTGGAGAGACAACAAAAGTCAACTATTAGATGATTTTGTTCCACTGCTGCTCAATGAGAGAGACGAAATAGTTAGTTATGCTCATTTCATTGATAAATCAATTGTTTTTGTTTTTCCAGATATAGCGGATAAGCCTAACTTCGTGAGTGAGCTTTTCAAAACCTATCTTCCTGATATAGCTCCTGAAATTTTCCCGTTCCACGGAGAATTTCAGTGGATGGATGATGGTAACTATCCTCTTCCCGGCGAAAAGAAATTATTACGAGATAGATCTGAACTCGAAGAGAAATATAGTAAAGATATTGCTGAGAATGAAAAAGCGCTGGCTACTTTAAAAGTCAGATACAAATTCTTGTCTGATTTGATTTCTGAGACTGGGGGCACTTTAGTTTCCGCTGTGGAAACATACCTGAAATGGTTAGGTTTTGAATCGGTGGTCAATCTAGATGATACTAACCCTGATATCCTTGAAGAAGATATTCAAATTGATTGTAAAGACCGATTCTTAGTTGTTGAGATTAAAGGCATTGGTGGCACGTCGACAGACAAAGATTGTTCTCAGGTTAGCAAGATCAAATATAGACGTGCTGAGGAACGGGGTAAATTTGATGTCTTCGGACTATATATTGTCAATCATCAGAGATACATGCCACCAAAATTAAGATCTAACCCGCCGTTCACAGAAAATCAAATCAAAGATGCTGGCCATGATAAGCGGGGGCTTTTAACTACATATGATCTTTATAAAGCATACTTTCTGATTGAAGAAGGCATCTTGCAAAAAGCAGATGTTAGAGAATCACTCTTTAAAACAGGTTTAATTACTTTAGAGCCTGAAAATATGTCATCTATTGGTACTCCACATGAGCTGTTTATGGATGGTCAAGTTGCTATTCTAAACTTAGATGGCACAACTGTAGCAGTAGGTGACACTTTGATAGTAAGAAAAAATGGTGATTACTCAAAGGCCATAATCGAATCCATACAAGTTGATGACAAGGAAGTAGATACCTGTAATACAGGGGAAATTGGCATAAAGTTAGATAGAAAGCTGAAGAAGAATTCGGAGCTGTTTGTTAGAAAGGTATAACAAATTGCTGCACACGGAAAAATCACTCGCTGCGCTCACGATTTTCCGGTGAGCAAGGCGTTAAGCCTGTGAATCGCTATGAGTCTGGTTGAGATAATAGTTCTGTTTACCGTGATGACGGTTTTGGCGATCGTCCCGAGCACTGGCGTCGCCTTGGTTGTTGCTCGATCTTCGACAGCCGGATTTTTAAACGGCGCTGCTGTTGCGGCCGGAATCGTAGTCGGTGATCTCGTTTTTGTTTTTCTTACTGTTCTTGGAATGGCTGCATTAGCCGAAGTGATGGGCAGCTTATTCTTGATTCTGGAGTATTTGGCGGGCGCGTACCTGATCTGGTTCGGTATAAGCCTTTTAAAATCGAAACCGTCATCGCGAGTAGAGGCTCCTGGACGGTCAGCATCGACATTATTGGCAAGTTTTCTCTCTGGATTAACCCTCACTCTTGGTGATGTGAAGGCGATATTTTTCTATGCGAGCCTGTTTCCCGCTTTTGTCGATCTGGCCACGATCAAGACTTCGGATATAGCAATAATTATTGTTTTTACCATAGTCGCGGTTGGTGGCGTCAAATTGGGTTATGCATATTCTGCAATGAGAGTCGTATCATTTGCCAGAAGGTTCAAAGGAGAACGAGCTGTTAAAGTTGCTGGTGGTATTTTTATGGTTGGCGCAGGTGCATATCTCATGGCAAAGGCTTAACAAGGCCAAGCACAGCGACAGCTTTTCCGTTGTCGCTTCGCCTCGACTACAAAGCTGCGCGTGCAGCGTTAACTGCTAGGGAACGTATGAGCATCGAATACAAGATAAATGAACCAATTACTGCCAGTCAGTTTGTCGGTCTGCTAAAAGCATCGACCTTGGCCGAACGCAGGCCCGTTGACGATTTGGATTGCATGCGAGGCATGATCAGCAATTCCAATCTCATCGTCACAGCCTGGAATGGTGATCTATTGGTTGGTGTGGCGCGCTCTGTAGCGGACTTCCATTACGCCTGCTATTTGTCCGATCTCGCTGTACACCTCGACTATCAGCGTTCCGGTATCGGCAAAGTGCTCCAGCAACTTACGCAAAAGCAGCTGGGCGCAAGATGCAAGCTAATCCTTATAGCTGCACCAGCGGCAAACTCGTACTATGAACATATTGGATTTACAAACAATCAGCGTTGTTGGGTTCTCGACCGTGATCAATGCATCAGCAGTTAACAAGGCAATGGTGTGGGGCTGCCTACACTTCGCTGTGCTGCGTTTCGGCAGCTCCACATTACATCGTTATGCGATATAGGAGAACGAATGATCCGCGTGGTTGATTACGATTCTGATTGGCTGGTGGCCTACAATGATGAGGCTAAGGACGTTTCCAAAGCCGCTGGCAACACACTTGTGTGCATACATCACATTGGTAGCACGTCTATCCCTGGTATCAAGGCAAAGCCGATCATCGACATTTTGTTGGAAGTCGAGTCGCTTGACGCCCTTGACGAAAGGGCAATGGAGTTTGAAGCACTTGGTTATGAGGTAATGGGTGAGTTTGGTATCCCCGGCCGCCGCTACTATCACCGAGACAACAGCAGTGGTGTGCGAACACACCAGATACATGCGTTCAAAGCAGGCGTTTCGGATGTTGCGCGGCATCTGGCATTTCGAGATTACATGCGCTCGCATCCCATTGTTGCGTCGCAATACGGTGAGTTAAAGGCACGCCTTGCCAAAGAGTACTCGCACGACATGGATGCGTACATGGACGGAAAGGATTCTTTTGTAAAAGATCAAGAAAAGCTTGCCCTTCAGTGGGTAAAAGAGCGGCTGCGTGAATCAACACCGAGGCCGTCTATCGATCAATGATTGCGGCCTTTATAAATGCGGAGCTTGCCGAGCATGCATCACTCGCCAGCAACATTGAAAAGCCATGACAAGGCAATGGTGCGGGACTACCTACACTCGGCTTCGCTGCGTTTCGGCAGCCCCACGTCGCGACGTTAGGCGACTATGGGACAACTCGCTTACCACGCATCAATCCGCGAACACCTTGATGATCTCGCCAATCTCAATGAAATAGTTGGGCCAAATGTGCTCATCTGCGGTTGGTTCAATGACCTCTACTTTCCTGCGGAAAAGATCTGTCCTCCCAAGCACCCGCAGGAGACATGGGATCGTGGGCAGCGAGAGTGGATAAAGTGTTTTTCCAGCGCTGAACTGGCCGTTCTCGCCGAGTTCCACCGTGTGTTCGAGCAGCATCTTCCAAACTTGTCCCGAGAATGGCCAGATTGGCAGCAAGATCCAGGTTGGCTTTCCGTACGTGACGCGGCAAGAATGGCAGTTGAGAGATTTGACTCAGCTACCTAACAATGCGTTCAAGCCGACACCGTTTCGTTGCGCCAAACACATGGCAGGTGCAGCTTGCCATGTTCTTGACTCCACTACGCGGTGCGGTTTAACGTAGGCGTTATACGGCTACAAAGAGAAGCGAGGACCAATAGTCTGTGCTTTCCAGTCAGCAAGTCGAGCAATTCATCACCGACGGATATATCTGCCTTGATCGCGCCTTCCCTAAAGAATGGGCGGATCAAGGCCGAGAAATTCTTTGGCGGGACATGGGTCACAGCCAATTCGATTCAAAGACCTGGGCAAGGCCCGTCGTCTGGCTCAATGGCTATCACGACCCCCCTTTTATAAGGGCGGCGAATACGCCGGTGCTGCAGAGCGCATATAACCAGTTGATCGGTCCGGGGCAGTGGGTGCCGATGAGTGGGCTTGGAACATTTCCGATACGTTTCCCCGCAGATTCAGATACGGGGGATACGGGCTGGCATGTGGACGCGAGCTTCGCCGGCCCCGATTCGACAGCTGATGATTTTCTGTCATGGCGCGTAAACGTCAATTCAAAGGGGCGCGCGTTGCTCGCGCTCTTTCTATTCTCCGATGTTGGCGAGTTGGATGCCCCGACGCGAATTCGGGTCGGTTCACATACGGTGGTAGCAAGACTATTGGAGCCATCGGGTGATGCGGGTGTCGCATTGCGATCACTGGACCTTACATCCACAGCATCATGCGGCGAGGTTGTTGCCACTGGCGAGGCTGGAACTGTCTATCTCTGCCATCCGTTCTTGGTGCATGCAGCGCAAACAAATCGCGGGCATGGCCCGAGATTCATGGCTCAACCTCCAATTTCTCCGAAGAAGGATCTCTATGTCCAGCAGGAAGTGGCACACCCAATTTTCCCTGTGGAAGAAGCAATCCGCAGGGCGTTGGGGTGCCTTGGAACAGCTTCATAGCAATTCATTCAAGCCGACGCCGCTTCGCGGCGCGGCTTAATTCAGGCGTTATATCTCTTGAGGTAGATCTGTGCTAACCGATAAGCAGAAAAGGTATCGCGACCGTGCCAGCCGGGCACGAAGAGAGCTTCTCAAAGAAAAGGAGAAGTTCGGCGCGATTTCAGATGGGTCGGGGAAGCGTTACCGTGTTTGTGTCTTCTTCATTCTTAGCGGTGCTCCAGAGAAAGCAGCTGAATTTATCGAATGGTTTGAGCAGGAATTTCCCGATGACGTTGGAGAGCCTGCATTCCTTCTATATGCCGCATTAGCGTACTACCGTGTGGGCACTTTGGAAAAGGCGCGAAATTATCTTCTGAATGCGATGTTGAGCAATATCTATATGCTTCCCTATCTGTTTTCGCGGCCATTGCCAAAGCAAGACATGTGGCACTCGTCCAGCAGGGCGCAGCCGGACTACATCGAGGAAATTGAGGAATTCCTGGACGAGCCGACGAATCAGGAACGGGAATGGGTTAAAGCGCAGTTCGAGGATGAACTCTTCGCGAACATTCGGAAGAAGTATATAGAGACATTTCGGGCATTACAGCATGCCAGAGAGTTCGATGCCCGCAGCCGCGTTCTTAGCGAGTGGCGAGACTATGTTTCATCTCGCCGTGCAAACGAGATATAACCAGTGGCCGCACAGTGACCGTTTTTCCGCCGCGCTGCGGCTCCAAACTGGCACGTGCCAAGTGTTAGGGTTTTTATGAATTACGACAACCGTGTTTTTCGAGGAAGAACAAACTCCGATAACGGCGAGGTTGGCGAGGCTACCCGCTTTCATTACCATCAGAGCGGAGATCAGGTCTGGGCAGATTACTCAGGTGGTGGCATTGTAAAAGGACACCTTCAAGAAAAGTTCTGCCAGATGGTAGTCTGGAATTCCTGTATCACCATGAGAACGTCAATGGTGAGCTTATGGCTGGTCGGTGTAGGTCGGCTCCCCAACAGAGCGTCGATGGGAAAGTCATTCTCAAAGAAAGCTGGAAATGGTTTACCGGAGATCAGTCGGAAGGTGTGTCTGAAATTGAGGAGTTCGGCGACGATTTCTAACAAGAGGTTCAAATCGTTTGCTACACTCACTCACTGGGACCGGCTAAAGACAGCCCTTTAACCAAACGTTATATTTCAAAGGAGCATTCAGAGTGAATGCAGAGAAAGGAAGATGTCATTGCGGTAGCGTTCAATGGGAGTTTTCACTACCAGTCAAGACAGTGGTCAAATGCCATTGCGGGAATTGCCGAAAGCTGCAAGGAGCTGACTACAGCACTTGGGTTGTAGTCCCTGCCGAGCAGTATTCTATAACTCAGGGAAAAGAGAAAATAATCAAATATCAAGCCAACGAAAAGTCCAGCAAAAACTTCTGCTCGCATTGCGGGACAGCAGCATTTCTTGTAAACGGAAAGCACTTTGACGGCAATGTCGTTCTGGCTTTAGGTTCGCTGGATATCTACTCCAAAAACCTAGCTCCTCAGATTCAGGTTTACACTTCCAATAAAGCTGAATGGGTAAAACTGCATGAGGACGAGCCCATGCTCAGTTGAAATATAACAAACGGTTCAAATCGCTCGCTTCGCTTACAGGGACCGCGTTCCGCGGCCCCTTGAACTGGTGGTTATCCAATGAGAAACGATTCCGCAAAGCTTGCCACCGATACGCTTGCACTGGCCGCGCGGCATGGTTTGTACCTGACGGGTGCTGTAGCGTTCAACGAGACGGGACTCGACTTTCGGGTTGGGTTTGCGACGGACGCGGCGGGGCGGCGCTGGGTTCTCAGGATTCCCCGTCGAGACGACGTGCAGCCCAGGATCGAACGAGAAGCACAAATCTTGGATTTTGTGAGGCGCTGGCTTCCAATCGAGGTCCGGACTGGCAGGTACGGAGCCCTGACCTGGTGGCGTACCCCATGTTGACGGATCCCATGGCGCTCGTTTTCGACGCCGAGACCCATGCTGTTACCTGGAACATAGATCCGGAGGCCGAAACTTATGTGACAAGCTTCGCAGAGGTGCTCGTGGCGTTGCGCGGGGCACCTGTGGCGGAAGCGATGGCGTTTGACATACCCGCTTCATCTCCGGAAGAAGTACGGCTCAAGGTTCACCAGGACATGGAGCGCGTGAAGCAGGAGATTGGCATCGCCAGTGATTTGGAAGAGCGGTGCCGGCGCTGGCTGGACAATGACAAACTCTGGCCTGATTTCTCGGTTCTCACCCATGGCGATCTCTACGTCGGGCATGTCACCGCTGCGGCCGACGCACGGGTTAGCGGTGTGATCGACTGGACGGAGGCGGAAATCAGCGACCCGTCCATCGACTTTGCAGGCCATCTCGCGGCCTTCGGTCCACCGAGCCTGGAGCGACTCGTTGCCGCCTATGAACTCGCTGGCGGCCGTACCTGGCCCGCCATGGTTGAGCACATCAAGGAACGATACGCCGCTTCGCCGATCAAGTACGGTATCTTTGCGATCAGCACGGGCGACGGGCAACACCTTTCGGTAGCCAAAGTCCAGCTTGGTGTGGGATAGGCGAGTTGCGGTTGGCCGCGGGCTATGGATGGGAGACGCTCCGGGCCTCAGCTTTCGGCGGCGAATAGCCATTCACAAAGACAAGTCAAGGACACCCATAGTTTGGGGAAGCAGTAGTCAAGCCCTTCGTTATTCCAAGACACAAGCGGCGTGCCAAGATGGTCTTCCAGGAGCTGGCCTACCCCAAGGGCATAGTGATCATTAGTGCGGAGAAACGGTGGTTACGTGGCTTCCAATGAGTAAAGGCTCCGGCATTGACGGATACCCTGTATCCACCGCTGGCCTATTCGTTGGCAAAGTGCCGCGATTTTGGCTGGGTGACCAATGGCTCGGCCAAAGCGATTCTCGATATGGCAGCAGGTCATCAGCCAGTCTTGCGGGGTGATGCCGAGCCGTTGCAGGATGTGGGGAAGGGTTGTAGCAATGGCTCCACGCTTGTCGTCCCTTACCGCGCGCCCTGTCCAGTCCACCAGCTGGGCATAATCCAGTAAACCAAATGGAATAT
>Ga0265293_10011678_pt1 | contig 11869 bp, 12 predicted proteins | sample Munlanlewell138R_FD_192505 | JGI IMG/M metagenome (GOLD analysis project Ga0265293, IMG submission 192505) | Leachate microbial communities from a municipal landfill in Southern Ontario, Canada - Leachate well 138R | ecosystem: Engineered > Solid waste > Landfill > Unclassified | place: Canada... | reverse complement strand
CTATTTCGTTGGATTCAAGGGGTACACCTTACCAATTGGCACAGAGAACATGAAACCTACACTTGGGTGCTGAACATCTCCGAGGACATCCTTCACCGCATCAACCGTTCGCTCCACCAGTTGCTCGCTATCTACGACTGTAAAAATGGTCTTGTTATAGGGTCTAGCCCCTTCCATGAATGTCTTCAATGAGCCAAAAAGGGGCAAATCCCTTCCCCTCGTGCTCTGTAACGCACTAGCCATCCCTTGGCTATCTAGAATCGTTGCTCCCTGCACTCCCACATCCACGAAGCGAGCTAAAATTTCATCGAGACAATCCGTTTCGTTCAAGACCAGAAACAAAGCGTACATATTGTCGCCCTCCTTTGATGATCTACCTAATTGTGGACCCCATGCCGCGGATTTCTCCAGCCCTTTGAATAGCAGTCTTAGCAATGATGGGACCTATGATTTCGTATAGTAAGCCACTGACAATGATGATGGCAATGACCACAGCGCTACTGTCTGGCAAATGATGCCGTGCCAAGACCGCTAGGGCGATGGATAATCCCCCTTGGGGAAGTAGCGTTGCTCCCAGATATTTCCCTACGGCCGCCTCCGCCCTGATACCTCTCGAGCCAAGCCAAACCCCCGCGAATTTGCCGGCAGCCCGGGCCAATATATACCCCACGACCAAGAAAGCGGCATTCCAGAGGACACCTAGATCGAAACTGGAACCGGCTATGGTAAAAAGGAGTAGGTAAACCGGTGGTGTAAAGTGATTTAGGCCGAAAAAGACGCGATTGGAGTTTTGCGTCAAGTTTACCAAGACTGTACCCATCATAATATTAGCCAGTAATGGAGACAAGGCCAAAGACTTAGCGAGACCGGTAGCGGCAAGAATCATACCGAGCGTTATCACCAAGAGCTCATCACTGTCTCCGGCTTTCTGCCCAAGAAAGGTCAGAGCCAATCCGAGCAGCACGCCAAGTACCAGACCGCCAGCGATTTCCAGCAAAGGCCTGGCCAGCACCTGCCATGCGCCGACATCTGCTCCCGGCGCAAATGTCCGAGCAATGGATATGGCGACGCTAAAAAGTACAACGCCTAAGACTCCGTCTAAGGCTGAGACGGGTAACAGCATTCGTGTGACAGGACCGTCCGAACGATATTGTCGCATTACCATAATCGTGGCAACGGGGGCGGTAGCCGCGGCAAGGGATGCCATCATCAGGCTAAAGACAAAATCTTGTTTGAACAGAAAAAACATGGCGCAAAAAACAAGCACAACAGCGCCGGCCACTTCGGCGAAGGTGATGATCACAAAGGGCGCGCCTAATTTCTTCATGTCCCGTACCACAAACTCACTGCCGATCTTAAAGGCGAGGATAGCTACGGCGATCTCAACTACAATCTTTAGAAATGGAAGATCTTGATTGGTAAGGAGTTTCAAGCATGAAGGACCTAAGACAATGCCTGCGATGACAAAACCAAAGATATTGGACAGCTTAAATGTCTTGGTTAATCTGCCTGCTAAGCATCCGACTAAGACAACGATTGCGAGCTTGAGCAACATATCCATGCATAATACCCCCTTAGACCCCAATATAGCATATTGATCCTACCCTGTCAAAACAGAACACTCTTCCACACATCCCGCAATGCCCTTTCCGTGCGGGTTACATCCTCGTCATCGATCAAGCAATGACCCCGAGCCAGTAAGCTCGTTAACAGCAGTTCGGTAACCTCTTCCTTGCCAACTATCACTCGGCTGATATTATCAGCCAAGCTTCTCAATCTATCTCTGCTCATGTTCTCCGAAGGCTGCATCATGCATCAATGCTCTTTTCCACCTCTTTCATTGAATCCCTTCAACGAATCTAAGAGGTGAATCTAGGTCAAGTGGCGAATTGTGTTTGTTGCATGTTGCACAGAAATTCGGGAGGGTCATTATGGACAGACTAAAAAGCATTGACACATTTCTTTTGGATCTTGACGGAACCTTTTACCTCGGTGATCAACTGTATCCCTGGTCTTTGCCCTTTGTACACGCCTGTGAACGACTGGGCAAGCGCTTTATTTTTGTAACCAACAACTCCTCACAAAGCGGAGACTACTATGTGCAAAAAATCCAGACGATGGGTGCTTCCATCACGACGGATCAAGTATTTACCGCTGGTCAGGCCACCATATTCTATCTTAAGAAATACAAGTACCCCAAGAAGATATACCTGGTTGGCACACCAGCCCTGGAACAAGAATTTAGTGAAGCGGGATTCATACTCACAAAAAAAGACCCAGAAGCGGTCGTTCTGGGCTTTGATCTCACTCTCACCTATGAAAAACTTGAGCGTGCCTGTTTCTTTATTCGCAAGGGCCTGCCTTTTATTGCCACCCATCCCGACTTCAACTGCCCAACTCCCGCTGGCCCCATTCCAGATTGCGGCGCAATGATTGCCTTAATCACAGCGTCTACAGGGGTCAAGCCGAAGGTCATCGGCAAGCCCAACCCAGAGATGATCGAAGCCCTACGGGCAAAGTATGGTCTAGAAGACCCCGGCAAGGTGGCAATGGTCGGAGATCGCCTTTACACCGATATTGCCATGGGAAATGCCGCTGGCATCACCAGCGTTCTGGTCTTGAGCGGTGAAACCAAGCTCGCTGACGTGAGTACATCAGAGATCCAACCTAGCATCATCGCAGAGAATCTCGGGGAGATTACCAAGAAACTCCTGTGAATTCCCCTGGATGAAAGGCATCGTATCGCAATTCAGCAAGGGATTGACGCAGGTTCTTGAGACTGGCCTCTGTGCCAAAATACGCTTCTTCCAAACCCGTAAACTCCAGCGCTATCCAGCCCTTGTACCCTTGTGCTTGTAATACTTGAAATAGTTTTTTTAGGGGAACTAATCCCAAACCTATAACACACCCAACATAACTCCCGTTCTGTGGCTCTTCATCTAGCTGTGCTAGGCGCACATCAACAGCTCGCACATGGGCAATTTGATCCTTGAGACGTTCTAGAGCCCCGACGGGATCCTCCCCGGCGACAAGGCTATTTGCCATATTGAAACCGACTTTTACCTGGGGATCGTTGATTCGCTCTAGGAGATTCGCCACTTGATGGCTTTGGAACTGTTCGCTAGAGGGGTTTTCGATGGCAAGGACAAGCTCCTTACCGCGTAAGAAAGGCATTACCATTTCTACGAGGTCCAAAATTAGTGTTTCCACATCTCTAGCCACAACTGAGGGCTCAAACACCTCTCCGACAATCTGAACATGCTGAGCCTGAAGGAGCTCGGCTACGGCCAGCTCTTCCTTGATCCTGCCTAGCGCTTGTTCCCGTTCCTTGGTCTGCAGGGGTTTCATGGGATGATGGATATCATAGCAAGACACTTTCAGACCTGTTTCTGTGAGCAAGTTCCTGATCTCGGTGAAACTCACACCAGAACCTTGGAGGTAGATATCGTCTAGCTCTACACCGTCCACTGCTAGACTTGCTGCGTACTTCAAAAAATCAACGACACCCATCTCTTCCTGCAAGAGTGATTCATGCACACTCCGCATGCTAATGGCAACCTTCATGGTTCTCACTCCTTCGTAGGTATTTCGTTATAGCTTATCATTTTATTCACCGAATGGGGCCCTTTCTCCTTGCCCTGTGGTAGAACTAAATCGTGGATGTTTGACGGAAGTCAAACTCCAAGGTGATTAAGAAGCAATCAACAAAGGTGGTGACCAATTTGAGCTTTATCGCTGAAGAACTACTTGGACCAAAGGGCCTCCTAGCCACGACACTTGCCAATTACGAGTACCGCCCAGAGCAGATTAAGATGTCCAACCATGTTTACCAGGCCCTGAAAGATGAAATCCACGGGGTGATTGAGGCCGGGACCGGCGTAGGAAAAAGTATTGCCTATCTCCTGCCTTTAATCTATCATACGGTGGAAGAAAACAAGCTAGCCATTGTGGCTACGCATACGATCACCCTCCAAGAGCAACTCTTCCAGAAAGATATCCCCTTCCTGCTTGAGGTCTTACCTTATGAGTTTAAGGCAGAAGTATTCAAAGGGCGCAGCAACTATCTTTGCTTGCGCCGTTGGACAGAACTAATCCATGGAAGGGGAGGTCAACTCAGCCTCCTAGATAATCTAGAGCCCCTGAACCGTTGGGTAAACGAGACCTCCACCGGCGATTTGAGCGACGCCCCAATCTCCATACCCTGGGAACTGTCTGCCGAGATTCGTTGCGAAAAGGAGAGTTGTCCTGAGGAACTTTGCTCCCATTTTAGCCAATGCTTTTATTGGAGCTTACGCCACCGACTGGGCAAGGCACACCTGATCATCACCAACCAAGCGATGCTCCTAGCGGATGCCCGTTCTGAAGGTCGTGTTCTCCCTGCTTTTGATGGAGTTGTCATTGACGAAGCCCATAATCTCGAAGAGGTGGCGACAAACGCCTATAGCCATGAGCTGAAACGCTCAGGTTTCCTGGCGTATTACCGCACCGGTACGCAATTGCAGGCTGCGCTGAGAGACATTGTACCGGAGTACATTATTCAAGACCTCAATATCATCTTGGATGAAGTGATTAAGGAGGCTGGCCAATATTTCTCCCAGATGGAACCGTTCATTACCGGCTTTACAGTTCCCTTAACGGAGCAAAACCGCGCGCATTTTACCCACACCAGCTTAGGTAAGCACATGCAGGACATCCAGGAGATCCTCAAGGAGTGCAACTTCGATGAAGAAGGAGAGGCCTCTGGTTTAGTAGAACAGTTCGCCTTGTTTACCGATCGATTGTTGACAACCCTTAATCTCATTGTGCTTGGTGGAGACCCAAGCTATGCCTATTGGGCAGAAATGCAAAATGGTGAGCCCGCTTTGGTAGCTGCCCCCATTGAAGTTGGCGAGTTTTTGCAGGAGACCCTCTTCAAGCAGTCCCCTTCGGTTATTCTCACCTCTGCCACATTAAGTACAAACCAGTCCTTCGATTATATCCAAGGCCAGCTAGGGTTAGGGAAGGCGTCGGGATTGATCCTAGGCTCACCCTTTGCCTATGACAAGCAAGCTCTCCTATGCGTACCTAGGGAGGCTAAGAACCCCAACCACCCACGCTATGCGCACTACGTGGCATACTTGATCCTGCGCACCCTGGCCCTTACCCAGGGCGGTGTTCTAGCCTTGTTCACGAGCTACAGCCTTATGGACGAAGTAGCTGATACGATCTACCCCAAACTCGACGAAGTGGGCTACACTCTATTCAAACAAGGGGATGGGCCTCGCTTAGGACTCATTCAAGATTTCCAAAGCGAGCCACGGTCTTTGCTTTTTGGCACCAATAGTTTCTGGGAAGGAATTGATCTACCCGGTCAAGCCCTGCGGGCAGTAGTGATCACGCGTTTGCCATTTACTTCACCTGATCGCCCCGTCACTCGAGCCCGCCTGCAGGCCATTGAGGATACTGGAGGTAATCCATTCTTAGACTACAGTGTCCCCCAGGCCATTCTCCGCCTCAAGCAAGGTTTCGGCCGCTTGATCCGTACGAAGACAGACGTTGGCGGAGTCATTATCCTCGACGAACGTATCCTAACCGCCCGGTATGGCGCTGAGTTTCTGGCGTCCCTGCCTCCGGCCCGTTTCACTCGCGACCTAGACGAGCTCGGCCTCTTGTTCGGAGACTAGCTCGATATCATAGAGAGGACCGTTTTTTACCACCCGCACCTCCTGGACCACATCGCCTACAGTGATTTCTGTCGGTCGCATTTTGCGTGTCACTTGATACAATGTGGATCGAATGGTCGATTCGTTGACGTCATCCCTTGTCTGCCCAAACTCCTGCACAACAGCCCTGGCCGATACGCCTTCAGGGCTGTCCTTGGCTAGAGCGTGAAGGATAGCCACAATCTGGCTTGTCAAAGAGGGCCCCGTTCCTCGCCTAGCACCTGTTTCCCTCAGTAGACCGTCCAATTTGCGTAAGTCCATTTCCTTACTGGCCAAACCAACTTGTAGTTCTCGGATTTCTCCCTGCAAAATCTCGCGGGCTTGTCGAAGCTGCTCCCGATAACTCATCTATATCCCCCTTTGGTAACCGTCCTACCCCTTAGTATGATCCGGTTCCTCAGGTAATATTACTTTGCTGGCCCATTTCATTGCCATTAAGGCGAAAATGGTGCCTCCTAATACGATGGGGATATAAAAAACGACGGATCGCCACAACACAATAAAGGTGCTGAGCAGATCGGCGGTTAAGACACCATCTAATACAAACCAAGCGATACCCTCAGCAACTCCAGCGCCTCCAGGAATCGGCGAAAAAACTGGCGCGATGCCAAACAAAACAGCGATGCCATAGCGAAGCCATGGGCTATAGACGCCAAAGCCCGAAAGCAATAAGAAACTTCCTGTGAAGTAGACTACATAGTAGAAGAAGGCTATGGCGAAGCACTTGAGGAAATAGGGTCCTCGTCGGACAAAAATGTAGTACATACTCTCCCTAAACTCCTCAATCCAAACCGCGGGTCGCGACTGGTCCTTCCTGCGAAAAATCCACTTGAAGAAGCGCTTGCTTCGTACGATGAGAACAAGCAGAGTAATTAGAACCGCAATATAGAGTAGGGCACCGATCCGTACCCCGTTAATATAGCTGGCTAAGTCCGGGGGAACATTCTTGAGAGTAGAAAACACCAAAAGGCCAAGGGAGGCGAGACTCAGTTGTCCGGCCAATCCCCCGGCCATCACGATTGCTGTGGCAGTAGAACCCTTAAGGCCCCGCCTATAGAGAAAATAGACAACCAAGGCCCCTCCACCCCCAGCAAAGGGCGTGACGAGGGTAAGAAAATTGGCAGCACCTAATGTGATGGCCATCTGCCACCAGGGAACATCGTGTCCGGCGGCCTTTGCGAGAGTCCCGATGCGTTGCCCATCCACCACCCAGGCAGCCAGTACGAAGAAAAGGGCGCCAAAAAAGTAGGTGAGGGGATATTCCCCGAGTTCCTGCAAGACACGGGTGGGATTTGCCATCTTCCAAACAACGATCACCAGAGCCGACATACTCACCATGAAAGTGAGAGCTATCCCTTTCCAAGGGATCCGCCATGCGAACTTCTCCGATTTGTCCATGTCCCTAATACCTCAATTGCCCAGAATGAGAACTCAGATTGGCGTCAGGATAGTACTTGGCGAGGATACTCAAATGTTCGCATCCCGCTTCTGCCATACCCTTGGCTCCCCATTGGCTCATTCCCAAATTATGACCACTTCCGCCCCCGTAAATCGTGACCGATTGCAGCGTCCCCGCCGCGTCTTTCTGTTCTTCTAGGAAGAAAAGGGCGCTGGGCAGCAAACTCTGGCTGCCTAGATTATCATGAATCCGCCGCAAGCTAGGAGGTCTCAAAGCGCTTCGGATGTTTAGTTCGCCTTCGATAGATTCTTTCCCTGCCGTCCCCTCCACAAGAAGACGAATCACTCTTCCCCGATCGTCCCTAAGCTCTACCGCCATGGTCTCAATCTCACCAAGTTTGAATAGGCTTTCCAGCTCGCTCTTAGTAAAGGTACATGCCCAGCGGAACCAAGGCGAATTTCCTTCAAGGGCAAGCCCCGCAGTATCTTTCCAGGCCTTCTGATCTGTTAGAATCACTCCAGGTGATGTGGAATAGAAGTACGTAGAACTAATGGTTCCATCAGGTTGAGCCAAAATCAGGCCAGCGGTTTCGTCAATCGCCTGGGTTGTGCGAACTGCTTCGGGTTGATTATTGTATACCTGTGAACTAGTACTATCTGCCACGTGAAAACCCAAGTGACCCTGGCGAGAATAGATGGCCTGGGCAACCGCATAGGTCCTAGCAGCTACAGCCTGAGCCTTTAGGGCCTCTAAGGGCCAACTCATTGGCATCTCACTTGGCACAACCTGATAAAGATAGTCTTCTAGATTCACCTCGTTAATAACGAGGAAACGATTACCATCGGCTACCGTAATCTCAAAACAGCCCCGATAGCGGGGATAAAAAGCATTACCTGTACCCCGCCGAAACGAGTTGATCTGGATAAGCCCACTTGGGTCCGACCAGATATGGAGGCGCTGGTCAAACTCCCATGTAACGCCCTGACCATCAAGAGCATGTAATCGACCATCGGCTACAAAGACGATTGCTTCTTCTTGGGGCCCTATGGCAAAAGCCCTGCCGGTACCCTTTTCTTCCACGTAGAGAGTAGTCGTAGGACTCATGCTCAGCCGCTCATGTTCAATAGACCGAAATTGATCGGTTGTGATGGCCACTCGCATTGTACGAATGTAGAGCGGATCATAGACGTCAAAACGCACGATCTCTCCCTGAAAAATGGTGGCGACCACCTTTTCAAAGCCTACCTTGACAGCCTCAAGGGGAATTGTGTGAACCTCATCCTCCCAATGCTGAAAAATCTCCACATCAGCACTGATGGGCAAGAATCCATTGTATTCTAGCTCTACAACGGTTTGGGAAATGCGCAAAACCTTATCAGCTGGCAGTGACAAACGAGCCTCGCAGCCACCAGCAACCCCCTGGGAATCAGCTCCGGCCGGGGTACAGAAAAGGCCGATGACAACCAACGCGTAAAACAGAGCTGCTAATCTCCTCATCACTGACCAGACTCCTTGCGCCGAGCGTGTTCATCTTTGGCCATCTCAAGCAACAATGGATCCATGATAAGATCAACGGCTGTGCACGCCAGAGCTTCCGCTGCGGTCATGGCCGCTTGGATCCCCTCGGGAGCCAAGCTTGCCGCGGCGAACTCAGGGGTGTGTGCGATCAACCCCTCGCCGATGCTTAAATAAGGATGAATGGACGGAACCACTCGCGATACATTGCCCATGTCAGAAGACCCTCTCCCGACTGCAAGTTCTTCGATGTCGGTGACGCCAAGCCTCTGCAGATTGGCCCCGAAGGCTAAAGCCAAAGGGTGGCTTGGCATCATATTGTCGGTGCCTAACTCAAACTCGTGCCATTCGACTCTGGTTCCAGTCATCAGAGCCGCTCCCTCCGCCATACGAAGTACCTTAACAGTGATGCTGTTTAGCAGCTCGCGACTGGGAGCGCGCAGATAGAAACGAGCGACAGCCTTGGCCGGCACAATATTCGCTGCCGTGCCCCCTTCTGCTATGATTCCATGAACACGCACGCCTTCAGGCAAATGCTCCCTAAGAGCGTTTACGCCATTAAACAGCGCGATGACCCCATCGAGGGCATTGATCCCTTGATCGGGTGAATCCGCAGCATGGGCCGCTTTACCAATGAACTCAAATTCATAAGCATCCAGTGCATTACTCGTAGCCATCAACAAGTTCTGGTTAGAGGGATGGAACATCATTGCCACATCCACTTGGTCAAAGAAACCAGCCTTAACCAAGATCACCTTTCCACTTCCTGTCTCCTCTGCGGGAGTTCCCAAGACGGTGATCGTTCCCCCTAATTCATCTAGGCAAGGAGCTAAACCAAGAGCTGCTCCTACACTGGCCATAGCAATTAGATTGTGACCGCAGGCATGACCAAGCCCAGGCAAGGCGTCATACTCGCAAAGCAAAGCGATATTAGGGCCACCTTGGCCTAAGACCGCGCTAAAGGCGGTTTTTAGACCCGCGATACCCCCAGTGACCTCATAGCCTGCGTCTTGGAGTATCTCCATCAAGGAGCGGGCTGCCTTGATTTCTTCAAAACCCAACTCTGGGTTCTCTCCAATTTCCAAGGCTAGTTGCTCTAACATATTTCGTTTGGCCGCAATCGTTACACGTACTCGTTCTTTCCAACCCACAAGATCACCCTTGCCGGACATATCTACGATGTTCCTTAAACATGCACTTATCCTGTACAAAGATTAGCCCTCGTGCTTCGGCTAAAGATTCAGCCTCAGGGCTTGTAATTCCCTCCTGTAGCCAAATCCCTTGAAGGTCATGGCGTTGGAGGACATCTTCCACTACAGGCAAGACTTCTGAAGAAGGCCTGAAGATAACGACCAAATCTACGGTTTCTTCAATTTCACTGGTCTTCTGATATACTTTTTCCCCCAGCAATTCTTCTCCACCAAAGGGATTGACCGGGTAGATTTTGTAACCATGGTTCTGCAGATAACGTGGGACAGAATGCCCTGCTTTGGTAGGATCTTTGCTCAAACCTACCACGGCAATGTTCCTAAGTTCTAACGCTCTTTCCACAGCAGTTTTCATAGCTCTCCTTTCTTTGCCTCAGCAACAGCCAAATATGATATAATAAGTGCAATGTTACCCAAAGGAGCCTGATCGTTGTCTAAGACCTGCTTAATTCTCGATTGCTTTTCTCTAGTATACCGCTCTTTCTTCGGATTACCAACAACTATTAAGCGGCAAGACGGGCAAGCCATCAATGCCGTTCTTGGCTTTTACAATACTGTGACGGGATTGATAGAGCAATTTCGCCCTGATTACTTATTTGTGGCGTCGGATCATCCAAGCCCCACCTTTCGCCACGAGCTTTTTCCGAACTACAAGGCGCAAAGGCCCCCGATGCCAGTGGAACTAAAGAGCCAGATCTCCCTCATCGAGGACGTCATTCATAGTTTTAGCGCTCCCCTAGTGAAGCTGGCTGGCTACGAAGCCGACGATGTCATCGGCACGATTGCCAAGCACGCTCCCCGGGACACCCACTGCTATATTATTACCACCGATCATGATGCCTTGCAGCTCGTATCGGATGATGTGACGGTAATCTCGCCCAATAGCAGAGCCAACAGGGTTTTCACGCCTGAACTCGTAAACCATGAGATGGGGGTGCCTCCAGAGCGCGTTCCTGATCTAAAGTCCCTCATGGGTGATGCAAGCGATAACATCCCCGGGATTCCCCTCGTGGGACCTAAGACGGCTAAACGATGGCTGGAAACCTATGAGTCCCTAGACCGAATCATCGAAAACGCCCACCTTCTACCGGGGAAGGCGGGCCGCAATCTTCTGGAAGGGAAAGACGATGCTCTGCTGTATCGCCACCTAGCAACTATTGAGCAGAATGTTCCAACTTTTTGCTGCTGGAAGGCCGGACGCCTCGCCTTCGACGAGCAACGAGTTCGCGAGACTCTGGATAGTCTGGGCATCAGAGCAGCTATTCCCCAAGTTAGTTAGGCTATCCCGCGGCTTTGTGATTTCCTCCAAAGCCGCTTTTTTTCAACCCATAGTCACCACAACTGTATGAACAGTCCCTGCCTCTTGTGGAGGAATGGGACCCTCTACCGATTCCCCGTTTACTATAATTGTCTTAACACCCTTCTCTACTCCATCAGGATTTCTGACCGTTATCTTGTATGTGGCTCCCCGCCATTCCCGAGTAACTTGGAATTCATCCCACTCAGCTGGAATGCAAGGATCCACCGTGAGACCATCAAAGGTTAGACGGATACCCAAGATTCCTTGAGTAGCTGCTACGTAGGACCAGCCAGCACTACCCGTTAACCACGGGTGCCTCGCTCTTCCATAAGCACTGTGATCCCTACCCACCACAAACTGGCAGTAAGAATAGGGTTCGGCCTGCCGGACATCGATCTGGTTATTCTGATGATAAGGTAGGAGGGCATCATAGAACTTCATCGCCCGCTCACCCCTACCTAGACGACATTCTGCAATAATCGCCCAGGGATTGGGATGACTGAAAATCGCCGCGTTTTCCTTAATTCCGGGATAGACCCGAGTCACAAAACCCACGTCATCATTGGGCTTTGTGTAGGCAGGCCAGACTAAATGAATGCCCTTTTCAGAATAAAGGTATTTGTCCACTGCATCCATACAAGCAAGGCCACGCTCATACGAAGCTGCCCCTGACAAAACCGCCAAAGAATTGGATTCCAAATGGACTTTTCCCTCTTCATTGGAGTGACTTCCGATCTTGTCACCC
>Ga0265293_10011677_pt1 | contig 11870 bp, 24 predicted proteins | sample Munlanlewell138R_FD_192505 | JGI IMG/M metagenome (GOLD analysis project Ga0265293, IMG submission 192505) | Leachate microbial communities from a municipal landfill in Southern Ontario, Canada - Leachate well 138R | ecosystem: Engineered > Solid waste > Landfill > Unclassified | place: Canada... | reverse complement strand
TTTTCAACCCCAGATGCAAAAAAGGACTTTCAACAATATATGCCATAATCGGATTAAGTTCCATACCCCCAAGTGATAGAATTAATGTGGTTGAAATAACATCAAAACCCATAAGACAGCCTATTGCTATGCCTAAAACGACAAATACCTTTGTCTCTATAGTCCTTCCCTTCATTTTCTTCATTTCCTGATTAGAACATCTCTAGATTCCAAACAGCAAAAATGTTTCTCTGCAACATTTGAAAAAATATATATGTGTGTATGATCTAATACACAGTGGGCGTAATTACCTGCGCTCATAATAAAATGGAGAAAATGATTGGAATGACAGAAAATGATAATGGGCTTATTGTTAAAATAAGCGGGAAGTCTCTTTTAGAAAGTACGCCTTTGGATGCAGTTTTCAATGGCAAGTATGCCGCCTATAAAGCATACCTGTTTTATCTTGAGAATCTGGCATCGGACGGGGTTAAGGTTTTTTTCAACGGGAATCCTATCGTCTTAGAAGAATTCCAGATTGTTGCCGAGGTTCAGTCAGCTTTGCATGAAGTTCAGGTTTCAGAATCTTTTCAGGGAATGATCCTTGCCTGAGATGTTGCATACGCAACAGGAGATGAAGAAAATGGATAAAATGAATATTCTGAAAAAAGAGCTTGTCCTTTTAATAAAGGCTAAATATCCCATTTTGCAGATAGAGTCTTTTGAGGAAGACAGGATAATCTCGCTTCTCAAAGACGTAGCAAAAGAGACTGGAAGGGAGATCTACTGTTGGTCTATAACAAAGGGGCTCATTGGTAAAGATAAAGACTCAAATGGATATCAAAACGACCCATTAGCAGTATTGGGGTATATTGGTGGAGATAACTCCAACCAAAAGGCGATATACATTCTCAAGGATTTTCACAAATATATTGAAGACCCGATTATCACAAGATCATTGCGTGATCTCTGCTCCTCCCTCAAAGAGGCAACAAAGACAATTATACTGACTACCCCCTGTGGTGTAATCCCCAGGGAACTAGAGAAATCAGTTACAATTCTTGACCTCCCCTATCCTGGGAAAGAAGAATTTTCAATGATCTTAAATACTGCAGTTGAAGATTTGAAAAACCGGGCTGAAATGGATAAGAAATTGGACGAAATAGTACCGTTCTTATCAATACAGGCAGAATCCTCTGCAGACAAAATTGTAGAGGCAGGGCTTGGGCTTACCTATGATGAATATGAGAATGTAATTTACAAATGTATCTCAAATCACTCTTTTGATCTAAACATAATAACTGGTGAAAAGAAACAAATCATCAGGAAATCCGGCGTTCTTGAATACTATGAACCTTCAGATGGGTTGGGAGATATCGGCGGACTTGATGCACTCAAAGATTGGGTTAGAAAAGCAGGAAAACGATACTCTCCTGAAGCTGAAGCATTTGGGCTTGAGAAACCTCGCGGCATCCTTCTCATAGGTCCTCCCGGAACTGGAAAATCGTTAATGGCAAAAGCAATTGCCCAGACTCTTATGCAGGCACTTCTCAGACTTGACATGGCGGGGCTCTCATCAAAGTATTACGGCGAAACGGGCAACAATGTAAAGCAGGCCCTTAAACTTGCAGATGCCGTTGCTCCTGTTGTTTTATGGTTTGATGAAATCGAGAAGATGTTTAGCACCGGTCAGAACGGGGAAGGTCACGAAGAGACAATGAGGTCAATGGGAACCATCCTTACGCATTTTGAAGAAAGCATTTCGTCAGTTTTCCGTGTGGCTACAAGCAACTCCCCCTTCAACATAAAACCGGAGCTCATGCAGAGGTTTGAGAAGGTCTTCTTTGTAGATCTTCCTTTGGATGAAGAGAGGGAAGAGATCTTTGCTATTCATCTCAGGAAAGTAGGCCGCGATCCGAAGAAATTTAATCTATCTGAACTGGCAAGGGCCTCCCCTGGGTTTGTAGGAAGAGAGATCCGTACAATCGTAAAAGAAGCCCTTGCAAATGCCTTTGATGAGGGTTGTGAACTTACAGATGAACACCTCCTCTCAGAAATACGTGGGATAACTCCGATGTCAAAACAAAAAGAGAAGGAGCTTAACACAATGAGGGAATGGGCGGAAGCAAACGCAATCTCAGCATCAAGGGTTGTTTCCGTTAAAACAGGTTCGAGGATGGCGGAGGTGTAAACAATGAGCCACATAACCAGAATCAAGACAAATGTTAACTTCAAGGACAAAAATGTCCTTGAAGCTGCATTAAAAGAATTGGAAACCCAGTTCTCAGATCTCACATATTCCTATGATCATGCCAAGGATCAGTACCTTGTCAGATATCCTCCAATCGAGGGCTATCAGAAAAACGGCAATCTAAGATTCGTCTATTCCGGGGGCAACTATCAAATGCAGGGGGACTCCTGGATGTGCGAGAAAAGTTTTGAGAAAGTTACAGGCCAGGTGATTGTGAACTACCAGAAATTTGCAGTTCAGAGGTACCTCATGACAAAAAGATATTCAAACACTGTTTCGACCTCGGACAACGGGGTAATTGTAACTGCAAGGAGGTATTGAGGATGGAAGAATCTCTTCTCTTCATCTCAAACAGTCTTCATGACACCTGTGTTGCCCGTTTAAATGGGGTTCTCCCCTCTATACCCACAACGCTTGACAATCCATTCCTGACTCATAAGGGGGATGGCAGAGAGGCTACGGTTGTTGAAGCAGAATGTCTTGAAAACGGCATCCTCCTGGCATCAGATTCCCCTCTCAATTATGAGGAGTTTATTGCTTTCCTGAAAGGCGCCGGAATAGAAGTTGAACAGATTGGAGTAGATATTTGCGGGTGATTGAAAATGGTAGAAGAAATGAAAATCTCTATCTCAAAAGAGGGAATGAAAGTAGATGCCAATGGATTTAAGGGCAGATCCTGCCTCGCAGAATTGGCAGAACTGGAAAAATATCTGGCTTCTGTAGGAGTGGATTTGAAAATAGCAGAACAGGTCATGAAGTCAGAGTCATACAATACATCGACCCAGACAAATCAGAATACCCGGAGGTATTAAAATGGTAAGTCTCTTTATTGTAGTCCCTAACATGAGTGCAGGTAACAATACAAAAGGCCGGGAGAAACTATCTGATACAGAGGTGAAGTTAACATACTCGCTGACGGAAAAACAACGGCAGGAAGTAAATGCGGTCAGAAACAAGTATCGGAACAGAATTATCCGAAACAATTCCCTCAATGTTCACACCCTTTTAATCTGCAACGAAGAGCAAAAGGAGGTAATTGAGGCTGACATACTGGAGGCCGATATTGAAATGAAAAGACTCGCTGCCAAAATCCAGAAAGAAATAGAAGACTCAATATTGAATGCAAGTGAAGATCCCTGGTCCCCTGAGATATTAGCTCTGTTGGCTGACATCAACGTCCCTGATCTTCATGCCCGTGTTAAGTTCTTCCCACTGGATGCAGGGGAGATATCCAAAGGGCAATTGTATGAGGACATCTCTAATGAAATCAAAGCAAAAGTGTTTTCCGTAACCCTTGAGCGTATAAATCCTCTTCTTGATCTAGGTGGGAAAAACCTGCCCTCAAGAACTCTGGCAACTCTGAAAAAACTCCGTGAAAGACTTATTGCAGTAAACATCCTTGATGATCCTGACGTAAACCAGAGCATAAAAAGGATTGACTTATTGGTAGAACAGGAGTCCTTCAAACCGCTCAAAGAGTTCGTGGAAGGTGAGATGGGTAAACTCGATATGTTCCGGCCAATATCTGGAAGGGCGGCAGTAGTAGAGATCTGATTATCAGATCTCTTAGATGAAGTAGAATACATAAACAAAAGCTCAGAATAAAAAAGGAGTCCGAAAATGATTAATTATGATAAAAATCTGAAAGAGACCGTTATATTTAGTGGGATAATGGCAGGTATAACTTTGCTAACAATTCTGATCATTGGGTCCCTTCACCCGGAATTTTATAGTGATACTCCCATAATCGCTGTGATTGTCTCAATAATCGTAGCGTATGTTGTGGCAAGCCTGGCATATAACGGGAGAGTCTAAACTCTGCCCCCATATTTGGTGGGGGCATGGATTTGTAGAAGAGCAAGCGTAAGCATCCTGAAAAGATGTATCGTTAAAATGAAGAAAATGAAGGAGATGATAGTAAAATGATAAAACTGTTCTCAAGAAGAAAGCAAAAAGAAATACCTGAACCGACAAAAATAGAGATTGAAGGCGTTCCGAAGAACTATCGCTACAAATGCGTAAGATGTGGCCTGAAATATGGTCAGTGGGGAGATGACGAGGTCGTCTTGTATAAGATAGTAAAGCCGGAATTTGAAACGCCCCCTCCAAAAGACGCAGTCTGTCCTTTATGTCATACAATAGGTAAAATAACATCTGAAATCTACAGGATTGAAGAAGACCTTGATCAAAGAAAATATTTAGCCTCAATCAAAGGGGAATATACATCCATATCAAAAGAAATAGACGAACTAAAGTCAAAAAACAGAGGTTTAAAAGAAGAACTTAATCGTCTTAAGAGGTATCTGCCCGGAGGAGATTTAGCATGATAACCGGAATAATATATCCAAAGTGGGTATGCCCTCATTGTGGCCTTGAAATAGGGTATTACACCTCAGATGAGATAAAAGATCCAAATAAATGCATCACTAGATCTCGATTATGCAGAGACTGCGGGGAGATATATTCTGCTATATATGCAGCAAGACGACTCCTGCAAAAACATCCGGAAAATTCTCGATGTCTGAATATTGCTCTCTATGAATTGGAAAAAATGGCTCAGGAAAGGATAGATAGGTCAGAACAAAATGGAAAAAGTTCATAAATTTAGATCCTTACTTCCCACTCCTCAAAAATTGAAAGAATTAAGGATAATTAAAGGGATAAGTCAGGCAGTGCTTGGAGAACTAGCCGGTTTAAGCCAGTCTCAGATTGCAAGAATGGAAACTGGAACTGTAAATCCCCGCATAGGAACTGTTGAAAAGGTTCTCAGAATATTGGAAGAAAGTGATACGATTGAAGAGACTAAAAATGCAAAAAAAGAATAAAGCTGCCTTTGCTCAAACCTCAAACACTGGGGAACATTACACTCCAAATTACATTCTGCAGGCCGCATATAGAGTTTTAGGTGGTGTAGATCTTGATCCTTCTGCTGACCCTCTAAAAAGAGTGGAGGCAAAAAATCACTACACCAAAGCTGACAATGGCCTTAACAAACCTTGGGAAGGACGAATATTCCTAAACCCTCCGTATGGGTATGGGGTGAATGATTGGTTCTCAAAGCTTTTGTATGAACACTCTTCCGGGAATGTAACCGATGCAATAGTTATCTGGAAGTCTGCAACAGAGACAAAAGCATGGACTATCCTGACAACAATCTCAGAAATGGTATGTTATCCTGATCACAGGGTTAGCTTTGAAGGCCCCCCTGGGGAACTCAGAACCAATACTGCAACATACAGTTCAACGATATTCTATATCGGTAGCAACCCATCATTATTTGAGGAATGCTTCTCACCGATAGGTCAAGTATGGACTGTGCCTGAATCCGTAAAGATGAGGAACAAAAAAATCTTTCAGGGTAGTCTCTTAAAACCTCTGGTTATGTGCCCCACTTCTGAAATAAAGGTGTGAGAGGGGATGTCAAAAAGCAGTAGAGATTATGATGGAATGACGGCAAGTCCAATCGGGGAGTACTTTTTAAAAAACCATATTCAGAAAAAAAAGAAGTGAAAAAAAGACTCATAATCAAGCACATGGCAGTGCTTGAATTCTGAAAAATCTGCATCAAAAATGTATATATTCTTACAAGTATATACTTAAAATTACACAAAAAAATATGGAGGAAATGAATGGTAACAAAATCTGAATCTCAATTGAGAGATGAGGTTTTAACTCTTGAAAAGGAGTCGGATGTCGTAGATTACATGATAACACGGTTGTCCGGCAGCGGAGAAAAATTTTCATCTGTACATCTTCTTTTATTCTTTGACAACACTGCAAATTCCAAGTTAAAATCTGAGCTTTTGCACACCCTCAAAGAATCAAAATCTGAGTTGACAAAAAATATAAACATCAAGATAGGACTTGCAGACATATATCACAAAATCTCAGGTTTTCTGCCTGAGAAACCCTGTCCTGATTGCGGACAGCCTATGTATCTTAAACCAATTGACGAATTCCGGCAGGTGTATAGTTGTTCAACATGCTCACGCAAGGAATTTTACAAAGATGGCGAACTGGACTCTGCTTCATCCTCAGAAGAGGATAAAACGGATATTGATGAAGGAGCGGAAAACAAAAAGAGAATGCGTTGCCCCAGGTGTGGTAACATAGATATCGGGGAGATGATCTTCTCGTCAAATAAAAACCTGAATTCTTCTGAGATGGAAGTAGAATGCAGGAAATGCGGAGAGGCATTCAAAGTGCCGGTCTCCCCAAGGAAATGAAGAAAATGACAGATTCAGCAGAGATTCATATATTTGAATGCAGAGAGTGTATCGGAACGCATCTGTTCCCTTGTATAGTTGAGATTAAAAGTTATGGGTTCGTAGATCCTCCTACAAACTGCCCTTGGGAGAACTGCGGGAACAATGGTCCTCCGAAGTTCAAGAGGGTGAATGGTTGGGGGTGGCAAAAATTCAGGAAATGAATGAAATAAAGAAAAGAGACATCGAAGTCGCGTTTGAAAGGAATTGGGTGATGAGAGAGCTTGAAGATAAAATCATGGATGGGAAAGTCAGATGCACTGCCCGGAACCGGGTAAAAGGATACCCTGGGGAAACATTTCATCTAAAAGGCAAGTATTGCTTCCAAAAGTTCATCATTGTGGCAGTTTGGTATTGGCCCCTTGGCAGAGTAAGGGATCTTTTATACCCTATAATGGGTTTTGAATCTCCCGAAAAGTTTCAGAAATACTGGACATTATTACGCCATGAATTTGATGAAAACCGGAGTGTATATGTTCATTTCTTTGATTTTGCTCAAGGTGAGGGCATGGGGTATTATCCGGAATTTAATATGCCTAAAGAGGGATCAGATAGGAGGGGATTGCCTTGAATGGTGAAATGAACTCTCTAAGCCCTAAAGACATTGGGGATCTGGTAAACTCAATACAATCCCTGACAATTGTAATGGAAGAATTTGTAAACCAGACTTCTTTGTTAAGAAATGAGATGTGCCTTTTCCGGCGAGCATATGAGAAGAAAAACCTTGTAGAAACTGAATTGGGATCTTTGGAGAGTCCATATCCCTCATTCATGAGTTGTGGTGGAAGGGACTAAAAAAATCTGAATGATATAAAGGAGAAGATGAAGAAAATGGAATTTGATGAATGTTGTGGTTGCCATTGGTGTGAACCAGAGTATGACAAAGAGAACTCAACAATATGTACATACGGGGCTCCTGATGACAAAGGGAAGTACCCGAGACTAGGGGATGTAAAAAACTGTCCCAAATCTAAAAAATGTGGAAAAAATGAAGAAAATGAATGAGATAAAAACAAGGGTACGTATAGCCCTCCTTATGATAAGTGCCAAAACTGGTGTAACCTTATCTGAATGCGCAGAGGTAATCCTTGAAGAAAATGAAAGAATGATAAAAAGAGACTTAAAAAAATATGAAGAATTTATTCTTGAGAATCCTGATTGGGAATATGAGAAAGCAGAGCTTGAGTTGGTGGCCCAAGCAAAAATGATCTAAATAATTAGGAAATGAGTCTATATGAAAAATCTAAAATCCAAACCGGGGATATACGTAAGATCTTTAAAAAGAATCTATATCCCACAGGCAGAGGCAGATATGATTCTTAATGAGTTAAAAAAAGAATTTTCTAACGCACAAAAACAAATAGAAGAAGCTTACCAAGTAAAAATTACCCTTGTATATCCAGGTAATCTAAATAGGTAATTGGAGCAGAAAAAATGAACGACATTCAAAAAGAAAATTATAAAAAAATGGATAAACTTGGTTTTTTAACAGTTAAAAAAGAAGGATATATCAAAATTAAGAATCCCTCCTATACTCAATTATCAGTAGATTTGCTTAGCATATATCCCTCTGGAGCATATCGGATAGCTATGACACACTGGTCAGAACAAAATGGGGATCTCATGCATGACCCTGATATGGAATGTGTTATAAATCCTTCAGAACAGACTGTCTCTGCCAGAACCTATCAGCAGGATTACTTAGGAATATATGACGCTGCTGAAATCTATGATGATGACTCAAAAGTAACTATTATCTCTCAAAAAGCCGAGGAAATGGACGAGTTCTTATCTACGTGGCTTGATAATTTAAAATCACAGGGATTTGGAGATGTTTTAAACCATGAAAGATCACCTCTCCTAAGAATAAAAAAAGGCATAAAAAAGCTATTTGCCTACAAAAGATAAAATGAAATCTTTTCTTTTTTCATTCAACAAAAGTATATATACTCATGAGTGAAAATAGAATATAATTCCCCTAAAATCAGGTGGTAAAAAAATGGAGAAAATGAAGGTATGTTCGGAATGCGGACTCAGCAAACCGATAAACAAATTTGGAAAGAGTAAACATTCCGAAGATGGTTATGCAAATGTCTGTAATAGATGCAAAAATCTCAAATATAGTTCAAAAAATCGTTACTTAAAAATACGTAATATAAAATGCAGAGAATGCGGTGAGACATATCCAGACCCATTCATGAGAGATATTTGCAGGGATAATTACCCCCAGTATTCTTGGAAAGAAACTGAAATAGGCACCTGCACATTTTGCAAAATAAACGAGAAATACTCAGAAACTCTTGTTTTATACAAAAATATATTCTCAAAAATTAATGGTTATAAATGTCCAAATCCAGAATGCAATTCAATCCACTTTTACAATTCAGAACTATCTCTGGATACATCACAGCTTGATACCGGGTACATATTCTCACTCCCGGACAAAAAAATTAAAACGCTATATGAAAGATTTGCTAGAAACAGGGATATAATCTTTCGAACATGTAAAAAATGCAGAAGATCATATCTAGAAGACAACTGGCAGAGAATCCCGGAAGAAAAAATAACTGAATCAAATTACCTAAAAATAAAATCATCAATGTTACCTCTATTCCCCCAGTATCTTTCAGAGATAGCCGAAGCTACAGAGAAATTAATTGAAATAAAAAACTTCAATTGCTCAATGAAAGGAGTCTGTGGAATACTTCAGAAACACCATATGGCTCTATGTTACGATCCTGAAAGACTCTCATCTGAATTTCTCCTGGAATTAATCTCTGGCAAAGAAGCAAAAGAAGAATATCTGAATAGCAGGGCAGAAATGAGTCTTGCAAATGAAGGTATCATAGATTCTAAAAGGGAGGGATTCAAATGAAATCTGAATACAAAAATCATAAGGAATCCTTTGATAGAGGGAAAAAGAACAGTAGATTTGCTGAAGAATACATACATCAAAAATATGGGATAAAAATTAATGAAGACACCCCGCTCGACAACATGAAAAGAAATATCGAAGTAAAATCGTGCCAGATGATCCTGACTGACAAAGGAGATCATTCCTTCAAAAAAGGAATATTTGTAATCCGAAAATCTCAGCATGAAGTCATGTTGGAAAGAAAGGGGAGTTATTATTTTGTTTTGATGCACTTCAACAAAGCAATCCTTGACATTCGTTACAGAGCTGACAAACTGAATTCAATGCTTATTTGGGATAATTTTGGATATTGCAGAATACCCTGGGATCAGGTAATTCCATATTCTGATATATTTGAATTTGTCAAAGAAACTCCTCCTGCAGAACTCCTCCCCTCTAAAAGTTTTGCGAGGGAAATGTTAGGAAGTGCATAATGGCAGGTATCTCCTCACATGATCGGGTTCTGAAATATATGAGGGCAGAATCCTCTGGTAACTATGTATCTTCAAGGGATGTAGCTAAGACCTTAAATCTCTCAGTCAAAGCAGCATCAAATATATTAGCTCAACTTCTTGATGAGGAATATTTAGAATATCAGGCTCGTAACAAAGGATCAAAATCAAACTTGAACTTATGGAAATGGAAAGAAAATAACCGAGAAATCACAAGTGATAACCCAATTCCGGGGGTTTCATAATCAGTAAGGAGGTCACACAATGAATTTTGATGAAATGGATTTAAAAGAGCTTTGTTCTATGTTTATTATGCCAAGATCATTTTGGGATGATTCATTTCTTTATGGTCTTTATAGGCGTATATTCTCATGTAAAAGGGGCATTCATCGTTTTATGTATGTTGATGTTGTTGATGAAGAGTTTTGTTCCTTAACGTCCGGATATTATTACTGTACAGATTGTGGAATGAAGTCAACTCCTTGGAAAATATCCGAATATTGGAAAAAAGGTTCTGATGTCTGGGGGAATGAATTCTATCAAAACTTAATGATGCAAAAGGTTTCTCTTAAAAATCAATTTTGTAACACGGATTTGGAAGAAAAGGCAGGTGATGCCTGATGTCTTCAGACATTTCAAAAGATGAAAAGATAATCCACAACCCTGTAACAGGCAGTCAGTATAAGGTAAGAGATCATTCCTCAAAATATTTGGAAAAAAAGAACCCGAAAAAACAGCCTATAATAAACGTCCACGTGAAAGGGTCTAGAATCGACGATCTCAATCCGGCCCTTATGTTTATACCTCTGAAATTAAGAACAGACCTTAAGAAACACCTCGTCATGTGTCGAAGTGTTTTGAAAGGGCACCTTGAGAAAATAGGTGTAACTTTTAGTATTAGTGGTGCGTTTTTTGTCGCTCTTCCTGCAACAATGTTCAACACACTTGCAACAAATGTCTTCTTCTTCGTAGGAGATATTTTCCTTCTTTCAATCTTTGCAATTGAAAAAAGAAATTGGCTTATTGTCCAAAATTTCATCTTTGCAGTTTTGGCAGCCTGGGGTATTGTTAACAATCTTCCGGGGGTGCTGTGATGAAACTCCTTACAATTTCTGTGGACTTTGACGGCACAATTGCATATGAGGAATATCCTGATATCGGAAATCCTATTCCCGGCGCAATTGAGGCGATCAATACCCTCTATGACATGGGTCATACCATCATCATAAATTCCTGCCGGGCAGGGGAACATGAGCAAAAAATGAAGAATTTTCTTTATCTTAATGGTGTAAAGCATCACCATGTGAATGAGAATCCAGAATGGAGGGTTAAACTCTATGAAATTGACTGCCGGAAGATTGGTGCAGATCTCTACATAGATGATCGCAACATTTTCACCAGGGAGATTAACTGGCCTGAGATTTATGCAGAGATTATGAGCAGATGCATTGAACCGGGTGACAAGGTTCCTGAAATATTTGAGGTATTAGATGTCCATCATATAAGGCCACTTGGCAGAGGAGGAACAAACGAACTTGAAGGTTATAGAGAGGATGTTCTAGAAGAAGGCGACTAAAAATCTGTAAGCACAATCCTGGGTTGAAAAAGAAAGGAGGTCCTGTTTGCACTCATCCTGACAACAAATCAAGAGCCTGTCACTATCTGGATTGTCCCAAAAGAGGTTAGGCCGCAGCGAGGTTAGATAAGTATATATGTAGATGAGTATATATTGATAAACTAACCAAAAGGGATCTATAAAATGAAGGAAATGAATGGAAATGAAATCAGATTCGCAGACGTTTTTAGTGGAATCGGTGGATTCCGGCTCGGATTGGAGAAAGCAGACTCAAGGTATAAATGTGTCTGGTCCTGTGAACTCGACAAGTTCGCAAAATCAGTCTATAATCATAACTTCGGGGAAGACTGCCCGGCCCAGGACATCAGGGAAGTCAAAACAGAAGAAATTCCGGATATCGACATGCTTGTCGGAGGATTTCCCTGTCAGTCTT
>Ga0265293_10011675_pt1 | contig 11872 bp, 8 predicted proteins | sample Munlanlewell138R_FD_192505 | JGI IMG/M metagenome (GOLD analysis project Ga0265293, IMG submission 192505) | Leachate microbial communities from a municipal landfill in Southern Ontario, Canada - Leachate well 138R | ecosystem: Engineered > Solid waste > Landfill > Unclassified | place: Canada... | reverse complement strand
AAACCACCAGATATCAACACAGCTATATACCTCATCTGCACTACGTTAATCCCTAAAGTATCTGCGGCTTGAGGGTATTCCCCGACTGAACGCAATCTTAGGCCAAAAGGTGTCCTGAATATTAAAATTTGGGAAATAATGATAATCACCAGGGTGATATATACAAGAGGAGAATGGTGGGCAAAAATTACTATCAAACCTCTTACAAGTGATGAGGCTTCTCCTGGATTAGGAACTTTAAACCCCCATGTGGGAAGATTTTTTAAAGCCATTATTTGGGTTTCATGAAACCAGAGCCAGCTTAGAAAAACCGTAATACCACTGGCAAAAAGATTAATTGCAACTCCGCTTACAATCTGATTAGCTTTGAAAGATACTGAAACAATAGCATGTATTAAACCTAATAATATACCGATAATAACAGCAAATAAGATACCAAACCATACATTTTTTGTAAAATTAGTTCCGGCAACTGCAATAAATGCACTGGTTAACATCATTCCTTCCAAACCTATATTTACCACACCGGACTTTTCAGAATAAACACCGCCCAATCCTGCTAAAGCCAGAGGAATGGCAATTCTTATGGCAGAGGCAAAAAAGTCTGGACTAATAATACTACTGAACATTATTCTGTTTTCCTCCTTAGGATTAGCCGTTTTATAATTTCATCAGAGATAACCACTAATATTACAATTACGGCTTGAATAACCATTATCAATTCTCTTGGTATCTTTCCTGCTGTGTATATATTCACCAAAGCACCACCATAAGAGAGGGTGCCGAATAAAATAGCCGCCAATACTACCCCCAGGGGGTGGTTCTTCCCTAAAAGAGCAACAGCAATGCCATTAAAACCTAAGCCCAGAAAAAGTTCCTGCCGCCAGCGAAATTTATAGCCCATTACCTCATTTGTTCCTACCAAACCGGCTAACGCCCCACTTATCATCATTGCCAGTATAATATTTTTAGCTATACTTATCCCGGCATATTCGGCAGCAGCACTATTGTACCCAACTGCCCTGATCTCATAACCCAGACTTGTTTTCCAAAGAATATAATATACTAAAATTGCAACAATAATCGCTAAAAAGAATGAGATATTTAAGGGATTATGCGAAGGAAAGGAAATATTTATTTTTGATAATAAGGGAGCAATCCTTGGTAACCGCGCTGCTTCTGCAATTTCACTGGTATGGGGGATCATCTGCGGCACTCCTGCCAGTCTCATCTCTTCAGTGGGAGGTGCCTTATATACTAATACTAAATAAAAAGTCAGTGAAGTAGCAATCCAGTTCATCATAATGGTTATAATAACTTCATGAATACCCTTCTTTGCCTTTAAAAAGCCTGGTAAGGCTGCCCAGAGAGCCCCACCTAATGCAGAGGCGGCAATAGTTATAGGTATCAGCAAGATAGCCGGTAGTTTAGCAAAGGTGAATCCAATATAAGCAGCTAAAAATGCACCTACATAGACCTGCCCCTCTCCTCCTATATTAAACAAGCCACAACGAAAAGCAAAGGCTACAGCCAATCCGGTAAATATTAACGGCGTTGCCCTGAAGAGAACATTGCCCCACCCATCACGATTGCCTATAGCCAGACCGAACATCATCTTGTATACCTGAATAGGGTCTTCACCCATTAATAATATTACTATTGAACCTATAAAGAGAGCTCCTATAATAGCTATAATGGGAGTAATTCTTTCAATTATGGAGAAAAATAAATTACTTTTTTTTGATTTATCTCTATTCAAAAAATATTCTCCTTACCTGACTAATATAAATAATTGTCTCTTATAATTTATTTATGAACACCGGTCATAAGTAAACCAAGCTTACCTCTATCGATATTCTTATTAACCATGATTTCCACAATTTTCCCCTCATAAATAACTGCTATTTCATCACTTAGAGATAAGATTTCATCTAATTCTGCCGAAATTAATAGTATCGCTTTCCCTTTGCTTCTCTCCTTTAAAATTTGTTTATGTACAAATTCAATTGAGCCAACATCCAGGCCTCTGGTGGGTTGTGCAGCAATTAGAAGGTTTGGTTCTCTTTCAAGTTCTCTTGCTACAATTACTTTTTGTTGATTACCGCCAGATAATGATTTTAATAAGTTTTCTTTAACAGCCGGCCTTATATCATAATCTTTAATCAATTTATTAGCGTATCCTCTAATTTCTGGAGGGTTTAAAAAACAACCTTTAACAAAAGGAGATTTATAATGGCTACCTAATACTAAGTTTTCTGCCACTGAATAATCAGCAATAAATCCTCTTTTACGTCTATCTTCTGGAATATGCGCAATATGCAATTCCCTTAATTTTCTGGGACTCAGTCCGGTTATATCTTTTTCATATAAATACATTTTACCACCGGAAATTGGCTTTAATCCGGTGATGACTTCTACCAATTCAGTCTGACCTTTTCCTTCTACTCCGGCAATTCCCAGTATCTGCCCTTCTTTAACTGTAAGGCTAATATCTTTTAGTACATGGTATTTGTGCTGGTTAAAGGCATTTACCTTCTCTAATCTCAAAACAGTCTTACCAATTGTTTGCTCTGCTTTACTTGTTGTCAATAATACCTCTCTGCCAACCATTAGTGTAGCTATCTCAGAGGTATTGGTCTGAGAGGTTACTTTGGTACCCACCATTTTCCCATCTCTCATTACCGTCACCCGGTCAGATAGAGCCATTACCTCATTTAGCTTGTGGGTTATAAAAACTATTGTTTTACCCTGTCCCTTTAAAGATTTTAATATTTTAAATAATTCTTCTACCTCTTGAGGAGTTAAAACAGCGGTTGGCTCATCTAATATCAGGATTTCGGCACCCCTGTAAAGTACCTTTATGATTTCAACTCTCTGTTGTATACCAACAGAAACATCCTCAATCTTAGCCCAGGGATCGATCTTAAAACCATATTTCTCGGAAAGCTCTTTGATATCACTGGCTGCTTTTTTTAAATCAATAAAAAAATAATTCCTTCTGGGTTCCATTCCCAGAATTACATTCTCTGCCACCGTCAAGGGAGGAACTAACATAAAATGCTGATGAACCATTCCAATCTTATTTTCTATTGCTATATTAGGATTATAAATATTGGTCTTTTGTCCATCAATAAAAATCTCTCCTTCATCTGCCTGGTATAAGCCATACAATATACTCATCAAGGTGCTTTTCCCTGCCCCGTTCTCTCCTACTAAAGCATGAATTTCTCCCTTTTTAACTGAGAAGTTCACTTTATCGTTTGCCTTAACCAGTGGAAAAGTTTTTGAGATATCTTTCATTTCTATTAGATATTGAGCCAATTCTTCTCACCATAATCCTGCTAATATTTAATAAATAATATTAATCATCAGGAAATTAATATAATTAATATTATATTTCCTGATGATTAATTTATATTCTATATTTCGTGAGGTACTTCAATCTCTCCCTTTATAATTTTTGCCTTGGCTTCTTCAACTTTTTGTATCATTTCATCTGTTATCAGGTCTTTGTTGTAGTTATCCAAGGCATATCCCACTCCATTATATTCCACATCATTAATTACCACGGTGGTTGCTAAATCGAATAATCTAATTCCGGGTTCAAAAGTACCCTCTAAAATCGATTTGATGGTCAGATATACCGATACATCAACCTGTTTTAACATACTGGTCAACCCAAAATTCTCGCCAGTCTCTTCAATATGACCTAAATAGTTCTGATTAGAGTCTACCCCAATAACATATCTCTTTCTTTCTTTTGCTGCTTCATAAACACCTGCACCTGTTAAACCGGAGGCATGGTAAATAACATAGGCACCATTGTCATACTGTGACAAAGCCAGTTCTTTACCTTTCACTGGATCGGCAAAGGCTGTGGGAGTGTCTCCTGCGTAAGCTGATAGTATTTTACAATCGGGATAGGCATATTTAACACCTGCCTTATAGCCGGCTTCAAACTTTTGAATCAAGGGAACGTTCATTCCTCCTACATAACCTACTGTATCTTTTCCATCCTGAAGTGCCTTTAATCCTGCAATCATACCAACCAAAAAGGACCCCTCATGTTCTGCAAAACTTAAAGAAGTGACATTGGGTTTTCCCAGAACAATTCCATCAACAATGGCAAATTTAGTATTGGGAAAATCATCTGAAGCGGGCCCGATGCTGTCTTCAAATAAAAAGCCTACTCCGATAATAAGGTTATACCCAATACTGGCTAAATTTCTTACATTTACTTCTCTGTCTGCGTCTGCTCCCGGTTCAAGTTCGATTCTCTTTATACCAAAATCCTGTGCAGCCCAACCTAATCCCCGTGAAGCCGAATCATTGAACGATTTATCCCCTTTACCACCAATATCAAATACCAGGCCTACAGTAAGATCACTCTGGGCAAAACCATTCATAGCTACCAGTGGAAATAATAGAATAGTAATTAGCAGCAAAATTATGATGTTTTTAAAATAAAATTTCATAGATTCTTTAGCTCCTTTCTTTAAATTTATTTTCAAGCCATCATTTTTATATCTATTTTGCCTTTATTTTGTCAGCAGCAGGTATAAATTCCCTCCTTTCTTCTTTAGATTAATTTAGTTCGAATACCATATTATTAATTATTAGTAGTATAATAAAATATTGCAGATTTAGTACTATAACTACTATTATAATAATACGTTCCCCTTCTTTATTCAATCAAAAATATTTTTGTGGTATCCAATCTGCATTAAACAATTATTCTAAGTAATAAATTTAATTTTTGAAATCAGAAATAAAATCTTCTCTGGAAAACAGTATCTTTCTTGGATTGCGTCCATCATAGGGACCGACCAATCCCTTTTTTTCCATTAAATCAATCAAACGTGCAGCTCTGGTGTATCCAATCCTTAATTTTCTCTGTAAAATAGATATCGAGGCCTGATTATTATTAATAATTGTTTCCACAGCCTCTTCAAATAGTTCATCCTCTTCTTCGCCTTCCATATCTTTACTTTCCATGTCTTTTTGTTCTAAATGTTCAATAATATTTCCATTATAATCCGGAGAAGGATTATTTTTTACCAGAAATGCCACAATCTCCTTAATTTCCCTTTCAGATACAAAAGCACCCTGTGCTCTTATAGGCTTGGAAGCATTTATAGGAGAAAAAAGCATATCTCCATTCCCCAGTAATTTTTCAGCACCATTTACATCCAGAATAGTCCTTGAATCAACCTGTGTAGATACTGCAAAGGCAATACGCGAGGGGAAATTCACCTTTATAGAACCGGTAATAATATCAACAGAGGGCCTTTGGGTAGCAATGACAAGATGAATTCCGGTAGCTCTGGTCATCTGGGCTAATCTGCACAAAGCTTCTTCTACTTTCACCGGTGCAGAAAGCATCAAATCAGCTAATTCATCTATAATAATTACTATATAAGGTAAACTTGTTTCCTCTGGCTTTGTACTTTTAATATATTCATGGTATCCTTTTAAGTTGCGAACCCCAACTTCAGCAAATATTTTAAACCTTCTCTCCATTTCAGAAATTGCCCAATTGAGTACCTTATCAACTTTTTTAGTATTGGTAACAATGGGGGAAATTAGATGTGGTATGCCATTATATATATTTAGCTCTACTCTTTTGGGGTCAATTATTAAAAATCTTACCATTTCGGGACCAAAACGATAAACTAAACTCAAAATAATAGTGTTCAAACAAACACTTTTACCGGAACCTGTCGAACCAGCAATAAGCAGATGTGGTAATTCTACCAAATCTGCCATAATATTTTTCCCCCCGATATCTTTTCCCAGTACTATAGGCAGGATAAAAGAATTATCATGATAATCTCTGGATTCAATGATTTCTCTTAAGAAGACGGTATTTTTCTCTTTGTTTGGAACCTCGATACCGATGGCATTTTTACCGGGAATAGGAGTTTCAATTCTTACTGAGGGAGAGGCAAATGCTAAGGCAATATCATTACTGAGATTGGTAATTTTTGATACCTTCACTCCTGGGGCGGGCTGTATCTCGTATCTGGTAACAGTTGGTCCCTGAGTTGCTCCTATTACTTCACCCTGGATATTAAAATTATCCAATGTTCTCTGCAGCAAAGCAATATTTTCTCTGATTCTTTCCAGATTACGTTCCTTGAATTCTCTTTTTGGCTCATTTAATAGATTAACCGATGGTGCAGCATAGCTGTAAAGTAAACTTTTCCCTTCTTCTTCACTTCTAACTGGAAAATCTATCTTCCCTTGTACCGCTGCTGCTACCTTCTTTTCTTCTTTCGATGGGACAACTTTTTTAAATATTGGTTCGGCCTTTCTCTTTATTTTACTATCATCTGATGAATAAATCTTAATTGATTGCTTGCTCCCTTTTCTCTGTCTATTGCTTTCATCTTTTCTTTTAATAGATAAAAATGGTATTACCCTATGGAACACATTAACTATCCTTTTAGAAATGAGATTGGTGATGTAGAGAAAAGAAAGATCGGTTGCAAATAATAGTGCAATCAAACCCAGGGCGATGAGAAATAGGTAGGCACCGGTTAAACCGAAATAGTTATTTAAATGGCTTGCTATATAATATCCATAAAGGCCGCCCCCTATTCCTTGTAGTGATAAAAAATAGGCATTCTCAATATATATTAATTTCAAATGGATAAAGGCTAATAATATCAGTAATAAAGAGGTGACCCCGAACATCCTATTATAAAAATTGGGAATATTAAAATTAGATAATAGGTGAATACCCTCAATCATTAAAAAAATGAAGATAAAGTATTTTCCAAGACCAATCAGTTTGTTGATAGTGTAGGTTAAATCATATAAAAAAGTATTTGTTTCTCCGGGAAATAATATTATATAAAGATAAAAAAGTGCAATAAAAATGAGGGAAATACCAACAATTCTTCTATTAATTGGTTGATTTTTTTTCTCAATTTTGGCCATTTTATTCCCTGTGTTATTTTTTAAGAAAGATTACTATTATAGCTAAAATCCATAAGTAATAGCTAAAAAAGCGCAGCTTAAAATTAACCAGCATCCTGATAAAGAATCTCATAGCTAAACATCCGAAAAGAAAAGCAGCTAATCCTGAGATAAGTAGAATATAAATATTAATATTTACATTTAGATGAAATATTTCTTTAATTTTATATATTGAAGCACCCATAATAATGGGAATTGATAAGATGAAAGAATATTGTGCAGTAAATTCTCTTTCCAATCTCCTGGCTAAGCCCATCATTATGGTAAATCCGGCACGAGATATTCCAGGAAAAATGGCAAAGGCTTGCGCCAAACCAATAAATATGGCATCAACCCAATTAATCTCTTTTATAGTTTTGCTGCCCTCAATGAAAAATTTATCTGTTAAAAAAAGGCATATCCCTGTTGTCATCAGCATAAGGCCAATAAATAAGGAATTATCAAACATCTGTTCAATTGTATTTTGCAGCAGATAACCAATTAATGCCCCTGGTATGGTACTGAGTAATAATAACCAGGCATATTTACTGTTATTATCTTTTTTGACATAATCTAAAAATGATGGCCAGTGATTCAGTCTTAAAATACTTTTAATGAATGAATATATAATTTCTTTTATTTCTTTTCTGAATAAACAGATTACTGCAAGTGTTGTACAAAAATGAACAAATACCTCAAAAGCTACACCGGGTATTTTTATTCCTAAAAGATTTTGACTAATTCTAAGATGAGCGGAGCTACTGACCGGGAGGAATTCTGTTAACCCTTGTACAATACCAAGGATAACGTAGTACATCTATTCCCTCCCTCTTCTGTAAATATTAATGAATGTACCTTCATTATAATAGTGAATATTGCGGAGAAAAGCGCCTATTCGGTTGCTTTGATTCCGGTATGACCAAACCCACCTTCTCCTCTTTTAGTATTGTCCAGTTCTTCAATTTCCTTTAATATAGGCTGGCATACCTTTTGGATAACTAATTGAGCTATCCTATCCCCTCTATTTATATAAAAATTTTCTTTACCGTGGTTTATCAAAATAACTTTAATCACACCACGGTAATCAGCATCAATTGTTCCAGGTGTATTAAGCACTGTAATACCATGGGAATAAGCCAGACCGCTTCTGGGTCTTACCTGTGCTTCATAGCCTGGCGGAAGGGCAATTTTTATACCGGTGGAAACTAATTTTCGCTCACCCGGTCCAATCTCAATTACTTCATTTTGGGCAGAATGCAAATCAATGCCTGAAGCATATTTACTGGCAGCTTTTGGCAAAGGAAGACTTTCACAACCCTTTTCCTTTTCGATTTTTATTTCAACTTTATCAATATCTCTATTATTCATTAGAAGACAGGTACTTATTTAAAATTAGATCTTTTATTATAACGATTCCTAAAATCTTTATCATTTTTTTCAGGTTTTGGCATCAATTCTTTCTTGCTCAGGTCGATCTTGCCCTGCTGGTCAATTCCAATAACCTTTACCTGAATCTCATCATCCATATTTAAAACATCTTCTACTTTACCAACATGAGAATAAGATAGGTTTGATATATGCAAGAGCCCCTCTACCCCGGGAAGAATCTCTACAAATGCCCCATATTTGGTTATTCTTTTCACCTTCCCATTATAAATCTCCCCGACTTTTACTTCCTTAACCAAACCTTCGATATGGTATTTAGCTCTCTCTATCTTTTCCATGCTATCAGCAGTAATAAAAATTTCACCATTATCTTTTATATCAATACAGGTGCCGGTCTCTTCAATTATCTTCTTTATGTTCTTGCCGCTTGGACCAATTATATTTCCAATCTTATCTGTGCTAACTTTTATAATAAGCATCTTAGGAACATAGTTAGACAGCTCTGCTTTTGGTTTGGAAATTGTTTTATTCATTTTTTCAAGTATATATAAGCGGCCTTTTCTTGATCTTTCGAAAATATCCCGCAATATATCAATAGATACACCATCTATTTTCAGGTCCATCTGAATTGCTGTTAAACCATCGGCTGAACCGGCTGCTTTAAAATCCATATCACCATAATGGTCCTCAATACCAAGAATATCGGTTAATATTTCATATTTATCATCTTCTTTAACCAATCCCATGGCAACACCGGCTACCGGTTTACTTATGGGCACTCCTGCATCCATTAGAGATAAGCTGGCTCCACAAACACTAGCCATCGATGATGAACCATTAGATTCCAGAATTTCAGATACCACACGAATAGTATAAGGAAATTCTACCTCTTCGGGAATTAGTGCTTTCACAGCCTTTTCAGCCAGGGCGCCATGACCAATCTCTCTACGTGATTGAGACCTTCTCGGCTTGATATCTCCTACTGAGAAGGGTGGAAAATTGTAGTGTAAATAAAATTTACGGGTGGTATCTTCTTCCAGAGTATCTACAGACTGCTCATCCCTAACAGAACCCAGGGTAGTAATAACCAGAGCCTGTGTTTGCCCTCTGGTAAAGAGGGCACTTCCATGCACTCTCGGCAAAATACCTATTTCACATTCAATATTCCTAATCTCATCAGGTTTACGGTGATCCACTCTCAATCCCTTTTCAATAATCAAACCCCTCATTAATTCCTGGCATATGGAATCATATACTCCATTGATAAGGGAGACATTGAGTTCTTCATCACTACTCAGGTCATTATTTAATCTTGAGATGATTTCCTCTTTTAAATTTTCTAATCTTTCTTCTCTTTCGGCTTTATCTCTGGTAGTTAATGCTTTTTCTATCTGCTCGGAATAATCTTTTTTGATTAGCTCATAAAACCTATTTTTTTCTTCCAACAAAGATTGTTCCAATTGCCAGGTTTGATTAATCTTCTCGGGATTTATCTCTTTAACAAATTCAATTTGCATTTCCACAATTTTTTTAATCTCTGCCTGGGCCACCCCGATGGCTTCTATCACTATTTCCTCAGATAATTCCTTAGCTTCCCCTTCTAACATTATAACTGAGTCTTTTGTTCCAGCAACAACTATATTGAGTTCACAGTCAGCCAGCTCTTCTACCGTAGGATTTATTAAGAAATTACCTTCTGAATAGCCGACCCGTATTGCTGCAATTGGTTTATAAAAAGGAATATCAGAAATATAGAGGGCACATGATGCACCAATAATGGAAATAATATCTGGAAGGTTGCTCTGATCATAAGATAAGACCGAAGTGATTATCTGAACATCATTGCAGTATCCCTCAGGAAACAGGGGACGTATCGGTCTATCAATCAGTCTGGAAGTCAGGATGGCATTTTCGCTTGGTTTTCCTTCACGTTTAAAAAATCCGCCTGGTATTTTACCGGCAGCATAAAACTTCTCTTCATAATCTACAAGTAGAGGGAAAAAATCGGTCCCTTCCTTGGGTTCTTTTGAGGCAACTGCGGTAACAAGTACTACCGTTTCACCACAGGTTACAGTAACTGAGCCATTGGCCTGTTTTGCCAGTTTGCCTGTTTCTATTTTTACTTTCTTACCACCAACTTCTATTTCTTTACTATGGATAATTTTATCGGTCATAAATTAAGATATCTCCTTGAATAGGTATACATTATTTTAAATCTCATTACTTTCTGAGATTCAATTGTTCAATTAATTTGCGATATTTTTCAACATCATTGCTCTTTAAGTAATTTAGGAGATTTCTTCTTTTCCCAACCATTCTCAATAATCCATATTTAGAATGCTTATCTTTCTTATTCTCATTTAGATGTTTGGTCAGGCTGTTTATTTTCTCAGTTAAAATAGCTACCTGAACCTCTGTTGAACCAGTATCCACATCATGGTGCTGGTATTCTTTTATTATTTTATTTTTTAATTCTTTCTTAACCATTTTTGCTAAACTCTCCTTCTGCCTAATGGTAATTCTATATGCTAACTTTTTTAAATCATATATCTCTTAGTCAAATATGTTTGAATTTTTTCTTATTTCCTTTAACTAGTCTAAGCATGATGTCTGCGAGATTGGCAGGAAAGTAGGCTTTATAAATGGTATATCCTAAAATGGGGATTACTTCCTTCTTCAAACTCTTCTGCAATCTTACATCATTTTAATATTTTATCACAATTAAGAAATTCATTCAAATATATTTTATAAAGTTCAATAATTAAAATTATATACCATTAAATAACAAATCAATCCATTGAAGAGACTTAGAATACCTAACTGAAGAAATAAATCTGTTTTTAATGGCAATTTGTAATATCTGCTCTTATATTTTATTAAATATCCATCTTTTTTTACTAAAAAATTCTTATGGTTTATTCCTTTTTTATCATGATATTTTGACTAAATTTTATTGTTTTTGAAAAAAAACACGGGCAACCAATTCATCTTTTCTGATTTGCTGAGTTAAGCTGGTAGTGTCGACAAATTTTTGTTCATCTCTTATTCTTTTCAGTAAAAAGGCGCGTATCTTTTTCTTGTATATATCTATTTCATAATTAAAGATGTGTGCTTCAACAGAAATCTCTTCTCTTATACTAATCATTTCATTTTGAAAAGTAGGTCTAAAACCAATATTTAGCAAACCTTGATATTTTATTCCATCAATTTCTACCAGGGCAACATATACTCCGTTTTTGGGTAATAACTTTTCCGACGGAAATTTTATATTGGCAGTAGGAAAAGATAGAATATTTTTCCCTCTCTTGTGACCATGTACAACCTCTCCACCTATATAGTAGGGATAGCCCAACATGTGATTAGCTTTATCTATATCTCCTTCCCTTATAAGTTTTCTAATAAGTGTACTGCTGATTATTGTCCCATCATCTGTTTTTACTGGCTCCAAAATAAAATGTTTAAAATTATAGTTTTTAGCTAACAATTTTATAAGATTTATGTCACCTTTTTTTTGATAACCAAAATG
>Ga0265293_10011673_pt1 | contig 11874 bp, 10 predicted proteins | sample Munlanlewell138R_FD_192505 | JGI IMG/M metagenome (GOLD analysis project Ga0265293, IMG submission 192505) | Leachate microbial communities from a municipal landfill in Southern Ontario, Canada - Leachate well 138R | ecosystem: Engineered > Solid waste > Landfill > Unclassified | place: Canada... | reverse complement strand
TTCGCTAATGCCGAAGGCTATAAGCTTCTACTGGGGTGAGGATATGCGAGAGAGACGGTATCTGACATTCGACATGGAAAACCTGCGTCACCGTGAGGCCTTCGCCCTTTTCTCGGCACAGTCCGGAAAGCGGCGTAGCGAATATGTGGTGGAGTGCATCCTTCAGGCACAGAAGGAAAATCGTCTGGAGGAAACAATTCGGAAGGTGTTGACAGAAGCGTTGAAGGACATTTCCTTACCCACTCACGTTTTGGAGAAAAAAACGACAGATCTACAGATGACGGATAGCCTGTCCGATTTGCCAGACGCACTGTTGTCGTCGTTGGAAGAGATATGAACCATGATGGTGCATATCTCGATATACAAAGCGGCTGTTTGCACCACTATGGTGCATTTTTATTTTCAGCGTGTTGCACACATGCGCAAAAGTGCTGCTGGGCTGGCGGATACAACGAGGTGAGGCGGTCTGTTTTGAAGCCTCGCAGAGCCCCGCGGGAGCGCCCACTTGGCATCTTTCAGCTTGTCTGAAAGTGTCATAGTGGGTAATACACTTCCTTTGGAAGTGTCCGTCTCCCCAGCGCCGATTTTGAAGGAGGTGATGTTGTATTTCAAAGATTGATCGCACGGTCGTACGCAACAAAGCGTATCAACGCAGTAATTTCTCCATTCGAGAGCGCCACAATGAACGCAAGAACGAGATTTACTCCAATCCCGACATTGTACAGGAAAGAAGTGATCTTAATATCCGATTCAAAAGCTGCGAAGGCACATATACACAGGAATTTGACAAACTGCTTGAAGAAGGAACGATCAGCACACGCGGTTTAAAGCCTGATGCGGATGTTTTCGCCGAAATGGTGTTTGACGTCAACACATCGTATTTTGAACAACATGGCGGCTATGAGTATGCAAAGGATTTCTTCGCCGAGGCTTATAAGATGGCTGTTCAAGAAGCGGGTGGAGAGCAATACATCCTATCAGCGGTCATGCACGCTGACGAGCGCAACAAGAGCTTGTCAGAGGAGCTTAATCGGGATGTATATCACTATCATCTGCACGTCGTGTATATCCCTGTGGTGGAGAAGGAAATTCGCTGGACAAAGCGCTGTAAGGACAAGGCGCTCGCCGGTACAGTCAAAGAAGTGATCAATCAGGTCAGCCACTCCAAAAAGTGGGCATCTGTAAAAGCGCTGGATGAGAACGGAGAGCCGATACGGACAGAGGATGGGAAGGCTGTGCTTATTCCGTCCTATTCACTCCTGCAAGATAGGTTCTTTGAGCACATGAGGAACGCCGGGTTCAAGGACTTTGAGCGCGGCGTTCGCGGCAGCACGACGCAACACCTATCGGTGTTGGATTACAAGATTCAGCAAGACAACGCGAAGCTGACGCGTATCGAGCAGGAAGTGGAAGCTCAGCAAAAGGAGCTGGACACTGTTTCCAAGCAGCTCACCGTAGAGTGGCAGATTGGCAAGACGTTTCATGAACTTGACGAACTGGGCCGGAAAAAGATGTTCGGCAAGGTTACGCTGGCTGAGCAGGATTTAAAGGAGGTGATATCACTCGCAAAAGAAGGTGTCTTATCGCACGGCAAAATTCATACGCTCGTACAGCAGGCGCAGAAAGCAACGGCAAGGGTTTGGGAATTAGAAGATAAGCTAACCAAGTTATTTATGAGTACGAGGGATTTCAAAGAAGCCATGCGGTTAGCGCCGGAAAGGGTTCGGGCAGTCTTCGCGGAGATATTCTCGCGGGATCATGAGGAACGTGAAGCAAGGCGCAACATGCGTCACAATAGCAGAAAGCGCGATGAACGCGAACGATGATTGGAATAAGGCTCGCCATGTTTGGTGAGCCTTTACCTTAATATGAGCTATACGCATTTGTTAAATTTAACTATCATTTGTATTGTCTATATTTCGCTTACGCGATATAATGAGAAAAATGTCACATATCACACTCTCTTTGAGGGCTCTTTAAATGAATGGGATAACAACAAAACAAGCGGCAGAAAAATGGGGGATAACACCCCGCCAAGTGCAGCTGTTATGTACCAAAGGACGCATATCCGGAGCGGTTCGTTTCGGTAAGGCTTGGGTTATCCCTGTTGACGCAAAAAAACCGAAAGATGGCCGATGTGATAAAAGCTTAGCAAACAACCAGACATAATAAAACAGCAAAGGAAGCGCACAAATGATAACAGGCGAACTGAAAAACAAAGTCGATAAACTGTGGGAGATGTTCTGGACAGGCGGACTCACAAACCCGCTGGACGTTATTGAGCAAATTACGTATCTCATGTTTATTCGTGACCTTGACAAAACGGATAACACCCGGCAGAAGGAAAGCGGTATGCTGGGGATTCCATATACCAGCATGTTTAAGGATAAGGAACATTTGAAATGGTCTATGCTGCGGGACAAACCTGCGGAAACGATGTATCAGACCATGCAGGGCGAAGTGTTTCCGTTTATCAAGGAATTGAACGGCAACAGCGGCACTTACGCGAAGTATATGAGCGATGCCATCTTCAAAGTGCCTACGCCGCAGTTACTGGAAAAAATCGTGACGGCATTGGATGAGATGTATGAACTGATTGATAAAATGAAAGATAAGCAGGACGCGCGGGGCGACTTGTATGAATACATGCTCTCCAAGCTTTCTACGGCGGGCACTAACGGCCAGTTCCGCACACCACGGCATATCATCCGCATGATGGTGGAGCTGCTCAATTTACAGCCAGACGATATCATTTGTGACCCCGCCTGCGGCACGAGCGGCTTTTTGGTGGCGGCGGGGGAATACCTCAAGGAACACCATCTTGACGAGATTTTTTACAACAAGGAAGCGAAAGCCCATTATGATAGCACCATGTTCACCGGCTACGACATGGATCGCACCATGCTGCGCATCGGGGCGATGAACATGATGACCCACGGCATCACTAATCCAAATATCATTTATAAAGACAGCCTGTCCGATCAGAACACCGACGCGGGTAAATATACCAAGATACTGACCAATCCGCCGTTTAAGGGCAGCCTGGATTATGACATTGTGTCCACCGACCTCATAAAGGTAACCAAAACCAAAAAGACGGAGCTGCTGTTTCTGGCGCTGTTTTTACGAATGCTGAACAACGGCGGGCGCTGTGCGTCCATCGTACCGGATGGCGTGCTGTTTGGTTCATCCGCGGCGCATAAGAGTATCCGCAAAGAAATCGTGGAGAACCACAGACTGGAAGCGATCATCTCCATGCCTTCCGGCGTGTTCAAGCCCTATGCTGGGGTGAGCACCGCCGTCATAATTTTCACCAAGACAGGCGCGGGTGGAACAGATAAGGTCTGGTTCTATGACATGCAGTCCGACGGCTATAGCTTGGATGATAAACGCACGCCGCTGGAGCAGAGCGATATCCCCGATATTGTGGCGCGTTTTCACGCGCTGGCGCAGGAAGAAAACCGGGAACGTACCGAGCAAAGTTTTCTTGTTCCTAAGGATGAAATCGTGGGCAATGACTACGACCTTTCCATCAACAAATACAAGCAGAGCGCCTATGTGGAGGAGGAGTACCCCCATCCGATGGAGATCATGGCGGAGATCAACGAGTTAGAGATGAATATCACTGCTGGGCTTGCGGAGCTGGAGGAGATGCTCCATGAGTAAGTGGGGAATGGTGCGGTTGGGGGATGTAAGTAATGTTCAGGGTGGATATGCCTTTAAGAGCGATAGTTTTAGGCAAAATGAAATCCCAATAGTCAGAATTGGAGATATTCATGATGATACTGTAAGCATCGACAATTCTGTTTGTTATCCTTTGGAGTTTTGGGAAAATAATGTACAGTTTAGAGTACTTGTCGGAGATATTTTAATAGCTATGTCTGGAGCTACTGTCGGAAAGATAGGGCTTTATGGTGTCAATGACAAGGCCCTACTAAATCAGCGAGTGGGCAAAATATGTATTGATAATAAGCGATTGTTTAATAAGTATGTTTTCGCTGTTTTGAAGTCGGATGTTATTAAGCTGCAAATACAGCAACTGGCTGCTGGTTGTGCACAGCCAAATATTAGCGGAAAGCAACTTGAAAATCTGTTAATCCCCCTGCCACCCTTGACCATCCAGCAGAAGATCGCCAATGTGCTTGACAAAGCTTCCACGCTCATCGAAAAGCGCAAGGCACAGATCGACAAGTTGGATTTGCTGATCAAGTCGCAGTTTATGGAGATGTTTGGCGATCCGGTGACAAATCCGAAGGGGTGGAATACTTCGTTACTTAAGGATGTTTGCACTTTTGGTAACGGAAAAGCTCACGAGCAACACATAGATGAAAAGGGAAGCTATAAGTTAGTGACATCAAAGTTTATCGCTTCTGAGGGTGTGCTGTATCGCAAAACAAATTGTCAATTGTCACCTTTATATAAAGATGATATATGCATGGTCATGAGCGATGTTCCCAATGGCAGAGCATTGGCTAAGTGCTTTATGGTAGATGTTGATAATATGTATTCGCTAAATCAGCGGATATGTGTTTTTAGGACAAATAGCTTTAATTTGGTGTTCCTTTATTCTCTTTTAAATCGCCATCCATATTTTTTGAGTTTTAATGATGGCGACAGCCAAACAAATTTACGTAAAGAAGAAATTCTTAATTGTAAATTGATTATTCCACCCTCTACACTTCAAGATGAATTTGCCGCTTTTGTTGAGCAGGTAGAGGAACAGAAAAAGCTGATGCAGCAATCCCTTGAAAAGCTCGAACTCAACTATAAATCACTGATGCAAAAGTGTTTTAGGGGGGAGATGTTCTGATTATGATTAATTGGTTAAACACAAATCAAGGATTTGTAATGTCCCTGCTTACATTGATATACGTTATTGCTACATTGGTTATCGTTTTATATAATCGCAAAACTATCAGAGAAATGAAAGAAGGCAGAGAGGCAGAATCCCGACCATATGTGTTTGTATATCTGGATAAAGACCCAAGAGATTTATGCTTTTATTTACGTATTAGAAACTATGGAAAAAGTGGTGCAAAGATTAATCATGTTTCAATAGCTCCAAATTTAAAATTATGTCATGAAGCATTGCCGGAAGATTTCCTTAAAGGTGTCATTTTGGCTCCAGCTCAAACACTTGAATTCATTGTATTAGAGAAAGAAGACGAAACATTGAAAAATGATTATGCTATAAGTATTCAATATACATCTGTTGATGGAAGTGGAAAGCAATATAGTGAAAATTATATGCTCACGATACAGTATGCGCATCAAATGGGGTATACGGATAATAAACAGAGTAACCTTACCGACGAAGCAAATGCTCTTAGAAATATTGCAAACCATTTGGATTCCATGAGGCGTAAATTATAAGGGGGGTGGCCTTCCATGCGCACCAACTTTGACTTCTTAACGAAAGACCCGCAGTTTGAACCCTTCGCCGAGGCGGCTGTATCGGCAGAGCGTGTACTGCCTATTTCGCCTGCCCTGTGTGCCACCGCGTGCCGGACGTCGTTGGAGTTTGCGGTCAAGTGGGTCTACAGCGTGGACGGGTCACTTGTAAAGCCCTATTCAGATACACTTGTAACTCTCATCAACACAGAGGATTTTAAAGACTTGATTCCCGCCGGCATGATGCAAAAGCTGAATTACTTGCGCAAGGTGGGCAACAATGCGACCCATAACGCAAAGGGGGTCAGTCGGGATCAGGCGATACTGGCGCTGCAAAACCTCCACAGCTTTATGGATTTTGTTGCATACTGCTATGGCTCGGATTATTCGGAAGTTCCCTTTGATAAATCGCTGTTGGAGGTAAAACCGGTATCTGTTCCTGTGACACCGCCGGAAGTGGAAGAAGTAGATTTCCAAACGCTGCTTAATGAGAACTTACCCAAGCGGGAGAAGCTCACCGCCAAGCGTGTGCAGCAGTTGAAGCAGGGTTATACTGTCAAGCCCATGGATATGACGGAGGCACAAACTCGCAAGGCATATATCGACGTTATGCTGCAGGATGCCGGTTGGCAGCGCGGCCCGAACTGGATAGAAGAATATCCGATTGACGAGATGCCAAACAAGTCTGGTAAAGGCGCTGCTGATTATGTGCTGCTAGGCGATAACGGCCTGCCTTTGGCGGTGATCGAGGCGAAGCGTACGAGCGTCAATGTGGAAAAAGGTCGTCAGCAGGCTGTGCTGTATGCGGATTTCCTGGAGAAGAAATTTAAACAGCGCCCCATCATCTTTATGACCAACGGTTATGAGACGCGTATCTGGAGCGACAAATACTATCCTGAACGGCTGGTTTCCGGAATCTACTCAAAGCGGGATTTGGAAAAAGAGTTTAACATCATGAAAAGCCGTACCGCATTGAAGGTGGTGCGGATCAACGATGAAATATCGAACCGGTATTATCAGAAGTTAGCCATACAGGCAATCTGCGATGCGTTTGATGAACGCAACCGTCGCAAGGCACTGCTGGTCATGGCCACCGGCAGTGGAAAAACAAGGACTGTGATTTCCCTTGCGGATGTGCTAATTCGGCACGGCTGGGTGAAGAATCTGCTGTTTCTCGCCGATCGCAATGCCTTGGTGACGCAGGCCAAGCGCGCCTTCCATAACTTAATGCCAAATCTTTCTCTGTGCAACCTCACCGAGGGGAAAGAGGAGGCCAGCGCCCGCGCGGTGTTTTCCACCTATCAGACCATGATGAACTGTATCGACGCCACTCGTGATGAGCACGGCGAGAGGCTGTTTACGCCGGGGCATTTTGACCTGATTATCGTCGATGAGGCGCACCGAAGCATCTATAACAAATATAAGGACATATTCACTTACTTTGACGCAATGCTGGTCGGATTAACCGCGACGCCAAAGGACGAAATCGACAAGAACACCTACGGCATTTTTGATCTGGAAAGTGGTGTGCCTACTTATGGATACGAGCTTTCCCAGGCGGTGCAAGACAGGTATTTGGTGGACTTTGTATCCATTGAAACCGAACTAAAATTCATGACCGAGGGCATTGCCTACGCAGAGCTTTCCCCGGAGGAGCAAGAAGAGTACGAAAATACTTTTGCCGATGAGGACGGCAACGTACCGGAGAGCATCGATTCTGGCGCCATCAATGAGTGGATTTTCAATCAGGATACCATCAAAAAGGCGCTGCATATCCTTATGCAGCATGGGCAGCGTGTAGACTTCGGTGAGAAAATCGGTAAGACGATTATCTTCGCCAAGAGTCACAAGCATGCCGAAAAAATAATGAAAGTCTGGAATGATGAGTTCCCCGATTATCCGAGCCACTATGCACGGGTCATTGATAACTATACCAATTACGCTCAAAGCCTGATCGACGATTTTTCTGATAAAAACAAAATGCCGCAGATAGCTATCTCGGTGGACATGCTGGATACCGGTATCGATGTGCCGGAAATCCTGAATCTTGTCTTTTTCAAAAAGGTGATGAGCAGGGGTAAGTTCTGGCAAATGATTGGCCGTGGAACGCGCATATGCGAAAAACTTATCGACGGAGAAGATAAACAGCGGTTTTATATTTTTGACCTGTGCCGAAACTTTGAGTTTTTCCGGCTGCATGCCAAGGGCCGCGAGGCCGGAACGGTGAGCACGCTGCAGGAGCGGATGTTCAATACGAAAGTTGAAATGATATACAAGCTGCAAGAGATTACATTTCAAACGGACGCGCTAAAAGAGTATCGCAATGAACTTGTGAAGGATCTGGCGGCACAGGTCAAAGCGCTGCCACGAGATAATTTTGCAGTAAAGCAGCATCTGCGCATCATTGATAAATATCAGGCTGAGGATGATTTTGACACCCTGACCTATGAGAACACGCTACAGATTGCTGAGCATATTGCTCCGCTCGTGTTGCCATCGGGCGATGATATTTCAGCGGCTCGGTTTGATATGTTGGTCTACCAGATTGAGCTTGCTATGTTGGCTGGGAAAAGCACAAAGCGTGCAAAAAACGATGTGGTTCGCAAAGCGTCTGAGCTATCAAGGTATGGCAACATACCAGCAATCGCTCACCAGCAGGTGCTAATTGAGCAGATTGTACATAACGGTTTTCTTGAGCGGGCGGGCATTTCGGACTATGAGGATGTCCGTATTAAGCTGAGAGATCTGATTAAGTTTATCCCGGAAGATGAACGTGTGCGATATGACACAAACTTTACCGACGATATCCTATCCATAGAATGGAATGAGTCTGAGCTTGATAATGATGATTTGGTCAACTACAAGAAAAAAATCAGCTATTATATCCTTCAGCATCAGGATATTACGGCCATTGCAAAGCTTAAAGGTAATAAGCCGTTGACTTCTGAAGATGTACGTTCTCTCGAGCACATCTTATGGAGCGAGCTGGGTACAAAGGAGCAATATGACGCTCAGTATGGGAAGACCCCTCTGGGTGAACTTGTGCGCTCTATCGTAGGGCTTAGCCAGCAGGCCGCAAACGAGGCATTTTCGCGTTTCCTCAGTGACGTTGCGCTTGACAGTCAACAGATGTTTTTTGTCCGGCAGGTTGTTAATTATATCGTCAGAAACGGCATGATGAAAGACTTAGCAGTATTACAGGAAAGCCCTTTTACCGATATGGGTAGTATCAGTGAGCTGTTCGACGATGTGACTTTGTTTATGGATTTAAGGACAGTTATTGAAGGGATAAACCGAAATGCCATGGTGGCTTGAGGTAAAAAAGGTTTTGATTTGAACTTTCAAAGGAGGTTCTATGGCTACATATGAAGCGATACAGGAATATGTGAAAAGGAAATACAACGTCAGTATCAAATCATGCTGGATCGCTCACATGAAGGAGGTTTGCGGTTTGGATGTGAAAATGTCTCCCAAACGATATGATGAAAACAAGAGAACCAACCCCTGCCCCGACAGCAAAAAGTACATGATCGAAGACGCGTTCCGGCACTTTGGTATGATCGGATAGCTCTCGGATAGCTCTCTCATATTACAGTGGCGCTCTTGATAATATATGATATAATATTGATGCGGTTTTAATGGCATCATGGGCAGTGATGCGGTTTTAATGGCATCATGGGCAGTGATGCGGTTTTAATGGCATCATAGGCAGTGATGCGGTTTTAATGGCATCATAAGCAATGGCGCAGGAAAAAACGACAAAGAGAGGAAGATAAAATGTACTGTGCAATTATTGGAGACATAGTTGAATCTAAAAAGATCACAAAAAGAGAAGAAATCCAGAATAAACTGGCTAAGAAGTTAACTCAAATAAATAAGGAAATACCCAATATTGCATCCAACTTTTCGATAACACTCGGAGATGAGTTTCAAGGTCTGTTACAGTCGTGTGATCATGTTATAAAAATAGTAAATGCAGTTAAATTAGAAATGTATCCAATTAAAATTCGTTTTGGAGTAGGTCTAGGGGAAATGAGCACCTCTATAAACAAAGAGCTTCCACTTGGTTCTGACGGTAAAGCATATCATAATGCAAGATCTGCAATAGACGAGATAAAGAAAATCGAAAAACAATATGAGCCCCCTGCCATAAATGTAATGGTAAAAATACAAAATGAGATACTACTCAGTGATAGAAAAAATATTGATGTAAATTTGCTGAATATCAATTTTAGTGCATGTTCATTTATTGAGAAGTCATGGACTCTAAAGCAAATAGAGGTATTAAAACTAAAGGAGAAAAACCTTACCCAAAGGCAGATTGCTGAAAAGCTAAATATAACTCAATCAAATGTGCAAAGAAGAATAGATGCATCTGGTTATTATACTTATAACTATTGTTTGAATAATATTCAAATATATTTAAAAGAGTTGTGGGAGACGATGAATGTATACTAATTTTCTTATGCTTTTACTTATATCACACTTTATAGGGGATTATTATTTGCAGAGTGCAGAACTTGCTGAACTAAAACAACAAAAGTTTATTTACGTCTTAAAACATGGAATAATATATCCTTTACCATGTTTAATACTGCTAAGTTTGGTTTTTAATGTATCATTATTATTATATTTTGGATTATATTTTGTTTTGCATATAGGAGTGGATCTCCTAAAAAGTTTTGTATTGAAAACGCACAATTCGGATCATAAAAAGAATAAAGCCATTTATGTTATAGATCAATTACTACACATACTTATTATTGTGGTGCTATCAATAATATACTCATCCAATTATGGTGATGTAAAGTTTCTGGGTTTTATTGAATCATGGATAACTATTAACAGCATTAATACTAACGAGATACTTAGACTAATACTTTTGATAGTAATCATTTTCAAGCCTACCAATATGACTTTCAAAGTGCTATTCGATAACCTAAAAATAAAAAGAGATAGTAAGGAAAATACTGATCCTATAAAAAATATGGGCGCAACTATAGGTAATCTGGAAAGAGCGCTTATGATAGTATTGCTAATTCTGCAACAGTATACGGCGATAGGTCTTGTAATTGCTGGGAAATCAATTGCAAGATTTAATAGCAATATTGCAGTCGAATATTTTATAATTGGAACATTTTATAGTATATTAGCCACAATCATACCGTTTACAATATTATGGGAATTATGTTAGAGGAGCTATATTATGACCAATTATTCCTTTATGAATCAAGAAAGAGGTGCAGTGAGTTTCTAGGCGCCTGAGTACGCCATTGATTGTATATCGCATCAACTATTATAAACAAGTTTGGAGGGTTTTTATTTGAATACACACAAGCATAGTGTTATGCTATAATGCAAAAGAAGGTCTTTATTATGAATTGATTTCCGGCAACATTCTGGCAACAAAAAATCAGATAGCCAAAAAGCTATGGGTAACTGATACAATACAAATACCACGAGCCATATTACATAAGCAGAAATGTTTAAGTCATGCTCTCAAGGAGCGAGTGGGAATGATTAACGAAGCCCCAAAAGCCTTGAAATCTCAGGAATTTTGGGGCTTATTTTCTCCATTTGATAGCAAATTGATAGCAGAAGCCAATTATTGATTTACTCTGTTTACTCCTGTACAGCAGGTGGTTTGCAGGTAAATCTGCCTTATCCTAATAAAACGGTCTTGCTGACTTTTGAAGCCAGCAAGACCGTTTTTTGCTGTTCGGAAAAGGTGCTTATTTCTTGTCTTTCAGGTCGCTAAACAGCCAATCGGTAAGCTCCTGAGAAGGAACCTTAGCCCATATCTGCGTGGTGTCAAATTCGGGGTATCGGTAACGCCACTTGTCGTATTCCTCTTTGCTGATTTCCCCGGCCTCCAGTTTTGCGGCCTGCTCGCGCCAAGCAGAAAGCATACGGAGCATATCATCATAGGTTCGACCTCTGGATTTGTCCAGCTTGAGACATAGTTCGCCGTCAACCTCTTTGATCTGCAGGCCGCGCAAATCTTCAAGGGCAAACAAGGTGTGGAGCAAGCCAACATCGCTGTCAATGTCAGGAATCTCAAGGGCATGGGGTGAAACGTCAAGAACAGAAGCAAGAGCTTTGGTTAAATCAGACTTTGGTGTGCGTGTGCCGGATTCATATTGCGCCATGCGAACATCGGCGGTCTTGTCGTCAAAGCCCACCTGTTGCCCAAGATATTTCTGCGTCATGCCGCGCAGATTGCGGATAAACCTGATTCTTTCGCCGATAGCCATAGCTCCGTCCCCTGTTCGTAGTAAATTAACCTCTGGCACGAGTATAGCATATACGTTTAAGAATAGCAAGATAAACTTTAACAAAAAAGTTAAATATTTTTGTTGTCTTTAGAATACCCCCGGCTATGCCGGGGGTTCAAAAAAGCTTAAGCTATGGTAAAGAAAACTCCTTTTGATATACTGAAAGCGGTCTATCAGCCGCAAAAGCAACATCAAAAGGAGGTCAACC
>Ga0265293_10011672_pt1 | contig 11875 bp, 10 predicted proteins | sample Munlanlewell138R_FD_192505 | JGI IMG/M metagenome (GOLD analysis project Ga0265293, IMG submission 192505) | Leachate microbial communities from a municipal landfill in Southern Ontario, Canada - Leachate well 138R | ecosystem: Engineered > Solid waste > Landfill > Unclassified | place: Canada... | reverse complement strand
CAAAGTAATGCTGGCTAAACGGGTCGCGCTCTTGATATCCCGAACCCACATTGGAAATTATTACAGAAGATTCCGCCTCTGGCATATGGCAGGTCTGGCATTCAATTCCCCGATCAGGATAAATGCTGTTGATATGCTCCAGACATGGAGTCTGCTCCGGGAAGGTTCCTAGTACGTCGCCCTTACTATCGACGCACGGGGTAGTTACTCAGTGGCAGGTGCCACAAAGAACCGAATTGGTTATATACTCTCCATATACCGGTGTAAATTGAGAAGTAGAGATCATCAAGCTTTGCTCAGGATCTTTGTATGGGCCATATATCAACCGATCTGGTGGTTCGGTACTTGTATCCACCGTATATTTGCCAAGGACCGGATCTACTATCTGGTGGCAAAGAGTGCACGAAACCCCATCCATGGCCGCCGGGTTGAGCGGATTACTCGTATTGGCAAGCCCGGTATCAAAAATCATGGCGGAACCATCTCTAACTTCTGCCTGAGTGTAAGCCATTGGCATATGACAGCTGGCGCACTTCTCTTCAATAACTTCTTTCAAGTGGGGATTGCGAGCTACTTCAGAAGCGACCTTTGCCTGCCAGAAAGGGTCTTTGGCGGCGTTTGCCATCATGGTGGAGCGCCAGTGAGTACCAATTGAAACGTAATTACCGATCTGGTCCTCCAGATCAATATGGCATACAGCGCAATTACCGGAACCGGCAAAATCTTCGGTAGAAAATTCTACCAATGATAATCCCGCCGTTTTTACGGAACCCCCGCATGAAGCAATCATGAACGGCAAGACCAAAAGGATGGAAGCCAGGATTTTCTTCATCCGGGCAATTGTATAATTATCAGTATTAATTGTCAATAATAAGCAGGGTGCAAGTTAAGCTTTCTGTTTACCTATTATAACCGGGTGTTGCCTATAATTGTTGCTGCCAGTAAACGCGCCTAACTTGTCCCGGTAAGCCAAGGTTGGTAATGGTCAGGATTCAACCACGCTACGTGTATTGCTGTTGGAAAACCCTCCCAACGGCTATCTTCAAAGATTTCCAGGAAGAAGTACTCATCACTACTGTCTATCCATGCAGCAAGCCCAATAGGTTCTGGAGAAACTATCCATTCATCTTCTGTGTAGGTACTAATATAATATTCAAATACGTCTATCGGCTTACCCGGGGCAACATACCAGGTATCCACACCGGGCGAACAGGGGCAAGTTGTTATATAGTCTATTCTGATTGTACCTGGATACCAGATCCAGCTATCCGGGTCTTCCCCGGCACATTCGACGGGTTGGCCGCTGCTGGCAGTATTCGTTGTCATGGGCATAGTTGGAGAGGAAGGTACAGTCTCGGAATATGGTTCAGTGGATGGGGGCGCGATAAAAGTAGTTGTTGGGGATATTGTAGCTGTGGTTGTGTTTATATCATCATTATAACAGGCGATAAAACCAATCGGTGAAACAGTAATCACCAGTAAAACAATTCGATAGAGCGCCTTTTTTCTAAATAATCCCATATTGTCATCCCTTTCTTCCAGAAATGTATTGACAACCTCGATTTATCATGGTTAGATAATAATATGCGCATAAACGCATTTTATAATATAGTATCAGCGCCTATAGCGCCTGTCAACATATTTTTATATTGGTTCGCATCTATTGCTTTTGCATTAAACACATGGATATACTAACAAGCAAACTTATTATGGTGGTATATCAATAAAGCGTATTTTCGCTATTTAACTATGAAAACTTTTTCAGCGCCTGAGTACTTGGAGGTAAAAAACTACAGCATAATGATCTTAAGGGTAGTTATTCAGAAATACCTACACTCTCCAATGTTGATGTATTCATTTTCCAGAGACTGAGTATCAAATAAAAATTTAAAGGAGCCCGGGATATGAGACCAGCGATAAGCTCGAAGATACAAGCGCTAATAATAGCGCTGGCAGCAGGAGGCTTTACCGTTTGGTGGTACTTCAGTCCGTTTCCCTGGCTGGGTATTGTTATGGGAATACTAGGCAGTGCGTTCATCTACTTGATTCTGACTACCACGCGAATGGAACGCTTCCGCCGACTGTTTTTTATCGGGATTTTCTTGTTTTCTTTGACTGCCCTTTTTATTATCGTAGACATTCTTAAACCTTCATCCTTTCTTTATTGGGCTAGCCAGCATCAAAACTGGCTAACTTATTACCATCCGGGAGAGACGATAGGAACCCTGGCTTACCCTTGCACGCGCGTGGTATCCCAAGTACTTCTTGGTAAAGCTGCCTTTATTCCTTCCTTTGACATATGGCAGGTCACCTTTCCTCCAACCTTCAATGCATTCATGCTTTCATTAGTTCCATACGCAGCCACCGGCTTAGCGTTTGGAAGGGGCATCTGTGGCTGGATATGCCCTTTTGGGGGCTTGAGCGAAGCCATGGTTACCGGCAAAAAGGAAAGGTGGCAACTAAATTTCCTTAAAAAGAAAACTGTTACACCCAAAGGTTCTTATTATTCCGGCTTAAAGGAGTGGGTCAAGGATTCCAAATTCGCAATCCTCATTACAGTGATACTGCTATCTATATTTTTAGCCTTCCCGCTAGTGTGCACATTCTGCCCGGTTCTGTGGTTATCAGCCGATGTTGTCTTCTGGTCAGTGATTGCTCTTATTGCGTTCTTTTCTATCATACTACCCTTTATGACCAAGCGTAGATGGTGGTGCCATATCTGCCCGATTGGCGCGGTATTTTCACTGGTCGATAAAATAAGCATTTTCCGTGTACAGATCAACAAAAATAAGTGCGTCCAGTGTTATGACTGCGTACAGGAATGCCGCATGTATGCGCTGAGTCCTGATGATTTGGACAAGAAAAGAAAACCAACCGTAGATTGCATCCGTTGCGGCAGGTGCATCGAAGCATGCCCGGAAGGCGCAGTTGATTTCTATTTTCTGAATACCCGATTTAAAGCGAGGGGCATCTTTATTACTCTCGTAGTGGTGGCTGCTATTCTGTGGTATACGTGGCTTATCGTGATAATGGCAGACAAGCTTGCCGGAATAATATAAGCAAACCAGTTATACACTCGGAATATAAGAGGGAGACCTTAAGAAGCCACAAAAAGCAACGCTGATTATGGCGTTATCGTTTTAATATATTATGAGGTCAATGGAGCTGAGGGGACTCGAACCCCTGACTTCCTCCTTGCAAAGGAGGCGCTCTCCCAACTGAGCTACAGCCCCAAGACTATGTATTATATCCAAATACTGCCCAATCAAGCAATTTACATCTGAAAATCAAGATCTGAGGGCTAAATCAATCTCGGGAATTGCTAACTCACCTGCTATTTCACCTTGTAATATAAGCTCTTTCGCCTGGTGGAAATCTGCCGAGTTAAAGTCTCGAGTGTCTGGATTAATTACTACATCCGCCCCCTCAAGGCTGTCGCGTACGGTCTTTACATTAGTGATATCAATAACTTGCATCATGACATCGAATATCCCGGGCTGTTTTGCTTTTTTTGTAATCCATTTTTTCTGACGGTTGTTAAGCGCAGGGATTACATTAACTGCGATAACAATATCTGCCCCCATGCTCCGCACCACATTCACCGGAACCTGGTTTATCAATCCTCCATCGACTAGATAGCGCCCTTCGTATTCAACAACTGAAAAAACCAGGGGTATTGAAATGCTGGCTCTGACCCCTTCCAGAACGGAGCCCCGATTGATGACCACTTCCTCACCACTATAAAGGTCACAGGCTACACAGGCAAACGGCAATTTTAAATCTTTAAAGTCCGCTTCTCCAATAATCACTTTTAGCAGGCTTACTATACGATTTCCGGCAATAAATCCGCCATGGGGAATACGAACATCTGCCAGACTAGCCCAGTCCCTTACCCCCATGCTAACTGCCATCTCTTTTAGTGCGTCCGGGCTGGTACCTCTGGCGTAAGCAGCTCCAGCTACTGCCCCGGCACTGGTCCCGGCAATACAATCAATTTTAATATGGTTAGCTTCCAATGCCCTGAGCACGCCAATATGAGCAATCCCTCTTGCCGCTCCTCCTCCTAAAGCGAGGCCAATTTTTTTGTTTACCATGGTGCTATTTTCCCCTTTGAGAATACAACTTACCAGAGATCCTCAAGATTATCCGTACCAAGATCTATTTGGGGAGAGCTTAATTCTTTGTAGGACTCCGGGGTACCATAGTCCCTGGGTCGGAATGCTACCGGCATGGGAACCGCATGCCCAAATATCAGTGCCTGTTGACGGGAAGCCAGTTTGGCTAATACCGATTTAAGTGCACTCTTCCCGGACATTCCTGCCAGTACGGAGTCAATATCCCGTTCACTATCTAGAAGGCAGGTAATTTTGGTGCCCAGCTGACTCATCACTTCTTCATCTATACCGCTTGGCCGCTGGTCAATTACCAAAAGGGTTGCATTGTACTTCCTCATCTCCCTGGCGATGGTGCCAAAAATAGTCTGGCTGGCAACAGCCGGATTTAAAAACTTGTGAGCTTCCTCAATCGTAATCACAAGTGGTTTAGGCTGCGGGCGATCTTCTGCCATGGCTCGCTCGGTTTTGTATTGATAACGCTCATATATGCGCCTGGTTAACAGATTAGCCACCAGTATATAGGCAGTGATATCCCTGAAGCGTCCGAATTCCAGAACCACATGCTTTCCGTTTTCCAAATATTCCAACACTTTATCAACAGCTCGTTCTTTTACTTGCGGGCTAGTGAAAGGGAGATTGCATATATTTCTCAATCCGCGTTTTAGATTATCAAATGTAGCCTCATGGATATTCAGACTGCGTAAAACCTCACTGCTCTCTTCTTCATCCTCTAATTGCATCGTTTCTTCGATCCATCTGTTGCCGTAACGTTTCTGCAACTGATAAGTGGCAGAAACCGCCTGGTCGGTCAGGTTCAAGGTCTGACGAAGAAGAGTGATGTCTTCGGGCTTTATTTCATCATAACCAATATTAACCACAAAATCTGTACTTACTCCCCGGTCCAGAGAATTCTGCTCATCCAGAGTAAAAACAGAGACCTTAGACGAAAAGAGCTGTTTTAAACCCTTTACCGGGCCGGCTTTTTCACGAGTGCCTTTCCAGCCATATTCACTGTGCATATCAAAGACCAGATTCACCGCCGCCCCGGATTGCAGTATTCCAGCAAGCAGCAAACGAGTTAAAAATGTTTTTCCGGTACCGCTCTTGCCGAACACGCCATTTGAACGTCTTACAAATTCAGGAAGATCCAGACAGAGCTTTACCTCCATATCCAATGGATTTCCGATAGAAAAGTTTTCTTTGCTTTCTCTACCGAAAACAAGCTCGATATCAGCTTCATTGGCAAGCATCACCGGGGAAAAGTGGCTGGGAATAGACTTGACCGGTTGAGGACCTTCCAACAGGCTTTCATCACTTCCAAGGGTCAGGTAAGGCACCACCTGCATGGTTCCATAGGTGGCGGTACCAGATAAAATCCCTGAAATAAAAGGGTCATCAGCAGTCGATGGAGACTGTAAAATTCCTGCATCGGTAACTGCTAGAGATATGTCGTTTATCATGCCAAAAAAGCGTCGCGATTTACCCTGGATAGTGACCAGATTTCCAACTGTAATTTCTTCTACGCTGACATCATTATCCAAACGTGCCTGGATTCCCTGGTTCAATGAACCTGCGATTACAATCCCCAGTTTTTTATGTGCATATGAGTCCATTATTTTAACCTCGCAAGAATCGCCCGCAGACGCTGGTAATCTCCACTATAAATCTCAGCAAGCTTCCTGCCGGCGCGCATATTAAAATCTGATTCCGGGCTATGAAACGCACCCATGACCCTGAGACAAGCTGCTATCAATTCTTCAATCGGAACTTCACATTGCACTCCGGAAAGCAGCATCAGGAACTCCATAGATTCGCCGAAGCTGATTACTTCATCAGGGCTACATCGGTAAACAAAACTGTGGAGACGTACGGGTTGTGGCGGAAGATAGTGATAAAAGCTCTCACCGCGCTTAAAGCCTACCACGATAGTGCTAAATTCACTCCTGAGTAACTGGTTCAATTGCGGATTATTATTATATAAGTCCTCTTCACTTGCCTCTTCATAACCCCTGGCAATCGGCCGCCGCCCTGGCTCCAGACTGCTGGTTGAACCGTTACAGGTTACCGCCAGAATATCAACGTCTTGATAGCGGCATTTAACTAGTTCTCCCAGAGCCGGTAATTTATAGAGCTGATAGCACTGGGCACTAAATCCACCCGTGCTAGCTTCAATCACCTCTCCAATTCGCTCATCGCTTGCTTCCAATTTCTTCCCCCGCAAAGTATATTTTCAACACAAGTCGGCAGCTAGACCCACCGTGTTTTCTTGCTGAGACTTTTGGCAGAAACCGATACAAGCAACTTGCTTCCAGTAAGATACTCTTCCATCAAACTGTAAAAATTCTCTCTGTCAGCCCCGGTTACTACCGCTTGTTCATGAGCTTCTGATAATGCTACCGGATAGCCCTGCCCTTTTTTGCATTGTCTAACCACCAAAGAATGAGACAGCTTCAGCAACTCTTCATCCTGTGCAACCCACTCTGGTATTTCGATGCGAGCAACTTCATCTGAAGTTTTAAGATAATAAAAATATACCCGCTGCTTACCGTAACGGGTGCAGTTTATCTTGGAACGGCTGGCAAAAACCTCGGAGCGTTCACTACATTTCAACCACTGCCAAAAAACATCCCGATCATGTATGCCATCCAGCATTGCACAAGGCCGGGCTTCTGCTTCTGCACCAGCACAATATCGGTCGCAGTCTGCTTTTTCGTAAGGACAAGTAAGCACACGTAAAGCATTAACTACATCAGTACTGCGAGTGAAGCTAATGTAACTAGCCAATGCCACCCGCCGTTCCGGATTCAACTGCCCTATTCTTTCCATGTGTTTTAAAACGCCTTGATCCAAAATTGTATCTATTATGTAATCTGGATACTCTTTTGAAAGGAGACTCCACATAATCAAGGAACCATCAACCAGCGCCAGGGCATTTGCGCCGTTGGGCAAGGCAGCGCATAATTCAGCCAGATGGTTAAACTCCTCCACAGTGCGCATCATGCCAAGTATCGAACCTTCGACCATCATTTCCCGTCCAGGAGCGTATTCGTCCGGACGCAAAACCAAGTCTTCTTCCCTTGACAGCAGCAATGGGTGGTTTTGCAGCATTGCCTCGGGATTCCTGCCGTATCTGAGCATTACAGTTCCAATGTTTATCAAGCAGCAACGGACACCATGGTGCCGATCAACATCTATTTGAGAACCATCAGTAGCCAAAACACTAAATTGTTCCGGTGTATCAAGTGGTAGATATTTACCGTTCAGCCCTTGATTAATTTCTGCTACCAGCCAACTGGTTTTACTGGAAGCAATTTTACCCTTGAGCGCACAAATATCTGCTGGTGAGTTAAATAATTTCAGCGCATTGCCAAGCTTTTCTGCCTGCTCCGTTCTGGAGTACGCAAGTTCGCCAGCCATAGCAGACAGAGAATTGGCAACTTTATGTAAATCTAAAGCCATAATTACATTTAGTATAGTTTATCAGCCAGTTTACCTCAAGGGCTGTGGCATGATTACCGGTGAGGGGGAAGGGGTACAAAGACACTAGTCTTGCGGGCGTATTCTTTAAACCCTGGATTACTCGCCATTGATCTCTCAAGCATCGGCACACCTGAAATAAATAGTATCAGAACCGTTATCGTTACGGGTCCGATTATACCAATCCAGCTCCACGGTTGTGACAAGCTGATAACAAATATCCCCCACCACATTACCACCTCTCCAAAATAATTGGGGTGGCGCGTGTAACGCCAAAGCCCGGTATCAAGAATTTTACCACGGTTACTACGATCTGCAAGAAAACGATCGAGCTGCCAGTCCCCCACTGCTTCAAAAAAGAAACCAGTCAGCCATACGGCAAGGCCGGCATAGTCTAACCATCCCAATCCCGATTGGGCGTGAGCTCCCGTAATAATCACGGGCAGGCTGTTGAGCCACATGAAAAAACCCTGAAGTAGAAAGACCTGGAGGTAGCTACGAAGCAAAAACCACCTACCCCACTCTTCCCGCCACTTGCGGTATCGAAAATCTTCACCCTTACCCCAATTTCTCTTTAATATTCGCCCTGCCAGACGAAAACCCCACAATGCCACCAGAACAGTAAGGAGAATTTGCCTGGAAGAAAAATCTGACTGGATGAGCATTACAGAAAGAGCTACAACAATAAATCCTATCCCCCAACCAATATCCGCAATGCTATTGTCTCGGCGAATAAGGGCAACAATAAAGAGCAGGCTCATATAAACCAGAATGATTAGGCCACAAATACTTGCCAGTTGAACGAGAGCCACAATTTTCTCCCTTGTTACTGACTCTGCACAGCAACCAGTAACACACCCGGACCGCCATGAGCACCCAAAGCAGGACCGAGTTCAGTTATTATTATTTCTTCCTCTGAAAAATACCGGCCGAGAACTTTTTTAAGCCTTTTGGCGTCTTCAGGTACTGCACTATGGGCAATCGCAAGACTGATTATTCCGGTTTTGTTTTTTACAAACTCAACCAATTTTTCTATACCCTTGTTGTAGGTACGCGCAAGCCCACCCTGAAGTATGGCACCGTCACTAAATTTAAGCATAGGCTTAACACCAATAATTGAGGCCACTGTTGCTTTAGTCTTACTTATCCTGCCGCCCCTAACAACATATTTTAAAGTATCGAAAATACCATACATATCAGTTTGTGCAATTGCTTTGCGGGCACCTTCAACCACTGCCTGCAGGCTCTCGCCTGCCTGGGCTATTTTTGCTGCAGCAATCGCCACTAAACCTAAACCAATAGAATTAAAGCCGGAATCCAGCACCTTAATGTTCCCTTCTCTTCCACATATTTCGGCTGCTCTTTGTGCCGAAGAAAAGGTACCACTTATTTTCGAAGAGATGTGCACAGATAGTATGCCGTCAGCCCCAGAAGTCATCAGATTATTGTAGGCTGAAATAAAGTCACCCAATGCAGGCTGTGATGTCGTGGGGTGATAAGATGAGGATTCCAGTTTTTGGTAAAAAGATGACGGGGTAATATTGACTCCGTCTAAATAACTTTCTTTACCAAAAAAGACATGAACCGGCACAACAGTTATCCCCATCTTTTCTGCCAAGCTGGCAGGAATATCCGAGGTGCTATCAGTCACTATTTTAACCGTCATGTTTTAATCCCCCTGCATTAATAATAAATCGTCTCATATACACTTGTACGCGTCAAATGTAGTTATTTATTCAAGGCTTAACCAGGTAAATACCCGACTACTCCAGGCTCTTTCCAATGCATTATTTAAAACCGCTTGGTTTGGATCAGGCAGGTCAAGCTGGCTTGGTAACTCCGGATAGCCAAGTACTCCAGTAAACGGACACTGTTTTTTAAACTCCATGATGGTGGTCCGCGCTCCTCCATATAGTATATAATCGATTTCTTTCAGGTAAGGCTCGAGCTTCTCCCGCAGGTAGCTACAGGCACGGGTAAAGAATATCTCCATCTGTTTTTCCCGGTGACGAGCAAACCGATTGGCCGAAGAACCTCCTTGCCGGTGACGCCCATGTACTAATCCTTTGCCAACTTTGCTAGCAACAAGATTCTGTCCCCTGCTCACTCCAAAAGCAAAGCTACCCAACCGGATAAGCACTATTCCAATCACGTATGGGTGTTCCAGAATTTCCAGCAAAGGAGCGGTTTCTATATAGCTGCCAATAAGAGTCTCTTTAAGAGGAAATGGAGGGATTACCAAAGTATATTCACATTGCGTGTTTTGTTTGTTGCAAAATACCGCAAATCCTGTGAGGCTTTTTTGCGCTTGCTCCTGAACTGCTTCCGGCAGGTAAAATCCTCCAGGCGCTTGAATACCAATCTCACTATTTACGGGCAGTGAATACCAACAATTACTGTCACCTTCAGCTGATGCAAGCAAACTAAGCTTCCGGCGAATTTGCTCCGGGTGCATATGTTTTTCGTTAATTGATTCTTCATTGGTCACACCAGTTTTACCACGGTAACTCCGTCACCGCCCTCATCATTTACTCCCGGTCTGAACGATTTTACCAGTTTTTGTCGTGAAAGATAGTCACGTACTATTTGGCGCACTACTCCAGCACCAAACCCGTGTATAATACGCACTGTATCAAGATTTGCCCCTATGGCACCGTCAAGATAGCTTTCCAACTCTAATTCTACATCATCAGCCCGCCGGCCACGTAGATCAAGTTCCATAGAAATATTTGACCTAATCACTCTGGTGCCGCCGGTATATTTTTTTTCTTTATTGGCGCCTTGCGGTTTGACCCGCGTGACATTGGCGCTATCAACTGTTAATCTCAACGACCCCGCTTCAGCAGTGACCTGACCAGTGGCATTGTTGAACGCCACTACTCGCGCTTCCATCGCCAGGTCATTTAACCAAACCATGTCACCGGGATTTATTTCTTGAGTCTCAGCAGTCCCTGCCGGTTCACCTTGATTAAATATTGGTGCCTCTCTTAACTTTTTCCGTATCTTTTCCAGGCTAGTTTCCGCTATTACTAACTGCTCTCTTGACCTTTGTTTTTTTAGCGTAGCTGAAATATTACGAATTTCCCGGGCGAGGTCTCCAATCTCCGTTACTACTTCATCCCTTGCATTATCAAGAATCCTAGTTTTTTCTGTTTTTAGCTTCTTGAGTTCGCTTGCAAGTTCGTTACGCAGTTTTTCGGTTTCTTTCTGTGCGGTTTCTGCTTCAAAAGTAGCATTTCGTGCGCGGGTTTTTTCGTTTGCTAGTTCAAACAGTAATGAATCGAGTTGCCTGTCTTGCGAAGATAGACGCTCTTTGGCTGATTGAATAATATGACCTGGCACTCCCAACCGAGCAGCAGTTATCAGAGCATTACTGCCGCCCGGCACCCCTGGCACAATACGATATGTTGGTAGCAGGGTTACTGGATCAAACTCAAAAGCTGCATTCTTGATACCGGGAGTGGTATGCGCCAAAGCTTTCAATTCATTAAAATGGCTGGTGGCTACTGTCATGGTGCCTTGTGTAAACAGATGATTAATGATAGCTGCTGCCAGTGCCGATCCTTCAACTGGATCAGTGCTAGTGCCTAGTTCATCCATCAGCACAAGGCTTTTTGGAGATGCAAGATTGAGTATGCGGCTGATATTCCCCATGTGCCAGCTAAATGAAGAAAGAGTATGTTCAATGCTTTGTTCGTCACCAATATCGGCAAAAATACCATCGAAAACCGGTAGCTGTGTTGCCGAATCCGCGGGCACCGGTAGCCCTGCTTGTGCCATCAGGCACAATAAGCCAATAGTCTTAAGAGCAACTGTCTTCCCTCCAGTATTAGGACCGGTTATTACCAATGTAGAATACTCCCGGCCAATTTCCAGATCCAGCGGGACTGCCTTACCTTTTAATAGCGGATGACGCGCTCGAACAAGCTTAAGCGTAGAATCCTTTTCCAGTAAGCTAACTTGCGGTTCAAAGGCTGTAGCTGAATATGCATACCGGGCTTTGGCAAGTTCGAGATCGATTTGGGCAGCAATCTCAATAGTTAAAGAAATTTCTTGACTATAACTACCAACTTTAGCGCTTAAACCAGCAAGAATTTTCTCGATTTCTCGTATTTCTTCAAGCTCAAGCTGCTTAAGCTCATTTCCAGTATCGATGGTCGACCATGGCTCTATAAATACAGTTGCTCCGGTATTAGAAACATCATGAACTATCCCCTTGATATCTCTCTTGTTCTCAACTCGTACAGGTACTACATAGCGCCCTTCACGTTGAGTGATGATAG